>Ga0074044_10000963_pt1 | contig 26492 bp, 24 predicted proteins | sample BogForMeECP23OM1_FD_94443 | JGI IMG/M metagenome (GOLD analysis project Ga0074044, IMG submission 94443) | Bog forest soil microbial communities from Calvert Island, British Columbia, Canada - Bog Forest MetaG ECP23OM1 | ecosystem: Environmental > Terrestrial > Soil > Wetlands ... | reverse complement strand
GCGCCACCTGGCAGTTGTGGTCGACGAATTTGGGTCCACCGCCGGAGTCATCAGCGTGGAGGATGTGCTCGAACAACTGGTTGGCGAACTGGAAGATGAATTCGACGTAGCGTCGGCGCAGTCAACGGTAACGGATGCGAATGCTCCGCTGGTGCTCGACGGATCAATCAACATCCGCGATTTGGAGGCCCAATACGAACTGAAGCTACCGCAAGACGAGGGCTACGAAACTCTGGCCGGCTTTCTGCTCTCGCGTTTGCAAAAGCTGCCCAACGGAGGCGAGGCTTTCGACTACGAAGGACGGCGTTTTGTAGTAGAAAAAATGGATGGCCATCGCATCGCGACAGTCCGGATCGAGCCAGTACCTGGCGCGACGACTGCGGTGGCTCCGATACTGGGGCCCTCGCTATCCGCGGAATCGGCGCAGCGGGCCGGATAACGGGAAGCGGTTTACCCCGTCTCCGCCGCAGGCATGGTCCATCTCGTCTCCATGTAATATAAGTGCTCGACAGGAATGCCGCGCTACATCATCTCCCGCGTCCTCTACACCCTCCCGGTCATCTGGCTGGTAGTCTCCACTGTCTTCCTTCTGATTCACTTCGTCCCTGGAGATCCAGTCCTGCAGATGTTAGGCGAGGGCGCCTCGGCGGGGGACCTACAGGCAGCGCGCCACGCTTACGGCCTAGATGTTCCGCTCGGCGAGCAATATCTGAATTACTGGCGGGGAGTGCTGCACGGCGATCTGGGCAAATCGCTGCGCTTCAACCAGGGAGTGACGAAACTCATCGCGCAACGCTACCCTTTCACCCTCCAACTTACTTTGGCATCCTTATTCGTAGCGATCGTGCTGGCCATTCCAGCGGGAGTGCGTTCAGCGCAGCGGCGCAACCGTTGGGATGATCGAACTCTAAGCGTGGTAAGCCTTTTCGGGCTGTCGTTTCCAAACTTTGCTCTGGGTCCGGTTCTGATCCTGATCTTCGCGGTCAGGCTGGGATGGCTTCCGGTCTCTGGTTCCGGTAGCTTGGCTCACCTGGTGCTCCCTGCCGTCACTATGGGAGGAGCGCTGGCCGCGATCCTCACCCGCATGGTGCGTACCTCGATGCTGGAGGAACTGGGCCAGGATTACATTCGCACCGCACGCGCCAAGGGATTGCCCGAGCATACCGTCGTCTATCGTCACGCGCTGCGCAACGCCATGATCCCGATCCTGACCGTACTTGGACTGCAGTTCGGAGCGCTGCTGGCGGGCGCAATCGTAACGGAGAAGATTTTTTCCTGGCCCGGCATCGGCCGTCTCACCATCGACGCTATCGGCAACCGCGACTACAACCTGGTGCAGGGATGCATTTTGGCTATCGGCTTGACCTATATCGCGGTAAATTTTCTGACCGATCTGCTGTATTCGGCGGTGAATCCGAGAATCAGACAGTAAGGAGCGGCCAGGGTCCGCACTCGGAGTTTATGTATGATCCAGGTGTATGAGTCGTACGATGACTTCCTCCGGCCGGCCAAAGATTGGAGTATTTGATTCCGGCGTCGGCGGACTTACCGTTTTACGCGCCTTGCTGGAGCACATTCCCGAGGCGGACTATCTCTACTTTGGCGATACGGCGCGGCTTCCCTACGGATCGAAATCGGCGGCCACGGTTGCACACTACGCGGTAGGAGCAGTGCAGTACCTGCAGGAGCAGGGTGCCGAACTTCTGGTGATCGCATGCAATACGGCTACGGCGCTGGCATTGGACGAAATCCAGCGAGCGGCTGGCGTGGGCGTCATCGGCGTCATCGAACCGGGAGCGGCCGCGGCCGCGGCGGCCACGGCTAAGAAGAGCGTGGTCGTGATCGGCACGGAAGCGACCATCAGCAGTCATGCCTACCGGCGGGCGCTCGAGGCACGAAACGTGACGGTGCGGGAGAAGGCTTGCCCTCTGCTGGTGCCGCTCGTCGAAGAGGGCTGGGTGGAGCATCCCGTGACGGAACAAGTGGCGCGTATTTACCTTTCTGAGGCATTCTCCGAAGCATGGTCCGAAAGATCGCCCAAGGATGCCCGCGAAGCGGACGTGCTGGTGCTGGGCTGCACGCATTATCCCTTGATCAAGCCCTTATTGCGGCGAATTGCGCCCGAGCACATCACGATTGTCGATTCGGCGGAGTCGACGGCGCAGGATGTGGCGCGTCAACTGGGGCAGCCGGGGAAGAGCGATCCCGCAGCATCTCCAGCGGAAAGGATGAGGGTGGGAGGTGCTTCCGGTCCGCGACTCAGGTTCTTTGCTACCGACTCGGCGGAGAAGTTCAGAACGATGGGAACACGATTCCTGGGGCTTCCGGTGGACGATGTGGTGCACGCGGACTTGAAGGAGTGAGCAAGCAAGCAGACCGTGCTGCGACAAGGTGGACGAGGCAAGACCCGTCACCACACCCCCAAAAAAAAACGGCCGCCAGCGCGGCCGCTTTCCGGGCTCCTAAACTCTTCTCTCAATCCACCTAGTACAGTCGGAAATCGACCTCGATGTTAATCGCCACCGCGACCGGCTTACCATCTTTGTAGGCAGGTTCGAAGCGCCAGTTCTTGACCGCTTCCATGGCTTTTTCGTCGAGTCCCAGCCCCAAGGTTCGAGAGACCCGGATGTCGCGCGTCTTGCCATCCGGTCCCACAACCACGTAGAGAACGCAGGTCCCCTGATACTTTGCCTTGCGGGCCTCTTCCGAATACTCGGGGTCAGGGTCGTAAATCTTCCTGGGGGCGGAAACGCCTCCGCCCACGTGGTAGACGCCACCGCCTGTACCGCCGCCAGAACCGGGTCCAAAGCCGGGGCCTTCTCCTGAACCTACGCCGCCGCCATGGCCTCTGTCACCAATGCCTCCGCCAGACCCTTGTCCGTTGGACGGCACCGACGGCATATGCGACATAGGGTCGCCGAGATCGGGAAGATTGGGTTGCTGCAGCTTGATTTCTGGAGGAACCACAATCGTGGGCGGGACTGCGAGCTTCGGATCGGGATTACGAACCACGGCCATAGGCGGAGTGATCTGACGCAACGATTGCGTGGGCAAGCGGCCCGGAGAGGCCTGCAGTTTGTCGCGATCACCGCCGCCGCCACCGCCACCGACTCGCGTCTTCGAAACGGGCAGTGCGGGAATATCGTCGGGAGCAATCAGGAGCACGGTCTGTTTTGGTTTGGCGACATCGACAATCTTCCGGCCAAGGTAGGTCGCGGCGATGATGGCGGCGACTGCCAGTATGTGAATGAGGGTGGAACCGAAGGCTCCGCGTCTTTTGTAGTTGTAGAAGCCCCAGATGTCGCGGACCGGGACGGGCTTCGAGGTCAGGACCAGGGGAGGAAGCTTTTTGGGAAAAAAGAAGTCGTCAACGTTGCGGAAAAGCGATTTCCACAGAGGCTCGTTGAGCGTCTGGTTCGACAGGAGGAGATGGAGCTCCGGCTCGGGACCCAGCGAGTTCTGCGGAGTTTCAGGTTCTGCCATATCTTCTCGAACAGTATCAGTAAAGTAACACGGAAAAACGAGCCGTTGAATTAGATGCTAGAGCGCACGGTAAAGGTCGCTTGCAACGGGAAACGCGTCGGCGCCACCATGGCGACCCACTAACCTCTACCACCGGTTAGATGCGTGCAGGCATTCAATTCTTTTAAAAATTGTACACGTTTTCGGGGGATGGGAAACAGTACTTTTTCAGTTCGCGGGTAGCAACCGTTGTCCCTCGACGCACCCTTCGGCCCTCCCTATATAATGAAAAGATTCAATCAGTTGGGAGAACGTTGCCAGTGCCGATGGATCTGAAATCCACGATAAATTTGCCCAAGACCGCCTTCCCGATGAAGGCGAATTTGCCTCAGAATGAGCCCAAAATGCTGGAGCGCTGGGAGCAGATGCGCATCTACGAACGCATTCGCGAAGCGCGAAAGACGAAACAAAAGTACATTCTGCACGATGGGCCGCCCTACACCAGCGGACCGATCCATCTGGGCACAGCGATGAACAAGTGCCTCAAGGATTTCATCGTCAAATCGAAGACCATGGCGGGTTTCGACGCTCCCTATGTGCCGGGCTGGGATTGCCACGGGCTGCCCATCGAAATCAAGGTCGACAAAGAACTGGGCGGCAAGAAATTGCAGATGCGGCCGACCGATGTCCGCGCCGAATGCCGTAAGTACGCGCAGAAATTTCTTGATCTGCAGCGGCAGCAATTCAAGCGCATCGGCGTCTTCGGGCGTTTTGACAGACCCTATGCCACGATGACTCCGCAGTACGAGTCGGTGGTGCTCTCTACTTTTTTTTCTTTTTACGAAAACGGCTTCGTCTACAAAGGTCTGCGCGCCGTGTACTGGTGCATGCACGATGAAACTGCACTAGCCGAGGCGGAGGTTGAGTACGAGAATCACACCAGTTCAACGGTGTGGGTGAAGTACGCGTTGCTGGATGATCCCACGACGATCGACGCCGCGCTGGCGGGCAAGAAGGTTTTCACCATCATCTGGACGACGACTCCGTGGACGTTGCCGGCTTCGATGGCGGTGGCGTTCCATCCTGATGAAGACTACGTGGCGCTTGAATCTGGCGGTGAGGTTTATATCGTTGCTGCAAAGCTTGCGAAAGACGCGGCGGAGAAATGCGGGTTGTCGAATCCGCGCGAGCTCGCACACTTCCCCGGACGCAACCTGGAACGCTTGAACTTCCAGCATCCTTTTCTGGAGCGCAAAATTCTTGGCGTGCTCGCCGACTACGTGACGATGGACACGGGCACCGGAGTGGTCCACACCGCACCTTCGCACGGCGCCGAGGACTTCATTACCGGCGTCAAGTATGGTCTCGATGCCACGAGCAATGTCGATGAAAAAGGCATTCTGCGCAACGGACTGCCGGAATATACCGGCAAGCGTGTCTGGGACGCCAATCAACCGATCATCGATCTGGTGAAGAGCCGCGGCGCGTTGCTGCACACGGAGAAAACCGAACACTCGTATCCTCATTGCTGGCGCTGTCATAATCCGGTGATCTTCCGCGCGACCGAGCAGTGGTTTATCTCGATGGAAACGCCGATGCCGGGAGGAACCGGCAAAGACGATACGCTGCGCACACGCACGCTGAGAGAAATCAAACATGTGAAATGGGATCCGGCGTGGGGCGAAGAGCGGCTCTCGAACATGATTGAGACGCGGCCCGACTGGTGCATTTCGCGGCAACGGGTGTGGGGCGTTCCGATTGCCGTTTTTCTCTGCGAAGCTTGCGGCAAGCCGCTGAACGACGCTGCGATCAACCGCAAGGTCGTCGAACTGTTTGCGCGAGCGGGCGCCGATGCATGGTTTACCTCCGAGCCCGACACGATTGTTCCGGCGGGAACGAAATGCCCGCATTGCGGCGGCACGAAATTTGAGAAAGAAACTGACATCTTCGACGTGTGGCTGGAATCGGGAGCTAGTTACCTGGCATTGATTGCCGATGAGCCCTCCTATCCGTGGCCCTCCGATCTTTATCTCGAAGGCGGCGATCAGTATCGTGGCTGGTTCCAGTCTTCCCTGCTATGTGCGATGGGCACGCGGGCTACGCCTCCGTATCGCGGCGTGGTTACGCCGGGATGGACGCTCGACGAAAAAGGCCAGGCCATGTCGAAGTCGCGCGGCAACGACGTGGACCCGGTCGACATTGCCAACCGTCTGGGCGGAGAGATTGTGCGGCTTTGGACAGCGTCAGTTGACTTCCGCGAGGACGTGGTCGGGTCGGAAGCGCTGATGCAGCGGGTGGCGGAGAACTACCGTGAAATCCGGAATAAACTTTTCAAGAACGCGCTCGGCAATCTGTATGATTTCGATCCGCAGACGAACGCTGTCCCGTTTGAGAAACTGGACAGGCTGGATCAATACATGCTGCGCCAGACATGGGCGCTCGCGCGTGATGTGCGCCAGGGATACGATGATTTCGCTTTCCACAAAATCTATCACCGGGTCAACCACTTCTGCGTGGTCGAACTCAGCGCCTTCTACTTCGATGTGATCAAAGACCGCCTTTACACCTATGCCCCCAATTCGCCGGGGCGGCGCTCGGCGCAGACGGCGCTCTGGCGCATCTGTGAAGCGATGGTGCGTCTGCTGGCTCCTATTTTGACTTTCACCTGCGAAGAGGTGTGGCAGCACTTACCACAGGTGCCAGACCGGGTTGCGAGCGTTCACCTGGCAGAATTTCCCGATGCCGCCGAGGTGCTCGGCGACGCTTCCGTTCCGCCGGAGGATTCACAACAGCAGCAGGATTGGGCGACTTTGCTGGCCGTACGGGAGCAGGTCATGAAAGCGCTCGAAGAAGAGCGCAACAGCAAGCGCATCGGAAAAGGACTGGAGGCGCAACTGACGATCACGGCAGCGGACCCGGCGTATGCGATTCTCGCGCGCTATCAGGAGCAGCTTCGCTACCTTTTCATCGTCTCCGGCGTGAAGCTTGCACACGGCCCCGTCAACGGCACCGGCAGCGTGCTTATCGAGGTCGAGAAGGCCGGGGGCGCGAAGTGCGAGCGCTGCTGGAATTTCTCGACTCACGTGGGCGAGGACGCGAATTATCCGATGGTGTGCGAGCGCTGCAGCCCAGTGCTCCATGAGATTGAAGGGGCCTAGCCGCGGCTTATTCCTGAGGAACGAACTGGCGATCGATTGGCTGCCGCTTCCACCGGTCCTTGCCTTCGACAGACTCAGGGTCTGGATGACAATTTAAGTTTCTGGTTTATGCGCAAATATCATTTCCTGATCGCGTTGTTGGTCATCGCTCTCGATCGCATCACCAAGATCGAGATTGCACACCGGCTTTCCCTGCACGACAGCATCACGGTGATTCCAGGATTTTTTCGCATCATCCACGCTGAAAACCCGGGAGCCGCGTTTGGAATTTTTGCCGATTCTCCGGCGGCGTGGAAGACCGCCATGCTGATTGGGTTTTCGATCGTTGCGCTGCTGATCGTCTCGGCGCTGCTCTGGAAAAACAGCCATACTCTGACCTCAACTGGCATCGGGCTGTCGCTGATTCTTGGCGGTGCGATCGGCAATCTGTGGGATCGCCTGACCAGCCGGCACGTAGTGGATTTTCTCCTCTTCTATGTGGGCTCGCATCAGTGGCCAGCCTTTAATGTTGCGGACAGCGCAATCGTCGTCGGAGCCGGGCTGCTGGTGATTGAGATTCTTTTTACGAAGTCGCCGAGCCAACAGTCGGCGTAGCAAGGTCAGAGGTCAAAGGTTAGATTGCAAAAGGTGAAACAATCACGAGGCTCGTGAGCTTTTACTTCTGCAATCTGACCTCTCACCTCAGCAATCGCAATTCTACGGCGTGCCGTAGAGCTGGCGGTAGACGTTGGCGTTGCGCAGTATGGCCTGCACGTATTCGCGGGTTTCGGTGAAGGGGATGGATTCTACGAATTCTTGCGGATCGCGGTAATGTCCCTGTCCCAGCCAGTCGCCTACGCGGTCGCTGCCCGCATTGTAGGCGGCTAACGCGTACTCGAACTGTCCGTTGTATTTGTCGACCATCTCTTTGAAGTAGTACGTGCCCAGTTGCAAATTCACGGACGGCGTGTAGAGTTGGGGCGCGCTATAGCCTTTGAGTTTGACTTGCTTGGCGACGGTCTTGCCGGTCTTCGGCAGAAGCTGCATCAGGCCTACGGCGTTGGCCCGGGAGAGAGCTCCAGCGTTGAATTCTGATTCCTGGCGGATGAGCGAGGCTACCAGATAGGGATCGAGACCGTTGAGTTCGGAGTATTTGCGCAGATCGGTCCAGTAGGCCTTGGGAAACAGCGCTTCCCAGTATGGTCTGGGCAGGTCGGGAATATCGACGGCGAAATAATTGGGCGTCATGCGCTTCATGATCTCGATGCCGCGATCGTAGCGGCCTCCGTCCTGATAGACTCGCGCCATTTCAGGGGGCGCCCAGGTCCCACCTTCCTGGCTGGCGGCGGCTTGCAGCTCACGCACGGCCAGATCGGCCAGTCCACCGTTCGAGAGCAGCCGCGCTCTTTCTACACGCAGGTTGTCATCGGGAGGATCGCTGGCAGTAATCTTGCGAGTAGAGAGCGGCGGAAGGTGATCGAGAATGGTGTAATGTGAGGCTTCCTCCAGCGATGCGTCAACTTTGGGAGCCTGACCCGCGCTCCGCAAATCCTTCAAACGCTGGCGGCCCATTTCCGCGTAATAGTAGTTGCGGAAGCGGTCGGAGAGTTTCTGGTAGAAGGCCCGCGCCATGGCGGGATTACCCTCTTCTTCCGCTAGACGCGCGCGCCAGTAGAGGGCGGCTGGAATCTCATTCGAATTGGGATAGAGCGCGATCTGGTCTTCGAAGCCTTTTCGCGCTTCCTCGGTTCGACCCTGCCGGAAGCAGAGCCACGCCGCCTTCCAGTGAGCATAGGAGGAGCGGGTCCCGTTCGGAAAGCGCTGCTGCAGTTCGCGGAAATAGTCGATGGCGCGGTCATAGTCGCGCTTCAGCAGGTACATGTTGCCGGCTGAAAGCAGCGCTTGCTCCAGCCATGGGCTGGTGGGGCCAAACTGGCGGAGTTCGTTCAAAGTGTGCTGGACGGCGTCTTCGTCGCTGGTGGAGCGCTCGGTCTCGCTGAGAAGGTAAAGGCGCTCGGCTTCCGCGTCGCCGGTCTGCACTCCCAGGGAGGTCAAGATCTTGCGAGCTTCGTGGCTGCCGCCGCTTTTTTCGAGGGCTGCGGCCAGGGCTAATTCCACTGGGGCACGGTCGGCGGCGCTCACCTCCTGGGCTAGACCCTGGTAATCATGCGCAGCATCACTGTAGTGCTTGGTTTTGAAGAGCAGGTCGGCACGAGTGCGGCGCTCGGCCAGAGACCCGGCGATTCCCAGCTTGCGCAATTCCGCGCCGGCGGCTTCGGCCTCGGAGCTGCTGGGAAGGTTGAAGTACAGATTGCGGAAAGCGGCCGCAGCCTTTTCATTGTTGCCGGCGGCTTCGTAGGCGCGTGCGAGAGCCAGTTCGATGTCGCTGCGCACCGGAGCACGGTCTTTTTCGAGTACGCCAGCCGCTTCCTGCGGGCGCCCCTCCTGGAGCAAGGCGTTGGCATAGACGAGGTGAGCATCGTGGAGGAGTAGCGAGTCAGGAAAGGTCTTGGCGAAATCCGCCAGCGTGGAAAGCGCCTCCGCGTTGTGCCCGGTTTTCAAATAGGCGTCGGCCAGGTAGTAGGCCACGTAGTCTCCCAGTTCACTGGCTCCGGCCTTGGCGCGGTTGAGCGGGTCGATAGCTTTGGCGTAGTCGTGATCGAGCGTGTGAGCATAGCCCAGAACCAGCCAGGCTAAGGCACCGGCATCTTCTTTGGGATGTCGGCGGGCGTAGGCTTCGACTCCTGCATAGGCCGTGGGAGTGGGGTCCTGCAACAACTGCTGCGCCATGGGACGCAGACTGGCCGAGGCAACAAATGCACGACGCACGCGGCGCACACGCGGAGAAACCGGCTGATGCTTGCGCGCGCTGGTGGAAGCGGAAGTTTTCTTTTTGGCGGTCGAGTTCCTGGCCGGCGGCTGCTTAACCGGCGCACTTTTGTCTGCGGTGGATTCAGCGGAAGTGGAGGATTGCGATTGAGCGGTTGCAGACGACAGGAAGCCAAGACAGAGCGGAAAGAAAATTCCGACGAATACTGCGAATACGAGACGGCGCACTCAAACCCTACCTACTGCCGAAAGTTGGCCCCCATGATGGATGGGTCGTCTTCTGCGAGACTCTTTATTATTTCATGTTCGAAGTAATTGGCGGAAGATGCAACCGTGTTGCCGTAACGCTTCTGGTACGTGCCACGGCTTTTCTGGATTACTTCGTGAAGACGGTCGTAGAGATCCTTGTTCTTGCGGCCTTCGGCAACCTTCGCCTGATTGTAGAGTTTGATTTCATCGACCAACAGGCGGGCGAAACGCTGGGCCTTGCGGTGGGTGTCCTGATCTTCCGGCGACAGTGAAGGGGCGGCGGGCGTTTCAGGTGTGGCGTGCGTTTCAATTCGACCGATGGAAGCAGGTGCGGCCAGGACGGGTTCCAATACCGCTACCGAGGACTGCACTTCGAGCGGAGACTGTATCTCTGACTGTACTGGGGAGTTCGACGGCGGCGGAGCAAACTCGACGGCCGGGGGCGCGGAGGCGGACGCCGCAGCTGCTTTGGCGTGCCCGGAGGCGAACGCAGGAGTGTGAGCGGCAAAAGGATCGTTGAAAGCCGGGGGCGCCGCGGCGGATGCCGATTCGCTGGGCGAATTCGCAGCCTGGACGCTGTGAACATCTGCGGTAGCCGCTGACGGTTCCTTGTGCGCCTGCTTGCGCAACGAGTTGACCTCGAGCCACGCGCTCGTCGAAAGCACCAGCAGTTCGAGCGAGCCGACATCGAGCAGCCCGGCGTCCTCGGCTCCACTGTCGGCGTAAACCAGCGCCGCGACTTTATCTTTCAACATCAAGGGGAAGATTCGAACTTCTTCGCTGGCAGGGGTTCCAAACTCGTCGAGGAAACGCTGATCCAGGTCGGCAAGTGGCGCGCTTGTGAGCTGACGGTCGCCAATCGCACGGCCGATCGCACGCAGGACCGCGGGAGCGTTTTCGTCGAGCGCGAAGTCTTTCACTCGGTCGTTATTGGCAAAGCCACGTCCCTGCCATCCAGTAGCATGGCTGCCCTTGACAACAAAAAGTGCGACACGTGCCGCGTAACGGGCGCTGGTATCAAGAAGCGCGCGCAGAATTTCACGCTGCGAGGTGCCGAGTTGAATCTCGGAGACGGCGTGTGCCAGGTCCACCGAAGCACCCATAGCGCCGCCGCGGTTGGACGCGGTCTCGACGTCGGGCGACTGGGATGCGACCTCTTCCCTTACGCGTCGAACGATCTCGCTGCGCAATTGGGCGGCATGGTTCTCCAAAGCGTCGCCCACCACGCGTTCGACAATTAGCTCAATCCAATCGCGCTCCTTCATGCGTACTCCGAGGCAGAACTATTTTGCATAAAGCTATTTTGGCAAAGGTCCGTTTGGGGAAGAAGCCTAGCCTTTTGACGTTTGACCTCTAACTGCTGATTATAGGGCTACTTGCAGACGCCGTTCGGACACCGTGGTACCTGCCCTACCGGTGCCCAAAGTCTTCCCCCACGAGGGTCTGGGAGGAAGGCAGAAACATCGTTCCATCTCCTCTTTCGACGATCGTAGCGTAGAAAGCGCGCCTGGCGAGCCGCCCCAGACGTATCGGGCAGAAAGCGTTAAAACAACGCACAAAAAACCCGATCTACCGATTACAATAGCAGCGGGATCGCGGATACCCTTTCAGAAAAATCTGCATCAAGTTACGAATGAGTACCATCCAACCCAACATAGAGCAACCGGTCAGCGAAGAAATGCAGCTGGTCCGGCGCGCAAAACGCGGCGACGATCAAGCGTTCGAGGAGCTGGTACGGCGCTACGATCGCAATGTTTTCCGGATTGCTCAGCACATTACGCAGAATCGCGAGGACGCCGAAGATGTGGTGCAGGAGGCGTTCCTCAAGGCGTATAGAAACCTGGAAAAGTTTCAGGAACAGTCCAAGTTTTATACCTGGCTGGTGCGGATCGCAGTCAACGAAGCGCTGATGAAGTTGCGCCGGAGAAAACCGGAACGCACGGTTTCTCTGGACGAAGACGTAAAGACCGAAGATGATTCTCTGCCCCGCGAGGTTGCGGATTGGAGTCCTAATCCGGAGCAGAATTACAGCCAGGGGGAGTTGCGGGAAATCTTGACCCGCACGATTCAGGGATTGCCGTCTGGATTCCGGACGGTGTTTGTGCTGCGTGACGTCGAAGGCCTCTCGACTGAGGAGACGGCTCAGGCGCTGGACCTGAGTATTCCAGCGGTAAAGTCGAGGTTGTTGCGAGCGCGCCTGCAGTTGCGCGAACGACTGAGCCGGTTCTTTCAGAAGAAGGCTAGTGGAGACGTAGCGAGTGGAGATGGCGACCAGTGAAGTGTTCTGAATTTCTCAACGAATTAACCAATTATCTGGATGGTGCTCTGGACGCCCGGACCAAGTCCGAACTGGACGATCACCTGGCATGGTGCCATAACTGCTACGTGGTCTGCGATACCACGCGCAAGACCATTGAAATTTATCGCGGCTCGGAACTCTACGAATTGCCTGAAGATCTGCGAACACGGCTGCGATCAGCCATCATGAGTAAGTGCACGGCGCACAAGAAGTCTGACCCGCCTAGGTGAGCGTTTCCTATTTCCCCGCTGTTGGCTCGCAAGCCCCTGATTCCTCATGGCGTACCTATCTGTGATCGTGCCCGATCTACTCTTACGAACCTTTTCTACTCTGCTGGAATCTAAGTAGAAGCGGCGTATCTTCGACCTTAAGGGTGAAGGAGAAACGTCGGTTTTCTCGTTCTGTTCTGTGGAGGCGGTCCAATGATTACCAAGCTGATGGATGCCGTGTTTGGCTGCCGGCACGCTCGCTACAGTTTTCCGATCACGGTACGGACCGGTTCGCGTCGCAAACAGGCCATGCAGCGCCCCGGTACTTATGTCGCGTGCCTGGACTGCGGCAAGGAATTTCCTTACGACTGGCAAGAAATGAAAGTCATGGGGCCGGAGACGCGAGAACTCGCTCATTCTTTCGTCACAAAAGAAGCGGCTTAAGCAAGCCTTGCGCAAACGTTACGCACCGGGAACTCCCCTCCCCGTTCCTGCCTGGTGATCTGGCGTGCCAATGCATGCCTTCCTCCGGTTGTGAAATTAACGGTCATGAAATGGCTACCGTTGGCGCCCGGCGAGGCGCATAATTAGGTTGGCAGCCGACCCGCAGACAGCTTCGGCACTCCATTCCGAAGCATTCGCGCCTGCGGTTCGGACCGGAGGTATCTATGCCTCTCTCCATGCTTCGCGAATTCCTGGATCGCAATCGCATTCAATACCTGGTGATCTCTCATTCCGTGGCTTATACAGCGCAGGGGATCGCCGCTCTTACCCACACGCCCGGCAAGGAACTGGCAAAAACCGTCATGGTGATGATCGACGAGCGGCTGGCCATGGCGGTTGTGCCTGCTTCTTTCCGGGTGGATTTGCAGCGCCTTAAGAAATATTTGGGGGCGGACTCGATAGAACTGGCGAGCGAGTCTGAATTTCGCGATCGTTTCCCCGATTGCGAAACCGGGTCCATGCCGCCGTTCGGCAATCTTTACGGCATGGATGTTTTCGTGGACCAGACGCTGGCCGAGGACAAGGAAATCGCGTTCAACGCGGGTTCACACCGGGAGCTGGTGCGGATGAGATTTGCCGATTTTAAAGAGTTAGTGAAACCGGCGATCATGCCACTGGCGGCGGGTAAAGTCCAAACTCATGCGGCTTGAGTTCCGCCCCCGGCACGGGTTTCCTCTGCAAGGCGCCAGGCTGCTTCGCGACGACGGCCGCGCGGGCGCGCATCGGGAAAATACTGTTTTCCCTCTTTTTTCATACAATCTTCACAAATCCCTGTGTTAGATTTGCCCCTCAGACCAAAAGATAGAACGAAAGCTTCTCTGGAGGAAACTGCATTGGGCAAGGACATGGTTCCCAAGAAAATTTTTTTCACCAAAGGTGTGGGAAAACACAAAGAGCGCCTCACCTCTTTCGAACTCGCCTTGCGTGATGCCGGCATCGCTGCGCAGAACCTGGTACGTGTCTCTTCCATCTTTCCGCCCAACTGCAAGCTGATTCCACGCTCGCAGGGGCTCACGTATCTTTCTCCGGGAGAAGTCGTGTTTTCGGTGGTTGCCGAAAACTCGACACACGAGCCGCACCGGCTGCTGGCCTCGTCGATTGGCGTGGCCATTCCCGCCGACCGCAATACCTACGGGTATTTGAGCGAGCATCATTCGTTCGGCGAGACCGAAGATTCGGCGGGAGATTACGCGGAAGAACTCGCTGCCGAAATGCTGGCTACGACACTGAACGTGGAGTTCGATTCCGACCGCTCGTGGGATGAGAAAAAAGAGATCTATCGCATTTCAAACAAAATCGTGCGCACGGCGAATGTAACGCAATCGGCCGTCGGCGACAAGCGCGGGTTGTGGACCACGGTCATTGCGTCGGCCGTGCTGATCTTTGACTGATGCTCTCGCACTTGATGTTCTTCCCCCGTGCCAGACGCGGCAAGCCGCGTCTCTACTCTGAGAGTTGAGCAATCGTCTTCTTCGCTGCCGGTTTCTTCTCCAGTCGCTCCAGCACCGCCGCCACAATCAGCGGCAGACCTACTGTCGCATCCACGAAAACCTCGCCAAACTTTCCGCCTTCTGCTGGAGGCACAAACTTGCCCCACGAAACCGCCTCGCTATAGGGACTGCCCGAAAGGCCGCCCCAATAGACCGGTTCGGGGCAGATGCGCAGACCATAGTGATAGCGCTTCAGGGGCAGGTCTTCCCCGCCCCGGCGATGACGTAGTTCGATAAAGGGCCCAAACTGCTGCGACCAGTTGCGCGGAACGCCTCCGCCGATGGTGAAGATTCCCAGACGCTTCTGGCTAAGCAGGGTTGCGGCGAAGTGCTCCAGATCTTCGAAGGGATCGAAGCGGAAGCGCAGCTCCCCTTTTTTGTCGCGCTCACGGTTGGTGAGCGCGTAATCGAGGCCCAGTTCGGAATCGGAGAACGCGGGCACAAATACGGGAACATTTTTCTCGTAAGCAGATTTCAGAATCCCGCGTTCCTTACCTCGTTTTGCGAGATGAGCACCGATGGCTCGATTTAACTTATACGAGCACATCACTTCGTTTGAATCCCACCCGCCAAACACGGCCGCCATCACGCGCTCCACGTCGTCAAGATTCTGCTCCGGTTCAAGCGTGTCGTAGACTCGGTTATACCCGGCCTCGTAAAGTTCCTCATCGCTGAGTTCGGGATTATGCCGGAAATGCGCGCGCCCTGTCGCTTCAACCAGGCCATGCGCCATCAGCGCGCCGGTGGAAACGATGGCATTGACGATGCCGCGATCGATCAACTCGGCAATCACCAGGCCCTGCTTGGCCACCGTCATCGCGCCCGCCAGCGTCATCACGACAAAGCATTCCTTGTCGCGCGCCATGGCTTCGAGAACGTCGGCAGCCTCGCCGAGCTGGCGGCCCGTGAACGCCGTCTTCGACATCGCGCGCACCAGTTCGTCGATGGAGTGAATCTTGCCGAGGTCGAGCGGCTCCAGCGGAATAAGGCGGTCCGATACCGGATCGTGCAGCTTGCGGTCGATCCCCGCACCCTCTTCGTGATTGCCGTCGTGTCGATGGCCGTGCTTCGCAACGCTTTTACGCTTCAAGGGACAAGCCTCCAAAATAAAAACCGGTTTCGACCGCAGAAACAATTTACTAGAAGTGCGACGAAATCGGTGGACTGGCTTTCACATTGTCGTAACCATCACGCTCGCTTCTCATACTTTGATATCCTAGAGCGCGATCCAGCATTCGTAGAAACGCGGCTGGCTGCGGCCCCGCGAACTTAGTCGGGAGATGGAGAAACAGTGCGAGACAAGTTCACCGTCAGCCTGATCCAGATGTCGTGCGGCCCCGAGCCCGCCGACAATATGGCCAAGGCGCTCGCCCGGGTTTCAGTGGCCGCACGCCAGGGCGCTGACGTCGTCTGTCTGCCTGAACTTTTCCAGACCCAATATTTTTGCCAGCGCGAAGATGCAGCTTTGTTCGACCTCGCCGAACCGATTCCCGGAGGCACCACCGAAAAGCTCGCCGCCGCCGCGCTCAAAAATAAAGTCGTGCTGATCGCGTCGCTCTTCGAGAAGCGCGCGCCTGGCCTTTATCACAACACCGCCGCAATCTTCGATTCGGATGGCGCGCTGAGCGGCACGTACCGAAAGATGCACATCCCCGACGATCCTCTTTATTACGAAAAGTTCTATTTCACCCCGGGCGATCTGGGTTTCAAGGCCTTCGACACTTCTGCTGGCAGGCTGGGCACGCTGGTCTGCTGGGACCAGTGGTATCCCGAAGGCGCGAGGCTGACGGCCTTGCAGGGAGCCAGCATTCTTTTTTACCCCACGGCCATCGGATGGCATCCGGCAGAGAAGGCTGAATTCGGCGAGGCGCAACATGACGCCTGGCGCACCATCCAGCGGGCGCATGCCATCGCCAATGGAGTTTACGTCGGCGTGGTGAATCGTGTCGGCTTTGAGACGGGTGACATTCGCGGCAATTCCGTGCCCGGAAAGGGCCTGGAATTCTGGGGAGGGTCATTTTTCTGCGACCCCTTTGGCCGCGTGCTGGCGGAAGCATCTCACAATCAAGAAGAAATCCTGCTGGGCGAGGTGGACTTGCATCATCTCGAAGAGATTCGACGCAACTGGCCTTTTCTGCGCGACCGGCGTATCGACAGCTACGCTCCCATTACCAGCCGCATGCTCGACGGAAAATGACGGAACGAAGAATGCCTCGACAAAAAATGGCCGGCCATCGCGCCAAATTTCTGCCCACGGCACAGGGCTACCGCATGCCCGCCGAGTGGGAGCCGCACGAATCCACCTGGCTCGCGTGGCCTCACTTTCGTGGCGACTGGCCGGGGAAATTCGAGCCGATTCCGTGGGTGTATGCCGAGATCGTCCGTAATTTGGCGCGGCATGAGCGCGTGGATCTGATTGTCAACTCCCAGAACGCAGGACGACGCGCCCGGGCTGTGCTGGAGCAGGCCGACGCGCTATCCGACAACGTCTCGTTTCACTGCTGGCGCACCGATCGCGTTTGGACTCGCGATTCGGGCTGTATCTTCTTGACGCCGGCGGCGAGTCCTGCGGATTCGGGACTGCTCGCCCTGCATTTTCAGTTCAACGCGTGGGCGAAGTATCCGAATTACAAGTTCGATGAAAAAGTTGGAGAGCGCATGGCTCATGCCGCCGGCGCTCGCGTGCTGGAGCCGCTAAGTAAGAAACACCGCGTCGTGCTCGAAGGCGGATCGATCGACGTCAATGGCTGCGGCACACTTCTAACCACCGAGGAATGTCTGCTCTCGACGACGCAGCAGCGTAATCCTTCGATGGACCGCACCGCCTACGAGCGGATGTTCGCCAACTACTTCGGCGCGCCCTCGGTTATCTGGCTCGATAGCGGTATCGCCGGCGACGATACGCACGGCCATGTCGACGACATTAGCCGCTTCGTCGCTCCGAATACCGTGGTCACAATGATCGAACCGGATGAGCGAAACGAAAACCACGCGGCTCTGCATGCCAACCTCGGGCGACTGAAGAACGCGCGCAATCCTGAGGGGCAGAAATTCGAGATTGTTGAGATTCCCATGCCGCGTCCAGTGGTATTCGAGGAACGCCAGTTGCCTGCCAGCTATGCCAATTTCTACATCGCGAATGGCGTGGTGCTGGCGCCGGTTTTTAACGATCCCAACGATCGCGTTGCGCTCAACACGCTGGCTGAGTTGTTCCCCTCACGCGAAATCGTGCCCATCTATTCCGGCGATTTGATCTGGGGGTTTGGGGCGCTGCACTGCATGACGCAGCAGGAGCCGGCGCTGCGATAAGTGTTGACGCCTTGTCGTCAACTACTTCGCAAGTCGATCACGCCTTGCCGTTCTAAACACTTGAGCTTTGAGGTACTCGCTCACGGACGTAAAGACTCGAGGCTACATATGGAGAATGGACTCACGGCTGCAGTTTTTCTCCTTGTCCTAATAATTGTGACGGTTTGCGCCTATCTGATGGCGTGGCGCGGGAAACGCTTGTGGGCACGAAAACTCGGAGCAGCGGTCGTCGCCTGCATATCGTTCTGGATTGGTCTTGGTGCACTGTTTTCTTATGCAATACCACCCCCTTGATGACCTTCACAATCCCGAGGTTTCGTTAGTGACAGGGGTGATAGGAAATCTCATCATATGGGCGATCAGCCTGGCGCTGTTGTTTGTGTCAGCCCGGTGTTTATCGTTCGTGTTGCGAAAAAGCGATCGCCCAATCTCAGATGTCGACTTGCATATATAATAGTCATCGTTCGATGCTATGATCAGTGCCTAGGAGTTTCCATGAGAACCACGATTGCGCTGGATGATGACCTGGTACGAATCGCCCAGGAGTTTACCGGAGTAGCGGAGAAGACGGCGCTGATTCGGGAAGCCCTCAAAGCCCTGATCGAGCGGGAGAGCGCTCGCCGGCTGGCGTCCCTGGGAGGCACCATGCCGGGATTGAAGAATATCCCGCGGCGCAGGGCGGCGGCGCGTTGATTCTCGCCGATACTTCGGTTTGGATCGACCACCTCCGTTTGGGCAACGATGAGCTGCGAAAGCAGTTGGACCGGGGGCAGATTGCGATCCATCCCTGCATCCTTGCGGAGCTGGCCCTTGGATCGCTGAAAGAGCGCTCCAGGACGCTTGCCCTGCTGGACCTGCTACCCCAGGTGCGAGTGGCGCAGTTGAGCGAGATTCGAATCTTGATCGAGGCTCGTCGTTTGTACGACCAGGGCATCGGTCTGACCGATGCGCATCTGATCGCTTCGGTTCTTATCCATCCGCCGACGCTGTTGTGGACAAGAGATAAGCAACTCCGAAAAGTCGCCGAAGCGCTCGGCATTCACGCCAGCCTGGCTTGAGAACGGCGAGATCACAGCCCTGCCTGCGAGACTTCATTTACACTTTTATCGTGAATGCCGAGATCATCGCGGTGGGGTCCGAGTTGCTCACTCCACATCGCCAGGACACCAACTCGCTCTACCTCACCGAGAAACTGAATGACTTGGGGGTTGAAGTGCGCTTCAAATGCGTCGTTGGCGACGACGCGGAAGGATTGGCCGGGGCCGCGAAACTTGCCATGCGGCGTTCGGACATCATCCTCCTCACCGGCGGGCTCGGCCCGACTGAGGACGATCTGACGCGCGAATCGGTGGCCGACGCGCTGGGTTTGAAACTGCAGCGCGATGCGCAGGTTCTGGCGAACATCGAAGAACGCTTTGCCAAGCGTGGAATGAAAATGGCCGCCAACAACGCCAAACAGGCCGACATCCTGGCGAGTGCCACCGTGCTTCCGAATCGACTGGGCACGGCGCCTGGCCAGTGGATCGCCGGGAAGTATGACGGGCGGGAGCGGATTCTCATACTGCTCCCTGGACCTCCTTATGAACTGAAGGCGCTGTTTGAGGCAGAATGCATCCCGCGATTGCAGGCCCGCATCCCCGTCCAGCATATCGCGACGCGCACGCTCAAGATGGCGATGATGCCGGAGTCGCAGGTGGATGCTCGAGTCGCGCCCATCTACAAAGCCTACAAAGACGTGGAGACTACGATTCTTGCGGGAGGGGGGGAGATTCAGCTCCACTTGCGCTGCCGCAAAGATTCGCGGGCCGATGCCGAGGCTCGCGTCGAAGAGCTGGCGGAGAAAATCGAGGATGAACTGGGCGACGCTATCTTCTCGCGCAAAGGCGAGAGCATTGAGCAGATCGTGAGTTATCTGCTGCAGATGCGGAGCATGACGCTGGCGGTGGCCGAATCGTGCACTGGCGGACTGCTGGCCGAGCGGATAACATCGCTCGGCGGCAGCTCACGCTATTTCATAGGCGGCGCCGTCGTCTACTCGAACGAACTCAAGACGCAATTTGCGAATGTTCCGAAGGCGCTGATCGATCAGCATGGAGCGGTGAGCCGCGAAGTGGCGGCGGCGATGGCCGAAGGCATCCGCAAGCGCTGCCTTTCCAGCTATGGGGTTGGAATCACCGGAGTCGCCGGACCGAGCGGCGGGAGCGAACAGAAACCGGTGGGGCTCGTCTACATCGCGCTGGCGGGAGAAGAGGGTACGCAAGTTGTGGAACGAAATTTTCCCGGCGACCGCAAACGAATCCGCCAGTTCGCGACGCAGCAGGCTCTGGAGATGATCCGGCGGGCTCTGCTGTAAGAACTGGTTTTCACGAGATGCGAATATTTATCGGCATCGATCTTGACCCTGAAGTTCGCGTCCGGATCTCTCGCTTTTTGGAAGGCATCGAGAATTTCGCGCCCGATGCTCGGTGGGTGCGTCCGGAGTCGCTGCACATTACGCTGAAGTTCATCGGAGAACAAAGACCTGATCAAGTTGACGCGATCACAGAACGTTTGCGGCGGATTGAAGGCGCCGCGTTCGGCATTCGCGCTGGCGGATACGGATTCTTCCCGACAGCGCAGGCTCCGCGCGTATTCTGGATCGGGATTCAGGCAGGTTCGCAACTTGCGGAATTGGCTGAGACCATCGACCTGGCCGTCGCGGAACTGGGGGTTGCCCGCGAAGACCGGCCTTATAGCCCGCATCTTACTCTGGCGCGCGCCGGAGGACGCTCGGGCTCGCCCAAATGGCGCAAGGGCGACGGCCCCAACGCTGCGTTTGAGGTGCTTGAAAAAAGGCTCGTGGCCATGAACACGGTCGAGTTCGGTACGATGACGGCACGGGAATTTATTCTCTATCAGAGTCAGCTTTCGCCGGGAGGATCGAAATACACGAAGCTGCACCGCTTTCCACTGTCAGGTGGACACAGATGACTAGGACAAACATCTCAGCGGTACAGATCGAAGAGGTTCAGAGCGCATTTTGTCGTATGCGAGCAGCGCAATACATGGCCACGCCCGGCGACGCAAAGACGGGTTTTGCTCGGTCCACAAAGGGACGAGTTCCCATCAACGGTCTGCGGCACCCCCCAAAGGGTGAAACCAGTGGCTGGTATATCTGGTGCGGCCAAGAGTTGTCTGATGTCGCAGACTTCTTCGATCCGTTGCACACTTTTCATTTGTACGAGGAATATCCAGATCTGGTAAAGCTGCTTGGACTGCCACCTGGCTATCGTTTCCTTCTGGCGGGTGACTCCCTGGATGTTTGGTACGATGCCTCTTTGCTAAATGTTGAGCAGGACTAAAAAACGATTTCTTATCCACATCGACGAGCATGAATCCTTACCTCATCACCGCCGCGGTGAGCTACCTGCTGGGGTCCATCCCCTTCGGCTACCTGCTGGTGCGGATTTTCAAAGGCGAGGACGTACGCGCTAGCGGAAGCGGCAACATTGGCGCGACGAATGTGGCTCGCACGTCGCCTGTGCTTGGGGTTGCGACTTTGCTCCTCGACGCCGCCAAGGGGTTGGCTGCGGTTCTTGTAGCGCGTGTGCTATTCACCGGGCCACATCAGCAACTCATCATGACCACTGCGGCGTTCTTTGCCGTACTCGGCCATCTGTTCCCCGTCTGGCTCAAGTTTCGCGGCGGCAAGGGGGTCGCCACCAGTCTGGGAGCTTTTATATTGCTTACGCCACAAGCGATTTTGTGCATGGTTGTCCTGTTCCTGCTCGTGGCCGTTGCCTTCCGTTATGTTTCGCTTGGATCCATTGCGGTGGCGGCAGCGTTCCCGTTGCTGGCTTGGGCGTTTCACGAATACGCGGATTCCCGGCAATTAATATTGATCGCGCTGGTCTCGGCGTTGGTCATCTGGAGACACCGGCAAAACATAGGGCGGATTGCCGGCGGAACGGAATCAAAACTAGGCGGGAAATCCGCGACAAAACACGGACCCTTGGGAGCAAGCCCGCAATGACAAGAACCACGACCCGAGTCTCCGTGATCGGAGCAGGCGCCTGGGGCACGGCGCTGGCAATGGTCCTTGGGCGCAAGGGAACGCCTGATTTTCAGTACGACGTGCGCCTCTGGGCTCACGAACCGGAAGTTTCCGAAAGCATTGGCCGATGCCGGATCAACGAACGCTTTCTGCCCGGGTTCAGGCTTTCGGAATCTATTGTCGCAACCAGCGACCTGGGCGCTGCGCTCGCGGGCGCGGAGATTGTCGTCAGCGTCATGCCGTCGCAGCACTGTCGCTCCTTATTCGAGCGCATGGCGCCATGGCTTCGGCCCGAGACACTTTTTGTCAGCTGCACCAAGGGCTTGGAGAACGAGACGTTGATGCGCATGACAGAAGTGATTGCCGACGTTATGCGAAGCCGCGGGTTCACGCCGCGGGTAGCGGCGCTGAGCGGTCCGTCGTTCGCGAAGGAAGTGGCGCGCGGAGACCCAACGGCGGTAACTGTGGCCTCCGTCGACGATGAAGTGACGCGCATCGTGCAACAGGCTTTCAACGACTCCCGATTTCGCGTCTACACGAATGACGACGTGATCGGTGTCGAGTTAGGCGGCGCGCTGAAAAATATTATCGCCATCGCTGCCGGCGTCTGCGATGGACTCGGACTCGGGCACAACTCCGTGGCGGCGCTAATCACGAGAGGCCTGGCCGAAGTGGCGCGACTGGCGGTGGCGTGCGGAGGCCGCCTCGATACCATGGCTGGACTGGCGGGGTTGGGCGACCTGGTTCTGACTTGCACTGGAGACCTCTCGCGCAACCGCACCGTCGGGGTTGAACTTGGGAAGGGCCGCGTACTTCGCGACATCATGGAGGGAATGCACGGCGCGGTTGCAGAGGGCGTTTTCACCACCCGAGCGGCAGTCGGCCTTGCCCGTAAGAAAAAGGTCGAGATGCCCATCACGGAGCAAATGCTTGCCATCCTCGAAAACGGCAAATCGCCGCGACAGGCGATCGAAGACCTGATGACCCGCGCGGCACGATCGGAAAATTACTAATCAGAAAATTACTAAACGAAAATTGCCACACAAAAATTGCTACATCCGGCGCCAGATCGCAGAAGTCCGGAAAATCCACCGCGACCGGCACTGAGTGAGCGCCCAGGCAACTGATCTTGGCTTTCCCGAGACCCGACATCTGACACCGTGACTCCGGCCCCATCTCGGCGAGCGCGATTCTTTCGCGACCCGCTCTGCCCGTGCGGCTATAATTCCGAGACCTTTTATGGACTCGGTTCCGGCCGCCTTCCGCTGGCTGTTTGTCGGGGAGCAAGGCGCTTTTGACCGCCTGGTTCCCCGCTGGCTCTTTTTGCGGGCGCTCGGAGGCATCTATTTTTCCGCTTTCTTCTCGCTTGTCTTTCAGATCCGTGGGCTGATTGGGCCGGACGGAATTCTGCCCGCCACCGAGTATTTGCAAGCCGTGTCACATTCACTTGGCTACACTCGCGGCCTGTGGTTGGTTCCCAGTTTGCTTTGGCTGGCCAGCGGTTCCCATATGCTGATGGCCCTGTGCTGGGTGGGCATGGCTGCTTCGCTCCTGCTGGTCGTTAACCTATGGCCGCGCGGAATGCTGCTGATTTGCTTTGTCTGCTTCCTTTCGTTCGTCACCGCGGCGCAGGATTTTTCCAGTTATCAGTCCGACGGAATGCTGCTGGAAGCTGGATTCATCGCTTTTTTCTTTGCTCCCGCCGGATTTCGGCCAGGTGTGGGCGTGGCATCGCCGCCATCGCGAGCTAGTTTGTTCTTGCTGCAGTGGGAATGGTTTCGCATCTACTTTGAATCCGGGGTTGCGAAGATCCTTGGCGGAGACATCGAGTGGCGCAACTTTACCGCGATGGACGAGTACTACCAGAACGGCCCGCTGCCCACGTGGATCGGCTGGTACATGCAGCACTTGCCACATTGGTTCCATGCTTCCACCGTTTTTGCCACGCTCGCTCTCGAGCTCGGTTTGGTTTGGATGTTGTTTCTTCCGCGTCGCTGGCGCATAGCGTGCTTCTTGATTGTTACTCCCTGGGAAGCGGGCGTTATTCTTACGGCCAACTACGCGTTCCTCAACTATCTTGTACTAACCCTGGGATTTCTCTTGTTGGATGATCGTTTTGTGTCGGAGTTCCTGCCGCTCAGTTGGAGGAACACGCTCGTCAGCCGTGCACCGGGCGACGAGAGCAGTGTGCCGGCATCCGGGCCTGGGGAGAATCGGATGCCCAGTGAGCGAGCTCGGCAACGGGGTTGGAGAGCCACGTTGGTTCGACAGTTCGGAATAGCGAAGCTGTCGCTGGCCGCCGTCGCCCTAAGCTGGATTTTTTACGCTACCACGGCGCAGCTCGTCTGGATGTTCTCGGCCCTGCCGCTCCCGACAGCGCCGGTGACGGCGCTCGAACCGATGCGCATCGCCAATCGCTACGGTCTTTTTGGCATCATGACGCGCGGGCGCTACGAAATTGAGTTCCAGGGGTCCAGCGATGGAAAAACCTGGGTGGCTTATCCGTTCCGCTACAAGCCACAAGATCCGAGCAAGCCTCCGGGGATTTACGCGCCCTATCAGCCCCGCTTCGATTGGAATCTCTGGTTTGCTTCGTTGGGCTCATGGCAGGATTATCCATTTGTGCCCAGAACTGAAATCCGGCTGCTTTCTGCCGACAAGGACGTTCTCGCTCTTTTTGAGAAGAATCCGTTTCCTGATAAGCCGCCGCGCGAGGTGCGGGCGGTCGTCTGGCAATATTGGTTCACCACGCTGTCGGAGAAGCGAACCCAGGCCCTCTGGTGGCGCCGTCAGTTCTTGGGACTCTACGCTCCCACGATTGAGCGCGAAGCGGACGGCACGATCCGCGGGATCGAGTGGCCGACGACGATCCAGCACGAATGAATTCGGATAGCCATCGCGAAGCATCAATAAGGGGAGCGTTGAGACACAAGCGGCCCGTCCGTTGAAACATCTTATGGAGTTTCCGAAAACGAACCGCCGAGGCTGTGTAATAGGCGCCGGGCCAAACGGCCTCGCGGCAGCGATCACGCTGGCTCAAGCCGGATTGCATGTTGATGTTTTTGAGGCCGAACCCGAGGCTGGCGGGGCAGCGCGAACCCTGGAGTTGACACTTCCCGGCTTCCTTCACGATTTTGGATCCGCAGTCCACCCTTTGGCCGTCGGTTCCCCTTTTTTTTCGTCACTCCCATTAAAGAAACACGGGCTGGAATGGATTCACTCTCCGGCAGCGCTAGCGCACCCGCTTGACGACGGCTCGGCAATCATTCTGGAGCGCGATCTCAACGCTGCCGAGTGGGCGCTTGGGCAGGATGGCAAGGCATGGAGCAATCTCATGCGTCCGTTCGCTGAGCACTGGAGTGGGTTCGCCTCCGACGTGCTCGGCCCTTTGCCGTCAGTTCCTAGGCATCCTTTATTACTGACGAGATTCGGCATGAGAGCGTTACTTTCGGCTCGAACGCTCGCGCGCAATACGTTCCGGCATGAGCGCGCACGAGCGGCCTTCGCTGGGATCGCCGCACATTCGGTGCTCAGCCTCGATGAGCCGTCGAGCGCCGCTGCCGGCGTGCTGCTGGGAGCGGCGCTGCATTCCGTCGGATGGCCAGTCCCGCGCGGAGGAGCACAATCGATTACCCGCGCACTGTGCAGCTATCTCGCCGAATTTGGAAGCAGCATCACAACGTCGATGCGAGTTGAGAACCTAGCGAAGCTGCCGAATTCCGTTGCGCAATATGACGTGACCCTGTGCGACGTCACGCCTCGTCAATTGCTGCAGTTGGCAGGGGATCGATTGTCGCCCTCGTACAGGAATCAACTGGCCAAGTACAGGTACGGTCCGGGCGTTTTTAAAGTCGACTACGCGCTGCGGGAGCCGATACCGTGGAAAGCCGCAGACTGTCTGCGAGCAGCTACGGTACACCTCGGTGGGAGCTTCGACGAAATCGCAGCCTCGGAAGCGGCCATGCGCGGTGGGAATCATGCGGAGCGTCCTTTTGTGCTGCTCGCACAACCCAGCCTTTTCGACCCTTCACGCGCACCCGACGGCAGGCATACGGCATGGGCCTACTGTCACGTTCCGAATGGCTCCACGTTCGATATGCTGAGCAGGCTTGAGGGCCAGATCGAACGCTTCGCACCGGGATTCTGCGATTGCATTCTCGCACGCCGGGTATTCTTGCCCGCGGCGCTGGAAGCGATGGATGCAAATCTGGTTGGTGGAGACGTGAGTGGCGGCGCGATGGATTTGCGACAACTTTTGTTTCGCCCAACCTGGCGTCATTACGCGACGTCGGCCCCTGACCTCTATCTATGTTCGGCTTCAACACCGCCGGGTGGAGGCGTACACGGAATGTGCGGCTATCACGCCGCGCGACTCGCTGTGTCGCGGTTAAGAACGTAGCCGGTGCCAGGCACTATTGTGGAGATTGTGGTGCCCGGAGACGGTTTTTCACGCCGTTGCGGATAAGCTAATCTCGCTGTTTCTTCGTCAGGTGCATTAGCGTCGGCGAGGGAGTCCCTTTGCCGAGGCCTCGGATCCAGGTGGTTCACGGAACGGTTCCACGGAAATGCGCTCGTAACACACTTCCAGCACGGTCAGGTTTTCTGTGCCGCCCGGCAATTGAAGGACGACGCTGTCACCCGCTGCCGACTTCATCAACGCGCGCCCCAGAGGTGACACCCAACTGATGTGGTTGCGGTTGAGATCGACCTCGTCGGTGCCCACGATGCTCACCACTCGCGATACTCCCGCGGCATTGGCATAGCGCACGGTCGCTCCGAAGAATACCCGCGTCGCCGCCAGCACCGCTCTTGGAGCTTCCGGGTCCACCACTTCCGCGGCTTCGATTCGCTTGGTGAGAAAGCGAATCCGCCCATCGATCTGCTGCAGCCGCCGCTTGCCGTACTGATAGTCGGCGTTTTCACTGCGATCCCCGTTGCCGGCAGCCCACGCCACCACCTCCACCACGGCCG
>Ga0074044_10000962_pt1 | contig 26496 bp, 24 predicted proteins | sample BogForMeECP23OM1_FD_94443 | JGI IMG/M metagenome (GOLD analysis project Ga0074044, IMG submission 94443) | Bog forest soil microbial communities from Calvert Island, British Columbia, Canada - Bog Forest MetaG ECP23OM1 | ecosystem: Environmental > Terrestrial > Soil > Wetlands ... | reverse complement strand
GCCGGCAGGCGCATAGTCAAACCGCCGCGCCTTGCGGGCGCGGCTCCCCCCTCCGAACCTCTCCCGTCTGCGAGGGAGGCACGGAGGGGGGCTCGCCTGTCGGCGTCCCACCACGGCGCTTGCGGCAGCGACCGAACGCCACCGCTCAGCTCCAGTTACGCGCTTCCTGGGACGGAACTCGGTAGGAGCGGGCGTTACCCGCCCCCTGCCGTCCCAGTGCAGCGGGTCGCCCCGCAGACCGGTCATCGTGCCGGCCGGGCGTATGACCCGGAGCCGCCCGGGAGCGGAGGTGACGAACCGCCGCCCGCGGGAACCGCTCTCGCTCCATCAGCCGGTGTCGCCGGCTGACGTCCTTTAGGTGAGCAAGATTCGATGCGCCTTAGTAACGGAAAGGGAGACCGATGTCAAGGAAAAAGTCACCGCTATTGCGACGGCCCACGAAGGGTCGTCGCCGGGAAAAAGCGCATCATTTGTATTGTCCGATGGCAGCAAGCGTAGGGTGGGCAAAGGCGCGCAGCGCTGTGCCCACGTCAGCGTCAACGCAAACTGCAAGTCAGCCGTGGGCACGCTTCGCTTTGCCCACCCTACGCTCGCTGGTCGTGTCGGCCGCGAAAGGCCAAGGCGTCAGTTCCCAGCCAGCGCGTGGCAGCCGCTCCGTCTAAGTAGAGGTCAGAGTAGCCCGTAACAAAACGCTGATCTTTCGGAGAAAATGCTTGTGTTCTCGTTAGTGCATTTTGAGGCGATGGGCGCGTAATTGAAATCGCATCAAATTGATGGTCGCTCCAATGATCTTTCTCGATTGATACCAACGGGCCTCCGCCGAGCCGCCCCCAAAATCTAATAGCTTCATCGACGGCGGCTTGGGTTAAACCTTCGAGCAGATCAAGCGCTTCTAAATTATGCTGCCCCCATACCCGCCATCCTTGCGTTCCCGCGAGCGCTATGAAATCTACAATCGGCATCCGCTGCGGCGGAGCGGCGGCTACCGCCGCGGTTTCCGGCGGGTGCCGTCTACTCCGAAGCCATCTGATTATCAGATGAGCCCACAATCCTAATGACATTAGGATCAAGATCACGCTGACAGCGAGTATCAGCAGCACGACCGGCTTGGGAATTTGCACGCCCAGGCGATCCAAGGTCCACATCAGAGTAGGCAAGGCGATCCCCAGCGCTCCGCTTGCGGCTGCATTTGCGCCCTCGGCCATAAAAAACTCCTTCTCGCGGGACCGAGTGCCCCTAGACGGAGATTCCATGCGAATCGTTTACCAATCAAGCCCGTAGCCCGCAGCCCGTAGGGCGCGATAGCGAAGCGTATTGCGCCGCATTGGTGGTGTTTGGCGGATCACGCTTCGCTGATCCGCCCTACGGGCTGGATCGCAGCCCCGCGCATCGGCATCGACAACAAGCCTGGCGATTTCGAATACGTGAAGATCGCGGCGTGACGTCATTCCGGGGCATCCGAGCGCGTGTTACGATGTTGCCCTGAGATGCCTCTGGAGGCGCTGATGTATTTTGACGCATATGGTCCATTCGACGTCGCCACCGTCGATGGCAAAATCACAGCGGCGCAAAAGTCATTTTGGAAAGAGGTGAGAGCTCAGAGTGCCAAATATGGATACGATGACGACAAGCTTGAATGCTCTTTCGGGGCGTACGTTTTTGGAATTCAATGGGGACCAAAGCTGACCCCTTGGTACGTCGGACAGACCATTGCGAAAACGGGATTTCGCGGTGAAATTTTTCAGTTCCACAAGCTAAAAATTTACAATCGCGTTATGAGGAAGAACAACGGCACACCGGTAATATTCCTCTTTCCGCTGCTGACACCTGAGGACAGATTTAGCCAAAGTAGAACGGAGCTCAATAAGCGTCTTGTCGATTGGGTCGAAAAGATGCTGTTAGGGTTGGCTTTCGCGAAAAATGAAAACTGCCGAAACAAACGCGGAATGAAATTTCTTCGAGAATGTACAGTGAATGGTGTTATGGGCCCCCGCTATCGGGGAAGACCTGAGAGACAAGCTGCCAAAGCCAAAAGTTTGTTGTTTCCGTCTATACCTTAGTTAGTCGGCGGACGCTGACAGACTCAGAGTTCGCTCGGCTCCCCCAGCGGCCCCTCGCGCAGCCGCGCGAAGTCGAAGCGGTCCACCTCGCGGAGCAATTCCACGAACGCTTGCGCGCCGTGCGTGAGCGCCGCTTCGCCCTTGGCGGTGCTTGCCAGCGTCGCATCGCCGAGCGCGCCGGCGGCATTGAGGTCTTGAATTGCGGTGACGAATTGCGGTGACAGTGCACTTAATCGACAGGAGTTTTCCTCTTCGCCGCGCGCCCCCTCCACCGCCTTCGGCGGTCCCCCTCCCCCGCTCCGCTGCGCTACGCGGGGGCGGATAACAGCGCCGGCATCTTTATCGCGCTGGCCTTCGCGATTCCCTCCAGCTCCTCCCACAGCTTCGCCGGGATCGGGATGCCGGATTTGCGGCGCAAAACTTCGGTGCGGCGGGAGCGCTCGCCCGGCAGCGTGATTTCGTCAAAGCCTGATTGCCGCGGCAGCGCCTTGATGATGGCGGCGAGCGCGTCGGCGTCGTAGGTGAAATCGACAAGCGACCGGAACGTCGCGATATCGATGGCCAGCATCGCAGCGTTGGCGATGTGACGCGTGCGTTTTTCCGGGCCGAGCGCGCGCGCCTGGATCGGCGCGGCGGCGAGCACGCTCGCCAGCATTTCGAACATCAGGGCGAGACCCGAACCCTTGGGGCCGCCGAGCGGCAACAGGATTTCCGCCTGGCGCGGGTCGGTGGTGGGCTCGCCATTGGCGGTCAGCACCGTGCCCTGCGGCAGCGGCTCGCCGGTCGAACGCGCCTGCATCATTTTGCCGTTCGAGATGGTGCTGGTCGCCATGTCGAGCACGATCGGCCCGCTGCCGCTCGGCACCGCGATGGCGATCGGGCTCGTCCCCATGCTCGCGACCCGGGCGCCGTGATAGGCCATCAAAGGGATGCTGGCCGCCATGACGATTGCCGCGCAGCCGCGTTCCGCCATCCATTGGGCATAGCGTCCGATGGCGCCGGTGTGGGTGGTTTCGCGAATGAGGCCGAAACAGACGCCAAGCTGTTTTGCCCGTTCGACGGCGAGCGCGGCGGCCTGCATCGCCGCCACCGGCCCGAAGCCGTGGCCGCTGTCGAGCACGAAGGTCGCGGCGCGATCGTGCGTCAGTTTCGGCTGCGCCTTCGGATCGATCTCGCCGCTGGCGATGAATTTCAGGTAGCGCGGCAGCCGCGAGACGCCGTGGCCGTCGCCGCCGCGCAAATTGGCCCACACCAATCCCTCGGCGACGCTGGCGGCGTTCTGCTCGCTCGCGCCATTGGCCGTGAGCACCTCGCGAATGAAGCGTCCGAGTTCCTCGTGGCCGACCACGATGCTGCTGCGGCTCATAAGCATTCTGGATGATTATCTCGTTCGTCATTCCGGATTGCCGCGCAGCGGCAAGTCCGGAATCCATAATCACGAATCGTGGATATGGATTCCAGGCTCCGCGCTTCGCGCGGCCCCGGAATGACGAAGTCAGTGGATAGATACCGCATCACGCATCCGCCCTACTTCGTCGCCGGGAAGTAGCTATCGAGCCAGCCGCGCATCATGGTCCACACCCGCGTGGATTTCTCCGCGAACAGGAAGTGATCGAGGCCGCTGAACAGGTGCAGTTCCGTCGGCTGGCCGGCGCGTTTGAACATTTCGATCGACTGCTCGGTCGGCGTCACCGAATCTTTCGCCGCGTGGATGAGCAAAAGCGGGCGCGGCGCGATCTTGCCCACCACCTCCTCGGCGCGAAAATCGAACATGCTCTGCGCGGTCTCGGCCGGGAACATCTCGACCGAGCCGGGCGCGAGCATCGTCACGTTCTGCTTTTCCAGGTTTTGGCGCACATGGTCGGGGATCGGCACGATGTCGTAGCGCGGCACCATGAGCGATTTGCCGGTGCGGGCAAGAGTGGCGCGGCCGTCTTCGAGCATTTTGGTGAATTTCGCCCAGGCTTCCGGCGTGGGATGCTGGCCGCGGAATTTGCGCTCGCCATGACCCCAGCCGCCGTTCGAAATGACACAGGCGACGCGCGGGTTGGTGCCGCCGGCATAGACGGCGACCGCGCCGCCGAAGCTCGAACCGATGACGCCGATGCGATCGGGATCGACGGCGGGGTGCTTGGCGAGAAAGTCGAGCGCGTTGCCCAAATCCTCGACCTGTTCGAGGCAGATGACGCGGCCGAACTCGCCGTCGCTGTTGCCGCAGCCGCGCATGTCGAAGCGCAGCGTGACGTAGCCGAACTCGCTCAGCACCCGCGTCGGCGCGATCACGGTCGGGCTTTCGCAGTTGGAGCCGAAACCGTGCAGCACCAGGAACGCCGCGCGCCGCTCGGACGGCCGCAAGCCCTCCGGCACGCCGAGCACGCCATGCAGGCGCAGGCCAGCCGATGGGAAGCTGACGACGTCTTCGTGCATGGCGGCGGCCTTTCCTCCTCGGCAATGGCGGCCGGCACTGTAACGGATTGGCCGCGCGAAGGAAGACCGTGGTGCTGTCGCGAGCGGCGAAGCGGTGTAAGATCGGCGTTTCCACTCGGCTCGCCGTCACTATGATGCGCCGGCCGTCGGCCATCCCTTCGCGAGCGTGCGGCACCCATGACCCTGATTCTGTCCAACGACGACGTCGGCAAGCTCCTGACCATGCCGGAATGCATCAAGGTGCTCGAGGAAGCCTATGCGGAACTCGCCGAGGGCCGCGGCGTGTCGCGCACGCGCTCCGACTGCCTCACGCCGACGTCGCGCGAAGATGCGCTCTACAGCCTGAAATCGATGGATGGCGTCATTCCAAAGTTCGGCGTCGGCGCGGTCCGCATCAATTCCGACATCGTCACCTGGCCGAAGAAGGGCAATAACATGCGGCGCGAGAAGGTGCCGGCGGCGCCGGGCAACCGCTATGTGGGTCTGGTGCTGCTGTTCTCGACCGAAAACGGCGAACCGCTCGCCATCTTTCCCGACGGCGTGATGCAACGCATGCGCGTCGGCGCCGCCAACGGCCTCGGCGTCAAATATCTGGCGCGAAAAGATGCGAAGACGGTCGGGATACTCGGCTCCGGCTGGCAGGCGGGCGCGCAGCTCATGGCGGTCTGTGCCGTCCGCGCTATAGCGGCCATCCGCTGCTTCAGTCCCAATCCCGAAAATTGCGCCGCGTTCTCCCAGCAGATGAGCGACGCGCTCGGCGTCGAGGTCGTTGCGGTCGCGGCGCCGGAAGAGGCGATCAGGGGCGCCGACATTGTCATGTGCGCGACCAACACCCTCGATCCCGTCTTCTTCGAGCACTGGATCGAGCCGGGCGTGCACTTGAGCTCAATCAAGCGGCCGGAAATCGAGGCGAAAGCGGTCAAGCGCGCCGACCGCGTCGTCATCCATACCCATGACGCGCGTCCGATCCATGTCTTGACCAAGGACCTTGTCGTGCCCGAAAAAGCCGACGGCCGCGGTTGGGAGGTCGCCGAAGAAATAGACTTCGACAAGCTGCCGACCTTGCCGGATCTCATCACCGGCCGCGCGGCAGGCCGCAGGTCCGACGCCGAGGTCACCTGCTTTCTCAACAATCTCGGCCTCGGCTATCAATTCGCCGCGGCGGGCTCGCTGCTTTACCGCAAGGCAAAGGAAAGCGGCGCCGGACACGATCTGCCGACCGATTGGTTCACCGAAGACGTGCATCCTTGACGCGGCCGACGCATTGCGCTGCAGCGCCTAATCCTCTAATCTATTGTTAGGCCGTTCGGCGGCCACCCGTCCGCGGAAAGGGCTCAGCCCGCCCACGTAATTTTCAGCTCTCGACACCTTTTCCTGCCCGTTTGCGGACACCGGGCGATTGAGGAAAGGGTTCATCATGCCTACGCCCCGCAGGCCGCATCGACGTTTGCCGGCCAAGCCATCTCAAGAACATCTGCGAAAACTAGCCAAGCGGCTGGCTAAGACCCAAAACCTGCAGCTTGCGGACGCTCAGCGTCGGCTCGCCGCCGAGTACGAATATCCGAATTGGACCGCGCTGATGCGCGCGGTCGATTCCGCTTCGGGTATCGCGAAGGAAAACCTCGCGCCATTGACTGCCGCGGCCGCACGCGCCGATGTAGCGAAGGTGCGAGAGTTGCTTTCACGCGGTGACGCCGCCGATGGCAGCCGCGGCGAGGTCAATCCGCCGCTCTGGCACGTCTGCGATAGCGACGCGCCGGCCGAGCGGCGGCTGGCCGTCGCCCAGCTGTTGCTCGAAGCTGGGGCTTCGCCCCGCCGGTCTGGCGAAGCCAATGCAACTGCACTCCATGCCGCGGCGCGGCGCGGACCGGTGTCGATGGTCGAATTGCTGATCCGCCACGGAGCGCTGCATTGGCTGGGTGACCGGCGCGGCAAGACGGCGCTCGATTACGCGCGCAAGGGATCGGCGGATGATCATGATCGGATCATCCAATTGCTCGATCGACCCGTCATCCGCGACGAACGATTTCGCAAGGCCGTCAAGGCCATCCACAACGGCGACGTGGCGACGTTGTGCGGGCTGATCGATCAGCACCCCGAATTGCTGCACGGACGCGCGATCGAGCCCGACTGCTATCCGCGCGACTATTTTCCGCGCGACTATTTTCGCGATCCCAAGCTGTTCTGGTTCATCGCCAACAACCCGACGCTGATGCGAAAGATGCCGGCAAACATCGCAGAGATCGGCCGAACGATGATCGCGCGCGGCGTCGAGCAGTCGGATCTCGACTACACGCTGGAGCTCGTCATGAGCAATGGCCGCAGCCGCAAAGATGGGCGGCAAGACGAGCTGATTGGGCTGCTGCTCGGCGCCGGCGCCAAGCCGACGCCGCAGGCGATCCTGGTTGCGCTTGCGCACCACGGGTTCGACGCGATCAAGTCGCTGCTGCGTCGCCGCGTCGCCATGACCGCACCGATCGCCGCAGCCCTGGGACGTGATAAGGAGCTGTCATCGCTCCTGCCTGGCGCTACGCCAGAGGAACGCCAGGACGCTTTCGGCATGGCCGTCATCAATATGCAGGCCGAGGCCGCCCGCCGGTGCCTCGATGCAGGCGCCGATCCCAATGCGTTCCTGCCGGTGCATCGACACTCGACGCCACTGCACCAGGCGGCGGTCAACGACGACGTCGACATGCTCAAACTGCTGATCGCGCGCGGCGCCAAGCTCGATACGCGCGATACACTATGGAACGACACGCCGCTCGGCTGGACCGTCTATACAAAGAAGCGCGGTGCAGAGGCATATCTGCGTTCGTTGGCCCAGCCCTCGCCGTAAATTTCGCTTCCACGATGCTGGAGCATGATCCGGAAAAGTGGAAACCGGTTTTCCGAAAAGATCATGCGCAAACAAAATGCTAGAGCCCCGTTCTGAATCAATCAGAACGGATAAGGCTCTAGCCTTGTTTTGCTCGATCGGCCGTCGCCGCCGAACTCGGCCAGCGTTCGTGGGTGAGCGGCACGATCATGTGCACGGCAAGCCCGCCGCGCGTGAACGAGCGGTGCACCTCGCCGTTCAACTGGCGCTCGATGACGAGCGCGACCAGCCGCGAGCCAAAGCCGAGACGCCTCGGCCGCCGCGCCGGCGGGCCATTCTTCTCGACCCAGTCGAGCGTAAGCGTCATGCCGCGCTGGGTGCGGCTCACCGACCAGCTCAGATCGAGCTGTCCTTTGGGGCGCGACAGGCTGCCATGCTTGATCGCATTGTCGGCGAGCTCATGCAGCGCCGCGCTCAAATTAAATATCGGGTCGGGCTCCAGGTCCACATTGGGACCGCTGAAAGACACCCGATCGAGGTAGGGCCCGAGCACGACGTACAGCAGCTCCATGATCGGTATCGATTTCCAGCCGCTCTCCGTGATCAAGCGGTGGGCATTCGCCAAAGCAAGCACGCGCGCCGGGTACTTGCGCGTGAGATCGGCGATGCTTTTTGAAGTCTTGGCGGTCTGCGAGAACAGCGCCAGCAGCTGGGAAAACAGATTCCCCGAGCGATGGCGCATATCGCGGATCATCAATTCGTGGCGCTGCTCGAGCTGGCGGCGTTGAATGGCGCCGGCAAGCAGATTGGCGACGGCGGCGAAGAACGATATGTCCTGCGCGCCGAAGCGGTGCTCTCGGGTGGTGCAGACGCCGAGGATGCCATAGGCGCGGCCGTCGCGGCCGGCGATCGTTACGCTCATGCCGCTGACGCAGCGGTGGTCCTGCAGATACGGCGCCACCGCGAACCTCGTCTCGGTCGCGAAATCGCCGGTGACGACCGGTACGGCGGAATCCAAGGTGTGGCGGGCATAGCTGTTGGGCTCCGTCGAAATCAGAACCGAGCCGACCAAATCCGTCTTCCAGCCGACGCCGGCGCGCAGCAGCAGCTCGACGTCACCGGGAAGCAGTTCGAGGATTTTGACGAAGTCGACCGCCAGCGTGAGCGCGACCGTGCTGACGGTGTCGTTCAGAAGCCGTTCGAGATCGGGCTCGGCCAATGCGCGCTCGCCGAGCTGAGCAAGCGCTTCCTGCTGCTTGGCGCGGCTGCGCAACTCGTTCTCCAGATCGACCCGCTCGGCGATGTCGTTGCAGAGGCCGTTCGCAATCGCCGGCGCCGGCCGATCATCCGGTGCAACCGTCTCGGACTTGCTGCGGTCGGATGCGCCCATACCGGTACATTTCCACTTTCCGTCGCCGCGGTAAATATCGTTATTTGTTTCGCCAATGGAATAGGCCGAAGCTCGTTGAATCGTGCTCCGGCCGTTGCAATGACGTCGCGATCGATGTTCTCCCGGTCGGACCGGGTCACGCTTTAATAGATACCGGACATGGTCATACTGGACATGGTCGCGCTCGTTCGTGATGCCGCGGGCGGTTGCGGTTGATAGGCGGCCGGCCGTAATTGTATCTGCGCCGTCATAGGCGCGCCGCGGCCGCCCGCGATCGAGACGCCGCGTTGATCGTTCGGCAGCACCACGACCTTGGTGCCTAGACCGACGCGGCCGAACAGGTCGATCACGTCGGCGTTCTGCAAGCGGATGCAGCCGCTGGAAACGTGCTTGCCGATCGTAGTCGGATCGTTGGTGCCGTGAATGCGGTAGTCGGTGTTGCCGAGATAGAGCGCGCGAGCGCCCAGCGGATTGCCGGGACCGCCGCCGACCCAGCGCGGCAAGTACGGCTGCCGGGCGATCATTTCCGCCGGCGGAATCCAATCCGGCCACTCGGCCTTGCGCGAGATCGTCTCGACGCCCGACCAGGTGAAGCCCTCGCGTCCGACGCCGATGCCGTAGCGCAGCGCTTGGCCGTCGCCGAGCGTCAGATAAAGGAACGTGTGCGCGGTATCGATGATAATGGTCCCCGACGCTTCATTGCCTTGATACGGCACCACCTGACGGCGCAGCGGCGCGGGTAGTTCGTCGGTGCCCGACGTCACGTCGCCCGGCTGTTGCTGCTGCGGCGCATATTGCGGCAACGCCGGACTGTCACGTTCGACCGGCACGAAGGAAAGCGCCTGCGCGAAGGCCGGCGCAACGGGAAGCGTCACAAGGCTCGCATAAAGGACGACGCTGCAAAGACGCCGTAACCGCCTGCTGGCTGACATGACACACTCCGCCGTGCTGAGATGCCGATCTTCAATGGCGTTAATCCATGACATAGCGAGAAAGTTCCGCAGTGCGTTCCAAACAAATAATCTGGGCGCCAAAACAGGACGCCCGCGCGCATACGTCATCGCGCCGATATGATCGCGCCGATATGCCTCTCTTTGGTCGCGTGACGGCGCGAAACGGTTCAACGATGAAACCTGCGCAAAAAACGGCTGCGCGCCCAAGCCGCGTCGAGGATGGCCGGCGCTCAGGTCAGGCAACGTCGATAAACGTTCGCCGCCGGAGAAGCGATCGGACTGAAGGCGGGATCGCACCCGACCGGTATCTGCGCGTGCGGTGCGGCACTCGGCCGCGTGAGCGGCTGTGATCCAAACTCGCTTTGCCAATCGGGCGCGATCGGCAGCCGGTCGCCTTTGCGACTGCGGTTCACGACGACGGCCGGCGTTCCGTTGGTAAAACTCGCGCCTGCGGTGGGGTCTGCGCCCAGGAACGGGTCAAGACCCACGATCAGGACCGCGAGCGCAAAAAGACCCAATACGCTCGCGATGCGAAGATACATCACCCTGGCCATCGGACTGCCTCCGGCGCACCGAAACGATCATCCACGTTCCGGACACGCGAACGGTCCCCCAACGGACCACCGCACCGTCCATACAACGTATGTCGGCACCGGCGGTTCCTCGGTTCGTTGAGGTTCACTCACTCGTGATGGGAGTTCGGATCGCGACCGCTCACGTCGGCGTGCGCGACATTCGAATGCTCGCGCCTTCGCTGCAAGACGAACGCTGCAAAACGAACGCGGCGGAACTAAACACCGTGGTCGCGATTTGTTGTGGCGACCGGCCAGCCTTCCCCCCTCCCCGTGCTTGGCTGGTCATCTTGGGCGCAGTCGATAAGCCGATCGGCTGCGCCCTAACTTTTTTTGGGCGCAGCCGCATCGTTTGCCCGCCCCCGCGTCCTAAAGACACGTCCTAAAGACATGTCCTAAAGACATGTCTTAAAGACACATGCGGCCAAAGACGGTCATGGCTGGGACCGGCCCAGCCATCACGCCGGAGAGAGCTGTCGCGAGAGAACTACAGCGGGAACTACGCCGTCGGTTGCCGTTCGACCGGTTGCCGCACGCGCTGATGCGCCTTGCGCCCAAAGAACAGCGCTTGGCTCACCACCGCCGACACCACTGCGAGCTGGAAAGGTTTGGCGATCAGGAACGCCGGCTCCGGCCGCTGCCCGGTGAGGAATCGCTCCGGATAGGCCGTGATGAAGATCACGGGCACTTCGAACGAGCCCAGCAGCTCGTTGACGGCATCGAGGCCCGAACTGCCGTCGGCGAGCTGGATGTCGGCGAGGATGAGACCGGGCCGCTTCTGCTTGGCAAGCGCCACGGCCTCATTGTGCGTGCGGGCAATGCCGGTGACGTTGTGGCCGAGGCTTTCGACCAAAGCCTCGATGTCCATGGCGATGAATGTCTCGTCCTCGATGATGAGGACATCGGTGGCGATCTCCGCCGCGAGTTCGCGACCGGAGTCCTCGACCAGCTTCCGCAGCATCGGCAGGTCGCAGTCGAGGATTTGCGCCGCATCCTCCTCGGAAAAGCCTTCGAGCGCCACCAGCAGGAAGGCCTGGCGGGGTCGTGGCGTAATTTGGGTGATGTGCTGCTCGGGCGGCAGGACAGCCTCGACTGCCTCAGGCTTCCTGTTCACCGCGACGGAGTTCCAGATTTTGGTGAATAAGTGGTAGAGCCCAACCCGCGAATTGGGGCTGTCAGCCAGCATGTTCGGGCTGGCAATCAGCGATTCCAGGGTCGCAGCGACATAGGCGTCGCCGGAGGCCTGACTACCGGTCAGGGCACGGGCATAACGGCGCAAAAAAGGCAGGTGTTGGAGTACGGCTTGTGACGTGGACACAATTCCCTCCCCTTCCAGGGTCCCCAAGTTACCCACAAAAACGCGGCTGGGGCAAAAAAAGTTCCCAAAAAAAGTTCGCGAAATGAGGAACCATGCGCAAATCCGGGCGTTGCCGCCAATGGCTGGGATTGTATGTAAAAAGGAGTGGGCTGGCAGATGGTTGAACGGCGAAAAAATGAAGAAATGAAGAACCTTAAGACAGGCCTTGATGCAGCAGAGCCGGAACCGGACAAGCCGCGGACCGGAGATTCGATGGGCAAGCCAGCTACCCCACAGAAGCCCGACGCCCGCCTTGGCCGAGAGGTTCAGGCCCGCATCGGACAGCAACTACGGGCTATGTATGACGAAGTCGTCAACCAGGGCGTGCCGCAGCATATCAACGATCTCATTCGTCGGCTGAGCGACCAAGATTGAGGGTAGAGGCCTCGGACGCATGAAGCTGAATCCTGCGATACGCGATCAGGTGCTCGCCACCGTACCGAGCCTGCGAGCGTTCGCCATTTCGTTGTGCGGCAATATCGACCGCGCCGACGATCTGGTTCAGGAGACCCTGCTGCGTGCGCTCTCCCATATCGATTCCTTCGAGCCCGGCACCAACATGCCGGCCTGGCTGTTCACAATCTTGCGCAATCTGTTCCGCTCGGAATATCGCAAGCGCCGGCGCGAGGTCGAGGACGCCGATGGCCGCTATGCCGAGACGCTCAAATCGCATCCCGAGCAGACCGGCCGGGTCGAGTTTGAGGAATTCCGCACCGCGCTCGCCAAATTGCCGTCGGACCAGCAAGAGGCCTTGATCCTGGTGGGCGCTTCGGGCTTCTCCTATGAAGATGCAGCGTCGATCTGCGGCTGTGCCGTCGGCACCATCAAGAGCCGCGTCAACCGGGCCCGCACGCGGCTTGCCGACCTGCTTGCGATCGATGGCGTCGATGATTTCGGTCCTGATCGCGCCACCCGGGCCGTCCTTGCCGGCGGCGGCCGAGGTTAGGACGTGTCATCATAAATCGAGGTCGATAAGCAACGATTGCTCCATGTCCGCTTTTGCTCCATGTCCGCTGTGGACCCGAGACCGGAAATCGGACGAATTGGCCTTCGGTCGAGCTTGTGCGTGCGCGGCACTGCAGTGCGGACGCTAGGCGCGTGCCAGCGCATTCTGGACCACAGCCGTTGTGCTCGTTGCTGTCACGATATCCACAAGACCGATGCGGTCGAATTCCGCCCACACTCTTCCCAGCCAGTGGCGCACATAACCTCGTAGGACGAACGAGTATGCCGCCGGCTCTCCGGTCGGCTTTTTGTTGGCGATAAAGGTGAGATACGGCACGGAAAGCAATTCCAGCTGCTCGGTTGCCATTTCGTTGAGCCTGGGAATGACGATTTCGACCGCATCCTTGACCTGCTTGAAGTAGGACGAGCATGTCGCCTCGTCCCATTCGAAGAAATGCGTATTGTTGATAAAGTTCTTCACGATGAAATACCGGGCCTGCCCAATATACGCGGCCGTTTCGTTGATCTCGTCGAGGGAGGCGATCGAGGGCCCGATGATATGAAACAAGACGAGCGTGACATGCCCGTTTTTCACCAGCTCAAGTAAGCCGATGTCGCGCAAGGACTTAAGAGTCGGGGACAGCAAACCGGCACGAACGTCGATTATTGTGACGGCAGCATCGGACGAATTAAAAGTGTCGAAGATCGCCATCTGGTCGGCGACCACAGCCACGTCGACGACGGTCGTCCCTTCGGGGTAGAAACGCTTGAGCGTGCCGCGCGGCCACTCGGTGTCGAACGCGCGTGTGGCAATCTGGTGGGCGAGGAAGTAATCGAGCAGGGTGCGCGCCACCGTCGTCTTGCCGACCCCACCCTTGTCGGCCCCGACAATGATGACCGCTCGCTTTGCCATGAACCGTTCCCCGAATCAGAGATTCGCAGGGATCGTCACCGGACCTGGCTCAGCCATATGTCCGAACGTCGGGCGCAGTTCACGGCGTGTGAGGTGTAGCGGGGATGGTCGACGGCGGTTCCACAGTCGACAGGCCGGGTTGCTTCAAACTCCGAGCTCCGCTGCCTATAGGAGTATCTTGCTTCGGAGGCTTCTGGTCCGGCCTGTTATACAGTTCGACCTTTGGTGATTTCTGGTCCGCCCGGCGATCGGTGGAAGAAAGTCCGCCTGCGATACTGGCGCCTTGTTCGATTTGCAGCAGGCCGTAACTTATGTTTCCATCGACGCGGCCGGTTGAACGCAAGATCAAAAGACATTTGACATCGAGCTTCTCAAACACTTTGCCGGAAATATCCGCGTTTTCTGAGACAGTAATTCTGCCTTTGATCGAGCCCGTTTCACCAACCACTAAATTGCCGACCGATACGTCACCCTCCAGCACGCCACACACCACCAAGGTATCAGGCACTGCGATTTCGCCCTTGATGGTTACTCCTTCTCCGATATAAAGCCGGTTTGCGTCTGGCATAGAGTGTTCTGTTGACGACATTTGCTGACCCTTTCCACTACCGTGCCACAAGCCGCGTTAGCAGTTTGTACGATCACTCCGCTGCGTTGTACGATGGCTGCGCGCACGAAAGTTGGATTATCCCCAGAAATCTCGCTATTCACCGCCTGTCGGACACTGTCGGTCGGAACTTTAATTCCTAACGAGGGCCTCCTCGACTGCGCCGTCGGCGAACCGGATCACGGTCTACGGTGGCGCGAGGCAGGTACGCGTAACTCAGGAAAATGAAAAACAGCCGCCGCCGTTCTCCCGGCGGCGGCTGTGGTGAAGCCAATCTGGTCTAGGCCGCTCGCTTCAGAAGACCTTGCGGGGCGGGCGCTTCGGTGGCGCCTTCCGCAAGCGACTGACCCCTCAGCGCGCCGATTTCGTGCAGCAGGCGCGCGACGTCCTTGCGGCCGGCCTCCAGGGCGCCTTCGGCCATCGAGCGGTCGAGCTGCTCGCGCTGGAGCTGCGCGTTGAGATGTTCGAACTGCATCTCGTTGGAGCTGCGCGCCGCGTTGAGCTGCACCTCGAGCATTTCCACGAGGTCCTTTTGTTCCTTGATCGTCTGCTGAGCGCCATCGTAGGCGCCTTCGCGCGCTGTGGCCGCTTGGATCAGCTTGTGCACCTGCTCCGTGAGCACCATACGCGCCTGCTCGAGGTCCTTGATTTGAAGCTCGCGTTCGGCGAGCACGGCCTCGGTACGGCTGAGCTTCTCGGCCACCACGTCGTGCGCCGTGGAGGCTTCGATCACGCGGCGCTCGAAGGTGTGAATTTCATTGGCACGCGCCATCAGCGCCTGGCGGGCTTCTTCGAGGACGTTTTCCGTCAGGATCGCGCGGGCTTGCACCGTCTCGAATCGAGAGTTCAGCAGGTTCATCTTGTCGCGATGCTGGTGATTGGCCTCGTCGAGGGCGGCCGCAAGCCGTGAACGCTCCGCTTGCACTTCCGCAAGATTGGTTTCCATTGCCTTCAGCCGGGCCTGGGTTGAAGCGAGCGCCTTGTCGGCGTCGCTCAGGCGGCGCGCAGTCTGCGCCAGTTCGCCGAGAGTCTTGTCGAGCGAGGCTTGCATGGCAGCCCGCTCCTGGTTCGCCTGCATCGCTTTCTGCTGCGCCGTTTGGGCTTGGCCCTCGAGCTGGACCGTTCGCTGGTCGGCCGTGGCGACGCGCTCTCCAAGCCGGCGGTTTTCGTCGCAAGTCAACTGCAGGTCAGAGGCCTGCTGCTGCGCATGGCGCTGCAACTCGGCAATGTGGCTGCGGTACGCGCTCAGCTCCGCAAGCTGCTCGGTCTTGCTCCGCTCCAGCGCGGCTACGCTTTGCTGCGCCGTCGCGACGATTTCCTGCAACCGGATGCATTCGGCCTTAAACGCGGCGGCCTTTTTCTCGGCGGCGCCGAGATCGTCGCGAAGCTCGTTGCAGGCATCGCGCGTACTGTTGAGCGCGCGTTGCAGGATTAGCTTTTCGCTCTTGGTCTCCTCGTAATCGCGCAACGTATTGCAGACAGGATCGACCAGCTTGGCGATTGAGAGTTTGATGGTCTCGAGCTCGCCGATCTTGTGCTCGGCATCCATCAGAAGGTTGCGGACCGCTTCATTCTCCTGGCCAAGCTGCGTGGCGATCGGAAAAAACAGCTCGTCGTCGAGTTCCATATCGGCCTCCTTCGGCGCGGTGTTGGCGGGGGCCGGCGCGGTTGCCGGTTGCTGCGCGGTCAATGGCTTCCCGTTCCCGGGCTCGGGTTTGCGGCCGAGTAAGGCGACAAGTTTGGTCATGAAGTGGTCTCTCCCTGCACCGATGCGCCCGGCGGAAGCGACGCTCGAATCACTGGGTTCTCAAGTGGCCAAATCCTTGAATAGTGAGGGTTAACGGAGCGTTAACCGAATGGAAAAGGCGCGCGGTCATCACGCTTCTCGGCGGCACGGCAGTCGCATGGCCGCTCGTTGCGCGCGCGCAACAGCCGCAGATGCCGGTAATCGGGTTCCTCAGCACGAGGTCGCCCGCTGACGGCACGCATCTCTTAGCTGCGTGCCGTCGCGGCTTGGGCGAAAACGACTATGCCGAGGGTCGGAACGTGACGGTCGAATAACCCCCGGCTGCTGCCAAATAGTGCTTCGGTCCGGTATTATGGCGCAAACGCCGGAAGCCCCACACGTCAACATGGCTTACCTATTCTGAGGGAGGCTGACGTGTAGGAGCGCGCGCCATGTGGGCACGTTCAATAAGGCTCTCAGTCGGGGTACAATCCCGAGGGGAGCCTAATTCATGCGCGAAGCCATTATTATTGCATCCGCTATTGGTCTATTTTTCTTCTTGGCGACTTCTGTCATGACGGCAGTCGCCATCAAATATGCGACGCCGTCATTGCTTTGGGATATGATCCTATGGGGCGGCATTACCGGGATGGCGCTCACCATCGCGACATTTGCGCTGTTTCTGTCATCACAACTGACTGGGAGGCCATTCTTGTGGCCCGCACTATTAATCAATTTTGGGCTTTGTCTGATCGTCGGCGGCCTCGTATGGCACCTTTCCGAGCGACAGAAGGTAGTCAATCCAGGGGTGACGGAGGCAGGGGAACATGAAAAGATTGAAATCCACTTTGAACCGAAAGCCTCTTACGAAACGAGCGAAATTACCAATGGCCACATATTGAGTACGGTTAGAATAGGGCTTAAAGCCTCTGGGCAATCATTTTCCAATTGCAAAGTTTACATAGAAAAAATAGCCCCCGAACCACCCCTTGCTGGCGGTTTGCCTATTTTGTTGGAGGGCGGTGGCTTTGTACTGCGGCCTGATGATCCTGAAAAGTTTATAGACATAGGGTCACAGTGGGATAATGCAAACCAATATAGATTTAACGCGCCATTCGGAATGTTTGCTGAAACGCTGAACTACATAAAGGACGATATTCCCCATGCGATTGAGATTAAAATTAAAGCAATAGGGGCCGAAACGATTGAAAAAAACGCCTTATTCAGGATATGGACTGATGAATCAAAGAAACTGCATTTAGAACGAGTAGACGCGTCGAATGCTCCAGCCCGGCCACCAATAGCTATAGGAAGTCCATTAGCTGGCCTAACTAATGCTCAGTTGCGGGAGCGCACAATAGCCTTTGCGACCACCCTAAGGCATTTTGAAGCAGAACAAAAAAAGCTTCAACCGCACGCACGCGAACCAGATACCATGACCCCTCAGGATTTTGCCAAAAAATTTTCAGAATGGAGCGCGAACGAAGCAGAAGCTTGGGGGAATCAATATCGCGTCCAGGGGGCGGAATTAGCTGAAGAGCTTAGGTCGCGGTTAGCCCTGCCGACGCCATCAATTGGTCAACCAGGTTTCATTGCATTGATCTCACATAATCTTGTCGGACCATCGCCTATTTCAGATGCGGCGGACTATCTCGAAAGCCTTGCGCGAAGGCTCTAAATATCCTCCAGCACTACATTATCGCGGCCTATTGCAACCAAAGATGCCAGGAAAAAGTGGGCCGACATAGTGGCTCGGCCAAGTTTGCTGGCGATGCTGGCCTTGGTTTCCTTGAATCCGTGTTTTTTGAGCCTCCCGGCCGATTCCTCATAGGTGAGTTCGGCCCGCTTTAGCTCGGCTTTGAGGTGTTGGACACTTCCTCCTCACCAAAGCGGCCAAGACCCTGACCCTCGGGCAGGTCTTCCGCATGATGGACGCGGAAGCTGAGGCGATGTTCCGCAAAGTCCGCTGGCCGGATACGGACGGCGCTCCGGTTTGCCCGCATTGCGGCGGGGTTGACCCTTACGATTGCCGCCGCCCGAACGGCGCGCCGCGTTTCGAGTGCAAGGCTTGCGGCAAGGATTTCAGCATCACGTCGGGAACGCTGTTTGCCAGCCACAAGCTTCCGCTCAAAGCCTACCTCGCAGCCATCGCGATCTTCTGCAATGAGGTGAAGGGCAAGAGCGCGCTCGCCCTGAGGCGCGATCTTGGCTTCTCGTACAAAACCGCTTTCGTGTTGCTGCACAAGTTGCGCGAAACGATGGCGGCAGAATTGAAGGGTCGTAAGATCGGCGGCAACGGCAAGGTCGCGGAAATCGACTCCGGGTATTTCGGCGGTTACGTGAAGTCTGCCAATCTCGCCGAGAAGCGGAAGGATCGGCGCTTCTTTGAAAATCAGTCTGGCAAACGCAAAGCGGTCATCGTGATCCGCGAGCGCGACGGCAAGTCGCTCCCCGCCGTGTTCCGAACGGAAGGGCAGGCGCTTTCATTCATCAAGTCCCGTATCGCCAAGGGAACGGTTGTCAACGCCGACGAGTCCGCGAACTGGAACGAGTTACATGGCCGCTTCGAAATGAAACGCATCAATCATGAGGAAGCCTATTCGCTGGACGGCGCTTGCACGAATTGGGCGGAGGAGTTTTTCTCAAGGATGCGTCGCGCTGAAATTGGACACCATCATCATCTGGCCGGCGCTTATTTGCTCCGCTACGTGCAAGAGGCAAGTTGGCGCGAAGATAACCGCCGTTCCTCCAAATGGCGATCAGACTTATCGGATTGCTGGTCTAGCAATGAAGCGCAAGCCGTCTGTGGATTTCAGCGGCTATTGGCAGCGGCATGTACGAGTTGTGAGTTAACGTTTTTCTGGCGGCGCGGGAGAAGGTGGTGGCTGTTGGACTTGTTTGGTTGCAATTATCACATCGGCGATAGTTTTAGTGATATCTCTCAGTTCCGAACTAATTTCAAAAGGCAATGCATTTACGCGGTCAGAAAGTGAATCAATACGTTGAAGAGTATAAACGCCAAGAGCAACCAAGATCGCGCCTACACCGACGACGGCACCGACGGTCAAGTTTTGGGAATTTCGGAGGCCTTCTATCGCGGCCTCGATCTTACCAATTCTTTCATTTGCATTTGACATTAGTGATCCATCATCTCCACCGCCACTAGATAGCACTTCATCGCCAGTGTTTAAAGAGTCTTGGATTCGGTCCAATTGCCGACGAAGAAGTTCAAGCGAAACATTATCACGACTACTCGCCATCTTTTTTGACTTCAGTAAGATGATCGAGGGCGCTTCGTAAGCGAACACCCACTTGGTCGAGTTCATTTATCATGGCTCGATAGTGAGCCGTATGTAACGTGCCGTCCTTTACTAAAAAGAGACCCAATCGGGTCAGCGCGGCATAGAGAGAAGTTGTTACGCTCGCCAATTCAGTGGCGGCTTTTTCCAAATCTTCGATGCGTTGATGATCTGATTTAAGAGCCACGCGAGATACGCCCGCTACAGAGACGGATAAAGCATATTTTGGCTATGCGCGATTGTCGAATCCAAATCGGCTGATTTTAGGCTATTTGCCAGCGTCCCGGCATTCCCTCGCCGACGCGCCTGACCGTCTTGCCCTCATGATTGACCAGCGACGTTTGCACGCTCGCGATAAGGCTGCGCATGGCCTTGGGGGTAACCCCGACCACGCCGCGAGCGGCAAGCATCCGTTCGGCTAGCTCCCGCGCCGTGAGCGGTCCCTGAGCCTTCCTGAGCACATCCAAGGCGTGCCGTAGGATTGTGCCCCGCTTGAACCAGGCGTTGCCCTTGTACCGTCGCCGGGCGGCTATGGAGCGGACATTGTAGGCCGGGTCGAATAGCCGGATGACGGCCTCGACATGGATCATGGCGTCGGCGAGGCGCTTGGCCTCTTTCCGGTTTTCCAGTATCCGGCCCCCTAGATCGGCGTGCAGCCGAACTCGGTCGCAAATCGACGCTGTGGGTCAGGGGCGCACGTGGCGGCTCCAATCCGTGATGTCTGCTCCTCCCCCGAGAGCAGACATTCCCCGTGAGTTTATGAGTCCTTGCCCTAAGCATTCCACGGCAGTTGGAAACACGTGTCCCGGGCGCAGCGCAGCACGGAGCGCAGCGGAAGTATGTGCTGCAGAACCGGGACCTTTACAAACGCCGCGTCTGGGACGATCCCGGATCAGCGGTGCACCGCCAAAGCGCGTCGAAGACGCGTGTGAACGCGCTAATGGCGCTGCACCGCATCCGGGAAACGCAGCTTTCATTGCGCAACTACGGCATCTGGCCGCGATGGGCGAGGCCGCCGTCGACGGTGACGATCGTGCCGCTCGTGTAGGAGGAAAGGTCCGAGGCGAGAAAGACGACGGTCGCGGCGATCTCGTCGCAGGACGCCGGCCGGCCGTAGGGCATTTTCGCAAAGTTCTCCCGCCACCGGCTCTCATCGCCGTACTGCGCGGCCGCGCGTTTGCGGCCTAAGACTTCCACGCGGTCGGTCAAGACCGGACCCGGGTTGACTCCGACAACCCGCACGCCGAATTCGGTACTCCGGCTGCCGATGGCGCGCGTGAACGCCATCAGCCCGGCGTTGCCCATCGCACCCGCGATATACGTGGCATCGAGACGCTCGCCGCCCAGGCCGATGACGTTGACGATCACGCCACGGCGCCGCTCCTTCATTTTGCGAAGATAGAGCCGCGTCAGACCGACATAGCCATAGACTTTGAGATCCCAGCCGGCGCGCCAGGCCGGTTCGTCGACGTCATCGAGCGTTCCCCCCGGAATGGCGCCGGCATTGTTGACGAGAATATCGACGTCCGGAAAAGTATTGAAAACGCGCTCGCGCGCGGCGGCTTCGGACAGATCCGCCGCCAGCGCGCGCGCCGTCATGCCCGTCGTCTCGCGGATCACCGCGGCCTCCTTGTCCAAGAGCTCGGCCGAGCGCGCCACCAGACAGACATGCACGCCCTCGCGCGCAAACCATTGCGCGACCGACAAGCCGATCCCCTTCGAACTGCCCGTGATCAGCGCGGTGCGGCCGGAAAGCTTCAAATCCATCGCTACCCCCCTCACGCATGCGGCGGTGGCATGCCGAGTTTCGCAATCCTTGTCCATCGCGTCTCGCGCGCCCCAGGGGCGCGCTCTGGGCCTTTGTCCGGTCGCCACGATGGTCTAGAAACCCTGTGCACACTCGCGCAAAGGACCTCGATCCATGACCGTCAGCGCCAACGCCGCACCGCTTCCCGGTGGCAGCACCGTCCTTGTCGAAATTGTCGACCGCATCGGCTGGGTGACGATGAACCGGCCGGAAAAACGCAACGCCATAAACCCCGCGCTGTCGTTCGAAATGCTCGAGGTGTTCGAGGCGCTGGAAACCGACGAGCGTTGCGGCGCGCTGGTGCTGACCGGCGCCGGCGAAGCCTATTCGGCCGGCATGGATTTGCGCGAATATTTCCGCGCCACCGATAAGCTCAGCTATGACGAACGGCTGCAGGTCATGCGCAAGAGCGCGATGGCGCAGTGGAAGCGGTTGCAGTTCTACGGCAAGCCCACTATCGCCATGGTCAACGGCTGGTGCTTTGGCGGCGCGTTCAACTCGATGATCGCCTGCGATCTCGCCATCGCCGCCGATGACGCCACCTTCGGCCTCTCGGAAATCAATTGGGGCATCATCCCCGCGGGCACCGTGACCAAGGCGGTCGCTTCCGTCATCGGCCAACGCGACACGATGTATTACATCATGACCGGCGAAACCTTCGACGGCCGCAAGGCCGCTGCCATGGGGCTCGTCAACGAGGCGGTGCCGCGCGCGGAATTGCGCGCGCGCGTGGCAAAACTCGCCGCGACGCTGATCGAGAAGAATCCCATGGCGCTGCGCATCGCCAAGCATGCGGCGCGGCGCGTGCGCGACATGTCGTGGGAGGACGCCGAGGATTATTTGTTCGCCAAGCTCGATCAATTGCGCTTCCTCGACCCGGAAAAAGGCCGCGACAAGGGCATGACGCAGTTCCTCGACGATAAATCGTACCGGCCGGGCCTTGCCGCCTACCGCCGCGAGCCCTGATCGCCTCCGTGGCCGCAGACAGTCATGTCGTCGCCCCCACCCTTCCCGCCAACGCACGCGGGGGAGGGTCCGGGGCACCCCGCGACGCAAGCGTCGCGGGCACCCCGTGGAGGGGGCGCGTCGACCTGACGCGGCTGTTGCGGCCGCGATCGGTCGCCATCGTCGGCGTCTCGGCCCCCACCCTACCCTCCCCCGCAAGCGGGGGAGGGATGGGAGGGGGATCGATCGGCGCCAATGTGCTCGACAACCTCACCGGCATCGGCTTTTCCGGCGACATCCATCTTGTGAGCCGAACGAACCGCGAGATCGGCGGCCGCCGCTGTTATGGCAGCATCGACGAGTTGCCCGAGGGCATCGATGCTGCGGTGCTCGCGGTGCCGCGCCAAGCAACGGTCGATGCGGTCAAGGCCTGCGTGCGCCGCAACATCGGCGCCGCGCTCGTCTTCGCCTCGGGCTTTGCCGAGATGGATGAAACCGGCCGCGCCGAACAGGCGACGATGGCAAGCATCGCCAATGAAGGCTCGTTGGCCCTTTGCGGACCAAATTGCATCGGCTTCGCCAATCTGACCGACCGGGTCGCGCTGACGTTCGAGCCGCTGGCCTTGCCCCCTCCCAAGGAGGGGGTCGGCCGCGCCATCGGCGTCATCACCCAGAGCGGGGCGATGTGCTCGACGCTGCGGCTCGCGCTCCTGGCCAAGGAGCTGAACCTGTCCTGCGTCGTCTCCACCGGCAATGAGGCGCAGCTCACGACCGAGGACTTTTTGGCCTTCCTGATCGAAGACGACGCGACGCAGGTCGTCGTGCTGTTCATGGAACAGGTGCGCGATCCCGGCCTGTTTCTCGCGCTCTGCGCGCGCGCAAGAACGCGAAAAAAACCGATCGTGCTCATGCATCCCGGCCGCAGCGCCCGCGCCCAAGCCTCCGCGCGCACGCACACCGGCGCCATGGCTGACAACCACGCGGTGATGACGGCACTGGTCACGCACGAGACCGTCGTCCTGGTGGAGACGCTGGAGGAGCTGATCGACACCGCCGAAATCTTGGCGCGCTTTCCAAAGCCGCCGGTCAAAGGCGCGGCGCTGATGACGAATTCCGGCGCGTTCAAGGGCTATGCGCTCGATTTCGCGGAAACCATCGGGCTCGATCTGCCGGTGCTCTCGGCCGTCAGCGTCGCGGGCATCAAAGCGGTCTTGCCGCCATTCGCGGCGATCGAGAACCCGGTCGACGTGACGGCGCACAGCATGCGCGATGCCACGATTCTCAGCCGCACCGCCGCGCACTTGCTCGCCGACCCGGCCATGGGCAGCCTCGTCATTTCGATCGTGGCCGGCGCGCCGCGTTTTGCCATGGCCAAGGCGAATGCGATCGGCGCCGGCATCGCCGATCTGGAAAAGCCCATTGCGGTCGCGACCATGGGCGACGACACGCCGCTGCCGGCGGAATTCCCGATCTTGCTGCGCGACAAAGGCCTGGCGTTTTTCCGCTCGCCCGAGCGCGCCTTGCGCGCCATGGCGCGGGCGACATGGTACGGCCGTGAGGTGACCTCGGCGCGGCGGCGGGCGCCGCCGGTTTCGCTGCAAGCCCCCCTCCCCAACCCTCCCCCGCATGCGGGGGAGGGTCCATTGAATTTTCCTCCCCCGCTTGCGGGGGAGGGTTGGGAGGGGGCGTCCGGCGCGGTCGCCGAGTACGTCGGCAAAAAGCTCCTGTCGATGCTCGGCATTGCCGTTCCTGCCGGAGACTTGGCGCGCGACCCGAGCGAGGCGCACGATATTGCGCGGCGGATCGGCTTTCCCGTTGTGCTGAAGGCACAGTCGACCGCGCTGGCGCACAAGAGCGACGTTGGTGGCGTGATCCTCCACATTGCCGAGGAAACTGCGCTGATCCGGGCCTGGGAGACCATTGCGGCCAATATCCGCAAGGCCCGACCGGACATCCTCCTCGACGGCATGCTAGTCGAGACGATGGCCGCGCCGGGGCTGGAACTGGTGGTCGGCGCCCACCGCGAGAAGGCCTGGGGCCCGTTCGTCACAATCGGCATCGGCGGCATCTGGATCGAGGCGCTGCGCGATATCCGCCTTCTCCCCGCCGACCTCGACCACGACGGCATCATTGAGGAATTGCTGAAACTCAAAGGCGCGGCGCTGCTGCGCGGCCATCGCGGCGCGCCGGGCGCCGACCTCGACGCCATCGCCGATTGCGTGCTGCGTCTCGGCGCGCTCGTCCGCGGCGATCCGCGCGTCACCGAGATCGAAATCAATCCGCTCGTCGTCTATCCCAAGGCGGCGCTCGCACTCGATGTGCTCATGCACGTGGAGGAACCGCAGGCCGGTATTCCGTCACCCTGAGGCGCTCGGTGCGCAGCGCCGAGCGCCTCAGGATGACGGGAAACAGGCGAGCAGTGATCATCACATATGCGACGGCAGCCAGAGCGCCAGAATCGGAAACGCGATCAAGATCACCAGGCGCACGAGGTCGGTGACGATGAACGGCAGCACGCCGACGAAGATCGTGGAAAAACTCACGTCCTGGATCACGCTTTTGATCACGAACACGTTCATGCCGACCGGCGGGTGAATGAGCCCCAGCTCGACCGTCATCACGATGATGACGCCGAACCAGATCGGATCGAAACCGAGCTGGGTGATCACCGGAAAAATGATCGGGATGGTGAGGATGATCATGGCCAGCGCATCCATCAGGCAGCCGAGCACGAGATACATCAGCATGATCAAAGCGAGCACGCCGTAGCGGCCGAGCCCGAGCCCGGTGAGCAATTCGGTCACCTTCTGCGGCGTCTGCGTCACCGTGAGGAAATAGCCGAACAGCAGCGCGCCGATCAGCACGGTGAGCACCGCGGCGGCGGTGCGCACCGCCTGCAGCAGCGAGCGGCGGATTTCCGGCCGCGTCAGCTTGCCACGCGCGATCCCGATCAGGAGAGCGCCGGAGGCGCCCATGCCGCCGGCCTCGGTCGGCGTGAACAGGCCGCCATAGAGCCCGCCGATGACGAAGACGAAGAGCAGAAGCATGGCCCAGACGTCACGCAGTCCGGCGCGGCGCTCCGCCCAGGAATGGCGCGGCGCGGCGGGCAGGAAATTCGGCCGCAGGCGGCCGATGATCACGATCGTGATCATGTCCATCGCGGCGGCGAGCAGTCCGGGAATGATCCCGGCGATGAACAGCTTGCCGATATCCTGCTCGGTGATGATGCCGTAGACCGCGAGCACGGTCGAAGGCGGCAGCATGGCGCCGAGCGTGCCGCCGGCGGCGATCACGCCGGTGGCAAACGACTGCGGGTAGTCGTAGCGCCGCATTTCCGGATAGGCGACGGTCGCAAAGGTGGCGGCAGTGGCGACCGAAGAGCCCGAGATCGCGGCAAAGCCGGCGCAGGCCGCGATGGTGGCGATGCCAAGGCCGCCCTTGAAGTGACCGACGAACGCGTTCGCCGCGCGGAACAGCTCGCGGCTCATGCCGGAATTCGACACGAACGCGCCCATCAGCAGAAACATCGGGATGACGCCGAAGGTGTAGTCGGTCACCGTGCGCATCGAAGTCAGCCCGACGCTCTTGAGCGCCGCGGTGCCGCCGACCAGATAAGCAAAGCCGCTGACCCCGACGAGCCCCATCGCCATGCCGACCGGCACGCGCAACAGCATCAACCCGAACAGGCCGGCAAAGCCGAGGATGGCGACCGCGTCGGTGCTCAAATGCGCCTCTTAGGATTGCGCCTCATTCGACCGGCTTGATCTGGTATTGGCCGCCGAGCAGCTCCGGATGGAAAATCAGCCGATAGGTGCGCACGGCGATCAGCAGCACCGCCGACACGTCGCCGAGCCAGGCGACCAGGAAAAACGGCCAGACCGGCAACCGCAGATCGAAGGTGAGCACGTTGTCGGCGCGGGTGCCCATGACCTTGTCGAACAAGGTGTAGGTTTGCACCGTCACCACGAACAGCAGCACCAGCGTGGCGAAGACGTCGATGACGCGCTTTAACCGCGCGCCGACATTGGCATAGATGAGATCGACCGTGATGTGGGTGCCGCGATAGGACGTCGCCGCGATGCCCCAGAAGATCAGGATGCCGAGCAGCAGCCGGCCGAAATCGTAGCTGTCGGGAATCTGCATGCTGAAGAAGTAACGCAGCAGCACCGAGACGAAAATGTCGAGCGCGACGATGCCGACGAAGAACGCGGCGATCAGCTCGATGCCGTCGATGAAACGGTCCATCGCATGGCGCGGCCGCGTGGCGCTCGGCATCGATTCTGCTTGCGGCTCAGCCATGATCGGACATGACGTTCTACTCCGCTCAATCCCGCGCCAGCGGGAATCCCAGCTCCCAAAACGTCATTGCGAGCGAAGCGAAGCAATCCAGGACGTGCCGCGAATTCTGGATTGCTTCGTCGCTTTGCTCCTAGGAAGAAAGTGGGGCCGCCCGCAAAGCCGTATCTCCTTGATCCGCCTACACTTTCATCCAGAAGGGTCGGCCGTCAGGCCGGTGCCGAACTCGCAATGACGGTTGACCGTTACCTCCGCACTAGGTCCCCGCTTTCGCGTTAGGGCATGCACACATCGTGGTGCGGCGGAATGACTCGGGGCGCGGTTTTCGATTCCATTTGGGGCTGGGCGTGTGATTCTGTGTCCGACACTTTGGCGCAACCGGAG
>Ga0074044_10000961_pt1 | contig 26501 bp, 21 predicted proteins | sample BogForMeECP23OM1_FD_94443 | JGI IMG/M metagenome (GOLD analysis project Ga0074044, IMG submission 94443) | Bog forest soil microbial communities from Calvert Island, British Columbia, Canada - Bog Forest MetaG ECP23OM1 | ecosystem: Environmental > Terrestrial > Soil > Wetlands ... | reverse complement strand
GCTCCTCGAGTGCTCGGTGCCAAGAGGCACCGGAGTGGACATGGCAATACGGGGATTCGTGCCGTCGTCAACCGACTCTTTCTGGCCAGACAACCCGATGGGATTGCCCATGAAATGACTCCTGCTCCGCCCTCGATCGCGGCTTTGCCCTTGATTGTCTCTGACAGACAATCTGGGGAGGCAGCCTCTTGGCTGCCCCTGGCAGATCCGGACATCTAACTTGGAGAAAGGCAGCGGGTCGAAACAGTAACAGATGCTGCCTCTGAAACCTATCATCCAGCATCAGCGATCCCACCCCTCACCACAAGGTTTCCTTCCGTACTCTTCACGTCCGGGGACGGTCTCAGCTACCGTCGGCCCTGATCGCTGCCTCAGTTCTTGAGCAGGACGGTCCGGGGTTTGGTTCTGGCAAGGCTGGACTGACGGATCAAAGCCCTGGTCACAAAACGTGTTGGCAGAGGTATGATAAGGAAGGATTGCCAGAGGAGATTGGCTCCGGGACTTGCTTTCAGCCAGATCATGCAGTATACCCGCTTCTAGAAGAAACCGGCGTGGCCGGCGCCGGAGTGCTCTCTCCGGGGCAACCGGCCCGACGAGGAGTTTGGGGGCGAGAAACCCCGTGCCCGGCGGTCTTTGGCCGACGGCCCGGTGGAGGCAGTGTCCGGGACTGTCGCGGACCCACTTCACTTTGTCTTGCATCTACGGCAAGCGGATATGGCATCCATTACCCAGGCACAACGCACGCTCTCACTGAAGACACCCCTGGGTGCCGATGTGCTTCTGCTGCTGGGGTTCGCGGGTACGGAATCGCTTTCGCGCCTCTTCAGCTACCAGCTCGACCTGGCCTCCAGCAACGATGCGATCACCGCCAAGGCGATCGTCGGCAAGACGGTCTCCTGGAGCATCACCCGGTTCGACCAGAATCCGCGCTTCTTCAGCGGGATCGTCAGCCGGTTCGTCGCCGGGGCCCTGAACCGCCGGAAGCTGCGGACCTACCGCGCAGAGGTCGTCCCCTGGCCCTGGTTGCTGACCCGCACCACCGACTGCCGGATCTTCCAAAACCAGAACACTCCGGACATTGTCACGACGATCTTCAAGGACTTCGGATTCAACGACTACGCGCTCGAGCTGCGAGGCTCATTCCCCAAGCGGGAATACTGCGTCCAGTACCGCGAGACGGCCTTCAACTTCATCTCCCGGTTGCTGGAGCACGAAGGGATCTTCTACTTCTTCCGGCACGAGGATGGCAAGCACACGATGGTACTGGCCAACGCGACCAGCTCGTACACCGACTGTCCCGAGAGCCCGGTCGAGTATTCAGCGGGTTCGCTCGCGCCCAACCACGTCCAGAGCTGGGAGCACCAATACGAGTTTCGCCCCGGCAAGTGGACCCGGACCGACTACAACTTCGAGACCCCCAGCACCAACCTGCTGACAACAACCAGCACAGTGATCGATCTGCCGGACGCTCCCAAGTTCGAGATCTTCGACTATCCCGGCGAGTACGTCGTCAAGGGCGACGGCCAGCCGGTGACGAAGGTCCGGATGGAAGAAGAGGAGGCGAGTTACAGCACAGCGAACGGCGCCAGCCAGTGCCCCACCTTTACCCCCTGCGGCAAGTTCACTCTCCAGGGGCATGACGTCGCCGCCGAGAACGGCGATTACATGATCACCTCGATCCGCCATGCGGCCACCGAGGCCAGTTACGGATCGACCGCGAACGGCGCCACCTATAACAACCTCTTCACCTGCATCCCGGCCTCGGTCATCTACTGCCCCCCCCGGGCCACACCCAAGCCGATGGTCCAGGGCGTTCAGACCGCCGTCGTGACCGGCCCGCCGGGTGAGGAGATCTACGTCGACAAGTATGGCCGGGTCAAGGTTCAGTTCTTCTGGGATCGCAAGGGCAAGAAGGACGACAAGAGCTCCTGCTGGATCCGGGTCTCCCAGGAGGTGGCTGGCAAGGGGTTCGGCGCTATGGTCATACCCCGGATGGGCCAGGAGGTCATCGTCGATTTCCTCGAAGGAGATCCCGACCGCCCCCTGATCACGGGCCGCGTCTACAATGCCGAGCAGATGCCCCCCTACGGCTTGCCGGACCAGAAAGTCGTCAGCGGCACCAAGTCGAAGACGTACAAGGGGAGCGGCTACAACGAGATGATCTTCAACGACACGCCCGGCAAGGAGCTGATCCGGGTCCACGGCCAGTACGACCAGGACTCCACGATCAATCACGACCTCCGCGAGCACGTAGGCAACAACCGCAGCCGGGATGTCGCGGTCGACGAGACGATCTCGATCGGCAGCAACCAGTCCTCTACGATCGGATCCAACCGGACGGAAAAAGTCGGCAGCAACGAGAACATCACGATCGGGGCCAATCGCACGGAGTCGGTCGGCGCCAACGAGTCGATCTCCATCGGGGCCAGCAAGACGGTCTCGGTGGCGGCGAGCCACACCGAGACGGTCGGCGCGAGCATGTCCATCTCGGTGGGATCAACCCTCACTGAGACCGTGGCGATCAACTACGCCGAAACCGTGGGCGCGGCGATGGAGCTGACCGTAGGCGGCCTGATGGCCCTGAGCGTCGGAGCGGTGATGACCCAATCGATCGGTGGGGCTTACATGCTGACTGTCGGCGCGGTCTCGAAGGAGACCGTCTCGGCGGGCAAGAGCGTCAGCATCGGCGGTGCCCTGTCCGAAAAAGTCGGAGCTGCGCATGGCGAGACGGTAGGGGGTGCCTACTCTGTCAAGGCGGCCTCCATCTCGCTGACGGCTGACAGCAAGATCACGCTAACGACCGGCGGCGCCAGCATCACGATGGAGAGCGGCGGGGCGATCACGATCAAGGGAACCGATATCACGATCAACGGGTCTGGCAAGATCGCCGGCAAGGCCGGGGGCGATATCGTTTTGAAGGGCAGTAATATCTTGGAAAACTAGGCAGGGGCCGCTGGGGCCTCTCTCGGAGAGCCACCATGGAATCGGAACAGTTCACGACGGTCTTCGTTCTCGCGACCCTTGGCGAGCCTTTCGAGGCGAGACAAGAGGACACAACCGCGGAGTGCCCGAGAGATGCTCCTCCCCTCGTGAGTTCAGGATCGCCCGGGCCTGGCAACCCGAGTGGGGTCGCGCTGGGGGTTCTACTCGGTTTCGACCCTCGGGGTGAGCCCCGAGTCGCTGGCTCGCACGATCGGCCACTTTCGGCTCGCTCCATCGTCCCGCTGACTCACGCCGACCTTGGCCGGGAAGCGATCCTCGCGTTCGAGGGGGGCGACCCGGAGAAGCCTATTGTCCTGGGACTTCTTCAGCCGCAGCAAACGAACCAGACTGACCAAGCGAAGCCGACTCGCGAAGGCGCTCCGAGTCCAGTCGAGGTGAAACTGGACGGCGAACGGCTAGTCCTCACGTCGCACAAGGAGATCGCCCTCCGTTGCGGCGAGGCGAGCATCACGCTCACCCGCGCCGGCAAGGTTCTGATCCGGGGTGCCCATCTAGTGAGTCGCTCTTCCGGCATGAACCGCATCCAGGGTGGTGTGGTGCACATTAACTGACTTCCGCCCGTCATCCGAGACTCGGCCAGGGGGCAACCTTGCCTGCGGGGAGGACTTCCGTGTGGATGCTGGACAACCAGACCCCCTATGCCGCGGAGCGCAACTGGGTGCTGGACAAGAACGCCGCCAAGAGCTGGGTGGTGGCGATCAAGGCGACCTTTGACATCCTGCCCGACGGCACCACCAAAGTCGCGGACAAACAGGAAGAGCCGCTTTATGGGGAGGAATACCTCGGGGAGCCTGGGAAGTCGAGCATTCGCTATGATGCCGACCTCGTCGGGCCGAAGAAGAAGACCGATGTGATCCTGAACGGCCACGCTTATGCCCCAGCGGGAAAGCCGGTCACCGAAACCACCGTGACCATGAAGGTCCACACGATCACGAAGCAACTCCGGGTTTTTGGCGACCGGCGATGGGAAAGAGGAGTTCTGGGCCTGTCCATGGCCCCGCCCGAGCCGTTCGAGAAAATGCCGCTGATTTACGAGCGCGCCTTCGGCGGCTGGGACACCAAGCCGGAGAAGCCTGCTGACCAGCGCCTCGAAGCGCGCAACCCCATCGGCGCCGGGTTTGCCATCGCCGCCGAGCACCTCGTCGACCAGCCCTTGCCCAACGTCGAAGACCCAAAACATCTAATCTCCTCCTGGAGGGACCGCCCTCCGCCCGCCGGGTTCGGTGTGGTGGCCAGCTACTGGATTCCCCGCCTGAAATACGGCGGCACCTACGACGACAAGTGGCAGAAAGAACGGCTTCCCCTGCTCCCCGAGGACTTCGACGAACGCTTCTTCCAGTCTGCGCCGGAGGACCAGCAAGTGCCGGGCTTCCTCCGTGGCGGCGAGCAGGTGGAATTGACAAACCTGTCCCCCGAAGGGCAATTGAAGTTCCGATTGCCCAGGATCTACCCCGGCTTCGTGACACGGTTCGGCAGAGACCGGGTCGATCACGGCGCCCGGCTGCACACGGTGATCCTCGAGCCGGACCATCCACGGGTCATCATGGTCTGGCACACGAGCCTGCCGTGTCCCAACTCGCGGGTCGATTACCTGGATCAAACCGTCATTTTCGAAAAAGAGATCGTCTCGGGCGACTGAAGTCCATGAACGAAGCCCTGCTCGATCATAGGTATCCTGTGTGCATTGCCGGTGTTGGGGCGCGCACGCCGCTGGGCCTGAATGCCCCGGCCTCGGCCGCCGCGGTCCGCGCTGCGATTGGTGCCATCCGGCTGCATCCCTACTTCGTGGACAAAGCCGGCGAGCCCATGTCCGTGACGATGGATGCCGTGCTGTCACCAGACCTCGGCGGAGTGGAGCGACTCGCTGCCCTGGCCATCCCGGCCATGAAGGAGGCCCTGGCACCACTGGGAACACAATCGAATTTCCGGGGCCGGATACCGGCCTTTATCGGGCTTCCCGAGGTCCGCCCCGGTCGGCCCCCACGTCTGGAAGATGAACTGACGCCGCGCCTGGAAAAAGAGCTGGCCGTGCGCGTGACCATGATCCCCAAGGGTCATTCTTCTGGTCTCATGGCCTTGGAGGAAGCATGGAAGGCCATCCAGGAGGGTCGAGCCGAATTCTACCTGGCCGGGGGTGTCGATTCCTATCTGGAGCCGGAAACCCTGGAGTGGCTGGATCGGGAAAAGCAGCTTCTGTCTGCCCAAAACCGGTCCGGCTTCCCGCCAGGAGAGGGCGCGGGCTTTTGTCTGGTTACTTCCACGTCGACGGCTCGCCACTATGGGCTGGAGGTCCTAGCCTGGGTGATGTCGGTGGCTACCGCGATAGAAGCGAACCGCATCAAGACGGATACCATCGGTATCGGCCAGGGACTTGCCGAAGCCATTTCTCGGGTAAGCGCGGGCCTTAAGTTGCCCGAGGAGAAAATCAGCACGACCTATTGCGACATGAATGGCGAACGTTACCGGAGCGAGGAGTTTACCTTCGCCATCTTGCGCACTCAGCGGGCGTTTGTGAATGGCCTCGACAACCTGACGCCCGCCGATTGCTGGGGCGACATGGGGGCGGCGTCCGGTCCCTTGTTTGCCGCCCTGGCCATCGCGTCGGGCCTGCGCGGATACGCCCGTGGGGTGCGTCCGCTGCTCTGGGCCGGCTCGGAGGGCGGTGAACGCAGTGCGGTCCTACTGCACCTCCCAACGCGGCAACTCTCGGAACTGCAATGAGTATCAAAGTCGGTGTCAATCCCCCCAAGACGCCCGTCACAGAGGGCAGCCAGGACAAAGCCCCGGCGAGCGTGCCCAACGTCTGCAAGATGCCGGGGCCGCCCGCTCCCTTCGTGCCGACGCCGCTGCCGAACCTGGGGCGGTCCGACGACAGCCCCGACGGGTACACCACCACGGTCATCTTCGAGGGCAAGAAGGTCGCCATTAAGGGCGCCACCTACAAGAGCACTGGCTCGCCTGACGCTGCCAGCAAAGGAACCGGCGGCGGCATCGTCTCCTCCGTGGAGGAGGGCAAGACCGGCTTCGCCGCACCGGGCTCAATGAACGTCAAGGCAGAGGGCAAGAACATCCAGCTACTCGGCGATGCGATGACGAACAATGGGAACACCTATAACTCCGCCACGCTCCCGGGCAACCTCCAGTTGACCGAGACGATGAAGCAAATCGCGGATGATCTGTGCGACGCCTTCTGCAAGGAAGTGTCAAGCAATAAGAAATCGGCGGCGCGGAGAAAAAGGGCGGCGGCGGCGAAGGGAAAATCGAGGGCATGGGTCCACGACTCCAAGCGACTGGAGGCCAAACTGCGAAAATCGCCGTTATTCAGCAAATTCGTTAAGTTCGCCGAGGAATTAAGTCCGGGGCTCAAACCAGATTGCGCCCTAGTTATCGGCGGAGAAATCAAGCAGATCTTCGATTTCAAGTTCCCAGATGACAGCTGGCACGACCAGCAAAAGCTACGTTATCAGGCGGCGACCAAGGACAACAGGGAACCCGTTACGATAAACGAGGAGAACTGCGGTTGTTAGTCTCCGATGGATTCCCCAACCTGACCCCATGGGGAAACCCGAATTTATGGTGCCCCGGAGGAATCAATGAGTTCAGCCAGCGAACCGCAATCAGAGTTTGTCTTTCAGAAGGACGGCGTTGACTACTTGAAGTTATGCCTGGAGGTAACCGTCTACTGGGCCGGTTCGATCTACGACCGGGTTGACGGGATTCTGGATTTCTATGAGCAGAGTCTGGGGCTTCTCAAGAAAGATCTGCGCCAATATCTAACCATGGGTGTTCCGCGCCGCATCAAGAAAGACACTTTTGAAATACTCCCTTTGTGGCTCACGAAACCCAAGGCCCGGCACGATATTATTACCATCACCCTGGATGGGGCCACGACACGCGATGGGGCTTCGGACCGAGCCTTCATCCTCCGAGCCATCGAACCGAATAAGGTAGGCCTTCTCCGCCTGGTCCTGCCCGTGGATTTCATTGTGGCCTCCGCGACCCCTTTCCTCGAACTGGCGAAGAGTCTTGTGCGCAACCTGGACTTTTCCTTCGGCCACGCCGGGTTCTCCTTTAACTGGAACGATTTGGGCAATCTTTCCCACAAAGCCGAATTGGAACTCTACCCCGTGGGCCGGCGCCACCCGGGGATAGATCTTCCGAACCTCAACGGCATGCTCTTCGTCATTCCGAAGGGGATCAAGTGTATCAACTGGCTTACCTTCCTCAACGCCGAATACTGCGAGCGGTTAGGCGGTTTGGCACAACTCCGCGAGGATTTGGGTAAGGACATTAACGTCCACGTGCTACCCAAAGGGGTCATGATCCAAGCCGGGGAGCGGCCGGAAATCGGCGACGTCAACCGCCGCCGTCGACTCCCCCGCTACCGCAAGGTCGGCAAGGTCTTGACGCCTCTGCGCTCCCCGACGCACCCCCCCTTCCTCAAGGTTGGGGGACTGATCGCCGATGATGACGCCACCCAGGAATGGCTCGCCAGGTTCGACTCGTAACCCAGGGAATTTGCCTCAACTGCTTCTTGGCCGAGGGGCACCCCATTCATCCCCTCGCGAAACAACCTGAGGGCGCAACGGCAAAAGGCTTGCACGTCTTGATTGAGGTGGCAGATGACCAAACCTATTGCTTCTTTGCCATTTCGGGCAACGGTCAGCCTTCCCAACACGCTGAACGAGTCGCAACTTTCCCTCGTGGTGAGCGGCGCGGATCCAGCCGGAACACTGGAGCAGACCGACAAGATCTTTTCCTATTTTGCCACCGCCGCAAACGGCGGTCTGTTTTCGGGCGATCGCGCTCGGCCAACGGAATCACTCCTGGAAGTCCTCGCGCGGGAAATGGAGGCGGGGCGAATTCGGTATCGTTGCAAAGTTCGCGCCATCGATCCAGGAGGCTTTCAAATTCTCCTTCGCCTTCTGTCCGAAATCAGTCGCCGATTTGAACCGCTTCGAGAAGTGAGCCTCACCGGAACGTCACCAACGACCGGTGGGATGACATTCCAAGCAGTTCTGGCATGTCCACTACCCGCAAGCGCCCCCACGCTCCCCTTTGAACTTCGTGTGGGGGATTATTCTTTTCAGACTCGCGATCCTGTCATTCGCATGGAATTTCAGCAAGCAGTTCAGGACGATCAATTCGACCGCATCAAGGTTCTGATGGACGCCTGGGATAATATCCTCATGCTAGGAGGATACCCCGCAGGGCTTGAACCACACGACGAGGAGCCCGAGTCGAGGGACGCAGCGTCGCCGACAGCAGCTGAAACGAAAGCAGAGCCGGAAGCAGGCGAGTTTTTTGTGATGCCCGGAGAGTTTTATCTGGCCGAGCCGACTGTTCTGGAACACCTCCTCCACGGATTCGAAGGGCCGGAGGAGGCTTATAACGCGGTGATCAACCTGGCGGTCAAGCTCCATGCGACCGGCTGCCCCCTGGTGGCGCTGGAAATCGAGTAATGCCAAATGTCCTCGCAAGACGCCGCACCCACGAACGTCCTTCCCAAAATCCTGACGCAGCACGCCGAGGAGGCCGCCTTCCTCTGGCTCCTCCGCGACCAGGCTGTCTCCGCACCGCAATTCCTAGTCAAGGACCTGGCGCGGCTTGACGACCGCGTTGAAGCCCAACTCGACGGCCTGCGAATCGCCGGTGCCGACGGGCGCGAAGTCGTCAGCGAGGCATTGGAACCGGGCGACCCGGGCGCGGTCTTCGCTTTGGCGGTTCTGGCCTTCGAGCAGGGGGACGAGGCCAGGATTCAAGACGTCCTGACCGCCGGCACGGCCGCGCGCGATCTGGAGCGGGGGATCGTCTCCGCGCTGGGGTGGATCGGCTACGAGCGAGCACGGGCGCATCTCAAGCCGCTGCTCGCGGCCGAATCGACGGTTCTCCGCAGGGTCGGGCTGGCGGCGGCGGCCATCCACCGCAAGAACCCGGGGCCGGCGGTACTCGAGGCCGCGTTCGCGTCGGATGATCCGCGCCTGAAGGCCAGGGCCCTCCGCGCGGTCGGGGAGCTGGGGCTGGTGGATTATCACATCCCCGCCCGGTCCAACCTCAGGGCGAAGGACCCGACCGTGCGATTCTGGGCCGCGTGGTCGAATGCCCTGCTCAATGGCCACAAGGATGCCGTCGCCTATCTCCAAAACGTGGCTGAATCCAGCGAATCGCACAGCGTACACGCCGCCCAGATGGCCATGCGCCGGCTGGCGCCGAATGATGCGAAAACCTGGCTCAAACGGCTGGTCAAGGAACTGGACCAGAAGCGGCTCGCCATCGTTGCAGACGGCGCTTTCGCCGATCCCGAAGCCGTTCTTTTCCTGATCGATCAGATGCAAGATCCCGAGGTGGCCAGGGTCGCTGGTGAGTCCTTCAGTTTGATCACCGGGGCCGACCTCGGGCGCGACAAGCTGAAAGGCGAGAAGCCCGAGGGATTCGAGGCCGGGCCGTCCGACAATCCCGAGGATGAAAACGTCGCGATGGACCCGGACCAGCATCTTCCCTGGCCCGTCCCGGAGCTCGTCCGGAGATGGTGGGCCGACCACCAGGGGAATTTCGCCAAAGGCACGCGATACTTGCTGGGACAGCCCATCACGCCGGAATCACTTCGCCAGGCCCTCAGGATCGGCTACCAGCGCCAGCGCGCAGCGGCGGCCATCGAGCTCGCCATTTTCAAGCCCGGGCGTCCGCTGTTCGAGGTCCGTGCTCCGGGGTGGCGACAACTGGCTCTGCTTGGTTAGCTGCCCCAAGCCTAAACTTGCCCGCGCACGCGAGACCCTGATCGCGCGAACCATCTCGGCCGAATGGCGATGATAAAGAAGCCACCTCAGACTTCTTGGTGGTGCATGGCCGGGCATAGGGCTTCGATCATGGTGACCCTCAACCCTTATGACGAGCTGCCTTACAGATCCGTTCCGATCGAATGGACGGCACCCGAGCGTCTTGCGCTGGCTTCTATGCTTCATGGTGGGCCCCGCCAATCTCTCGACTCGTACCGAGTACTCGAGCTTGGCTGCGGCAACGGAGCGAACCTGCTGCCCTTGGCGTACTATCGCCGGCATGCGACGTTCGTCGGCATCGACGGTGCACGGAGCCAGATCAAGGTCGCTAACGCAAGGAGGTCAGCACTGGGTTTATCCAACATCGAGTTCACCCACACGGATTTTCTTGCAGCGGCCGAGCGATTCACCGACGAGTTCGACTTCATCATCGCGCAGGGCGTCTTCTCATGGGTGCCCCACGAGGTCCGTGATGCTCTGTTGGAGCTGTGCGGCCGATGCCTTCGCCGCGGTGGCCTGCTGTACTTGAATTACAACACGAGACCAGGTTGGAACGTGCGGGGCTTGGTTCGGGAGTTTCTCCTTGCGCAGACCGCCGGAACGACAAGCCTTCTGGCACGCGCCCAACTGGCCCATCAGGTTGCAGCCAAGGTCGCTTCGTCTTTGACGGTAGTCGAGCACCCCTACTCCCAGCTCATGGCGAACGAGTTTCGATTCGTATGCGAGAATCATGTCTCCTACATTGCACACGAATATCTCGCCCCCGACAACCACGCTTACTGGCGAAGCGAGTTCCTCGCCCTCGCGCGACGCCACGATCTTGACTACGTGGCCGATGCGGACTTCAGCTATCACTCGGGCCGGATCCGAGAAGACCTGGCATCAGCACTCATGAAAGAGCAAATCACGGGGCGCACGCTTGATGACACGGTGGACCTCCTCTGTTATCGACAACTGCACTCTCCGGTGCTGACGCACCGCCCCTGGACGCGGCATCCGCCAAGCCGCGATGAGTTTGCAGCTCTTCACGTCGCCTCATGTCTCGCCCCCTGTGCCTCTCATGATGCGGAGAACCCGACGTTTGAACATCCCTCCGGTTATCAGGTGGAGGCGAAGGAGGAGGTGATGCGGATCGCTCTTGTGAGGCTACGGTCGCTCTGGCCCCGGAGTCTGCGTGTAGGTGACGTATTCCCGGATGTGAGCGACGTGATGGACGACCTGAAGCTTCTGCACCGCAATGGACTTATCGAACTCCGGTGCGTCGATCCTGGCGAGTTCGGAATCTGCGCGGATCCGCTGAACAGATTGGAAAAGTGCTGGGGCGGTTATATCACCACGCCATACCACTCGCGGGAGTCTGCCCCGACGTAGTTCGATTCCGTTCGCATTTCCATGCTCGGCGAAGCGATGGCGACGCCCTGCAATCATGATGAGCTCTGACCCAATCGCATTACCTGGCCCCGACCCGACGCTGGTCCGGAAGTGCTGGAGCGCCCGCCAGAGAGGGGGGATGGGGGTCAGGCCATGTTTTTAGTTTTTTCCCTCGTCTCGAGCTTCGGCCAGTGCCTTCTCCAGCAGGTTCAAGAGGCTTGGTGACAACCACTCTGCACAGCAGTGGCAGAACACGATGGGACTCGGGGTTGGACGCCGACTCAGATTGACGAAGCGATCCAGAACGGGCAACGGTTCCCAGCCGATAATCGCGTCAACCCGGGGAATTCAGCAACCCGGTACGTTCATCCAACGACGGGGAGATCCGTGGTGGTCGACAATGTGACAGGAGAGGTCATTCATGTCGGCGGAGATGGTTTCCTCTACTAATGTGCTCACGATCTACATCCCTCTCCTCAACGAGGGGACAACGGTCGTTCGCCCAACACAAGGCGTGAAGCTCGGTGAAAATGCGTACAAAGTCCTTCCGACCCAAGCGTATGATCCGAACGACGAGGAGTGGCAATTTCCTCCCGGCAGTATCGTCGCGTGCGCCGCTGAAACGAGGAACGGGCAAGAGGTCCTCGTCGCGAGAAGAAGGCTGACGTGACGGTTCGATCGAGCCCACCTCAGTCCTTCTCACGGCATCGCGTTTTCTCGCGTGCTATCGTAGTACTCCGGGATTCAGAATAGTACCCAGTAGTACCGGTGACACCAGCAAGATCGCATAATTGGATACCATCATAGGAAGGCATGTCCAAGAGTCTGGCCGGATTTGACTGTCCAATCCAAGGCGGCGTCATCCCGCCCAGCGCTGGTCGAAGCGCCAGAGCCCGACGCGACGTGCTGCCTCGTAGGCCCGAGCGATCTCGTCGCTTCCCGGCGGCCGGTCGATCTCGGTGTACTTGGCGGTGGCTCCATCCCGGGCAATCTGGCCCACCTCGTATGCCGGCCGGTACTGCCCCATGATATTGATGTAGGTGTCGCGAGAGACTTCCTCGGCCAGCCAGCGGCAAATCTGCTCTGTCTCCGCTGACTGTCCCGGCATCACCAGGTGCCGGACCAGCACTCCGCGTCGCGCCAGTCCGTCGGGTCCGTATTTCAGTACACCGACCTGCCGGTGCATCTCCAGAATCGCCTCGCGTGCCCGGTCCGGGTAGTCTTTCGCCTTGGCCAGCCGCCTTGCCGTCTCCCTCTCCCAGAATTTGAAGTCGGGCATGTAGATGTCGACGATCCCGTCGAGCAATCGCAAGGAATCGACTGAGTCGTACGCGCTCGTGTTGTAAACGACCGGCAGTTGCAGCCCGCGAGGGATCGCCGCCGCGATCGCTTCGAGGACCTGAGGCACGACATGTTCGGGCGTCACGAAATTGATGTTGTGGCAACCTTGCCGCTGAAGATCGAGCATTAGTTCGGCGATCTTCGCCGGTGGGCACTCAGAGCCGACGGTCTGCTGGCTGATGTCCCAGTTCTGGCAAAAGACGCAGCGCAGGTTGCACAGGCTGAAGAAGATCGTCCCCGATCCATTCCAGCCGCGTAGGCAGTCTTCCTCGCCGAAGTGGGCGAAGGAGCTGGCGACCCGCGCATAACGGCCGGTATGGCAGACCCGCGTCTGGTTCTCCATGCGGTTGACGTGGCAATTCCGGGGGCATGCGCAGCAGTCCTCCAGCTCGCGCAAACCGGCGGTGACGCGCTCGGCCAAAGCACCCGCGCGATGCAGGGCCAGGTAGGCGGGCTCGAAGGGCTCGAGCAGGAATCGCGGATCGGCATGGAACGCATGAGAGGCCCGAATCATGGTACTTCGCACTTGAGCCCCGGGATCGGTTGTTACTTCAAGATGATGGTCGGCGGCTTCTGGTCGGGTTCGACTTCATCCCTGTGCGTCCAGTAGTCGTTGATCCACGACCACTTCCGTTGCGAGAACTTCTCGCCATAGGCCACCCGTTTCCAGTGCCCGCGGCGGTGCTGCGCGGCCAGGCGGTCGCCCGTCCCCGGCTGGTACTCCTGATGAGGGCGATCCCGGATGACGAGGTCCTTGAACAGGATTTCCTGGCAATGCCGAGCCGCCAGCCGGTTGAGCCGCTGGTCTCGTAGCCGGCGGTGCCTCTGGATCTTGGGGGGCAAGGGTGTTAGCCCGGTCAGTCGAAACGTGGCCAGCATGCACAGATTCAGCGCGATCCGCGAGCCCAGCACCATCAGGTTGTACTCGGTCTCGTCGTCGCAGGCCTCGGCCCTGATCAGCCGGTCCTCCATGGTCGGCAGGTCGTCGCCCAGCAGATTGTGGTAGCAGATCGTGTTCGGGCTCATCGTCCAGACCAGGACGGTGTCGGGAAACATCTTCCAGACAATCGTGAGGCTGGGCCAGTGGGGCTTGACGATGGCTTCAGGCAGCTCGATCCCCATGATCGGATAGGGCATCCTGAACTCGCTGGTCGGCAGCCGGATCTCGGTGTCCAGGAGCGCCTGGCACAGATTCAACGCGGGTCGGACGATCACCGGCCCCTTCTTCTGGAAGAGGCCCAGGCACTTGTACATGATGAGGGTTGATGAGGTCTCACGCTCGGGAAACTCACTATTGTTGATCAGCTTGAAGGCCAGCGGACCATTGGCCCGGACTGTCACGTTGTGGGGTCCGTCGTGGATCCGCTGGACCTCAAGTTGGGACTCCAGTTCCCAGGTGAGGTCCAGGAGGATCGCCGGGAAGTAGCGAAGCAGTTCCAGCATGGGAGGTTCCAAGGTAGACGTTATTCTATACGGGCGTCGTATCATTCTGAAGCCCTCAGCTCTCGACCTGGCCGCTGTCGTCACCGCCTGGCCGGCCCGTCCGCGCCGTGCTCGGCCACGCCACATCCCGCGCCCGAGTTCACTCCGCGCACTTCACCGCGTGCCGAGCAGCCCCGGCGTGCGCGCCTATCTCCCACCACCGAGCACGCCTCCCTTGAGTGTCTCCGTCTTCCCGCTCAGAATCGACTCCAAATCCTTGATCGGCCCCATGGCAGGGGATTATGCGTTGATGCCATCCCATTGAGAAGTTCGTGACCCCGCTGAGAAGGGGGGGGCCGAGGTTTCTCCCTTCCGGGATAACGAGCGCTCGTTTCGCCGCGAGAGTTGGGCAATTGAGATTAACGGGGCAACTCAGGCAAGATGCAGAATGATTCCGGTTGATTTTGATTGAACCCGTTATTCCGGATTTGCCGAAAATACGACTAGACGATTCCTAGCATGGTCTGCCGAGCAGGCCATCCTGCAGGATTTGTCGGCGCAGCTCGCTCCACTCGTGTCCCGGGCGGGTAAGAGGGTGGGGATGATCAATCACTCAACAGCACGTCGTTTGATGCAGCGAGGGACGCTGGTCCTCTTGTTTGGTTTTGCAGCGGCGGCCGCATTGGTGCAGACCGGCTGCACCGCGGTATCCGAATGGGTCCACAATGGCTTCAAGGTCGGCCCCAACTATGAGCCGCCGCCCTCGCCAGCGCCTACTCAATGGATCGATACGAACGATCCCAAGGTGCGGCATGGGGACCCGAACCTTTGCGCCTGGTGGGACGTGTTCGACGACCCGATCTTGACCGAGTTGCTCCATGACTCCTACGCGAACAACTTGACGATCCGGGCTACCGGCTTACAGATCCTGCAGGCCCAGATCGCGCGTTCCATCGCCATGAGTGAGCTTCTGCCGCAAGCGCAGAACGCCATTCTGGGGTATACCCGAAGTATGGCCAGCGGAACGGGGGGATCTCCCATCGGCCCGGGCGCAAGTTTTGGCACCGCCCTGTCGCCAGGGGCAGTGCTGTCTCCCGTGACGACTCCCTCGACCCCCATCACGGGGGCGACCCCCACGGGGACCGGAGCGACCACTTCCGCGTCAAATTTCGGCGTCACGGGCTCCGCTGCACCAACTGGCGGGGGCGCTGCCGTGACCCGATTTTTCAACAACATTTCCACTTCTTTGAACGCATCCTGGGAACTGGATTTCTGGGGTCTGTTCCGCCGAAACCTGGAAGCCGCCAACGCCAGCCTCGAGCAATCGGTGAACAATTATGATGAAATGATGGTCCTGCTCTTGGCCAACGTCGCGAGCCAATACGTGGAAATCCGCACGCTGCAAAGACGGCTGGAACTGGCCAGGGGGAACGTCGCACTGCAAGTACCCCTGGTGGCAGCGTACGAGACGCGGTACAAGGCAGGCATGCTCAATGCGTACCCGGGTTATTACCAACTGTTGTCGAACCTGGAGAACACCAGGGCACTGATTCCCCAGTTGGAGATCTCCTTGCGGCAGGCCAACAACCAGCTATGCATCCTCCTCGGACAGCCGGTCCACGATTTGCTGGGGGAATTGGGCGACGGGACGGTACCCGACCCGGCCGACCCGAAGAAGCGAATGGTTCGCATTCCCCGCCCCCGCGACGTCTCGGTGGTGGTGGGCATCCCGGGCGAGTTCCTGCTCCGCCGGCCTGACGTGCGGGCAGCGGAAGACCAGCTCAAGATTCAGTCCGCTCAGATCGGGATCGCAGTGGCGGAGATGTTGCCGCACATCGGCATCAACGGCAGCATCGGCTTGGCGTCGAACAACTTCCAGAGACTGTTCGAGGGCCGATCGTTTACCGGCGGCATTGGGCCCACGCTAACCTGGAACATCTTCAACTACGGCCGACTGCTCGCGAACGTGCGGTTCCAGAACGTGCAGTACAGGCAGTTTGTGGCGACGTACCAGCAAGCGGTCTTGAACGCCAATCAGGATGCGGAGAATTCACTGATCGCCTATCTAAGGACCTGGGACCAGGCGGAGCACTTGCAGCTCAGCGCGGATGCGGCCGTCAAGTTGACCAATTACCTGGTCACACAGTACGAAGGGGGTTACTTGCCCCCCGGTGCAGCAGATACCGCCGCATTCATCACCCAGCTTTTTACCGCCGTAAACTTTCGGGTCACGCAGCAGGACGCCGCCGCCCAGGCCGAGGGCAACATTGCCCTGAACCTGATCCTCGTGTACCGGGCCATGGGTGGCGGCTGGCAGATCCGCCTCCAGGATGGGCACGATGTCAGCGCCCCGGATGGGCACGATGTCAGCGCCCCGGCCGGCACCGACGCAGGTCGGCCGTCTATACTCCCCCCCAAGAGTGTTGGTGACCCTTGACAGGAAACAACTGCGCTGAAAGGACAAAGCCGTGCCGTTGCCAAGGGGTCACAGCTATCTTCTGGCCTGGCTGTTCGCCGCTGACCGGATGGATACGTGGGTGTTGAAGGTCAGTATCGCGATCCCCCTGGTGTGTATTGCTGGCCTGGGTTTGTGGCACCTGATGGTCTTCCTGGCTGGGAAACTACCCAAGAAGCCCAGGACGGTCAGGTATTCCCCCGAGCCGCCCTCGTCGATCCAATCTCGGGAGTTCCCGCCGCGCGGGCGAGCCCTGACAAAGGTGGCTCCGGCCAGGGACAGCCTGGAACAGTTGCAGCAGGCTTGTACTGATCTGGAGGACTCGCTCGCCGCGGCATACATGGCTCTGGCCGAGAGTTGGCTGCGCAACGGCCAACCCCAGAGAGCGGCAGCCGCTTTGAAAAAAATCCTCCAGGTCTGCCCAGAGAGACGCCAGGCCCAGTTAGCCCGCGATCATCTCCAGCAGATTGGCCATGACGTCGAGGATCATCACTCGTAGCGCAGGGCCTCGATCGGGTCCAGGCGCGACGCCTTCCAGGCTGGGTAGTAGCCGAAGATAATACCCACGCTGGCGGAAACGGAGATGGCCGCCACGATGGCCAGGAGGGAAACCTCGATGGGCCAGTTCAATGTGTAGTGCAGCAGCTCGGAAGCGCCCCGGCCTATGAGGATGCCCATGAAACCGCCCATCAAACAGAGCACGACGGCCTCCACCAGGAACTGACGCAGAATGTCCTGGGGCCGGGCTCCCACCGCCATGCGCAAGCCAATTTCCCGCGTGCGCTCGGTCACGGATACCAGCATGATGTTCATGATGCCGACGCCGCCGACGATCAGCGACACCAGCGCCACGAACAGCAGCGAGCGGGACATCGTTTCGGCCGCCGACCCGAGGGCCTTGGCCATTTCGGTCATGTCGCGGACGGCGAAGTCGTCGGGGAGGCCCGCCTTGATGTGATGGCGTTCGTGGAGCAGGTTCGTGATCTGGCGAATGGCCAGTGGGATCTCCTCGGTCGTATTGGCTCGTGCCAGGATCTGGTCGATGTTGGGGAAACGCGTCTGCTGCGGGTTGTCTACCGGGCGGAGCGGGTCGATGGTCGGGTACACGCTGTCCTGGCTGCCGGGGTAGGACTGGTTGAGAGAGTTGACTGTGGTGGCGGCGGTGACCGAGGCCATCGTGGAACTCGCGGTGGTGGCGGTGCTCTGATTGACGTTGGTCAGCACGGTGCTGCTCACCCGGGCCTTGATGCTTGTCCACGGGGCCAGGATGATGTCGTCCTGATCCATACCCATCATGTTGGCGCCGCGAGAGCTGAGCACGCCAATAACCCGGAAGCCGACGTTTTGCATGCGGACCTCCCGGCCCAGCGGCGACTGGTCATTGAAAAGCTCGTGCTTGATGGTCTGGCCCACCAGGCAGACCCGCGTCTGGTTGCGCACGTCGGCATCGGTAAACAGTTCGCCTTCCTGCAGGTCGGTCCATTCGCGCACGTCGAGGAACGACGGCGTGGTGCCGTTGATGTACAGCGGCACCCAGTTCTTGTTGCCGAAGGTCGCCTGGGTGCGGGCTCGGACCACGGTGGCCACGGAGTTGACGGCCGGACACTCGCGGTCGATGGCGTCGGCGTCCTGGGGCGTGAGCGTGACGATGCTGCCGCCGCCGAAGGTGACCCCGCCGGTGGCAGCCGTGCCCGGCATGACCAGCAGGTTGTTGGCCCCCATGCTGGCAATGGTCTTCTGCACGGCCGTGCTGGAGCCCTGGCCGATCTCGGTCATGGCAATGACCGCGGACACGCCGATGATGATGCCCAGCGTCGTCAGGGCCGAGCGCATCACGTTGCGTCGCAAGGCGCGGAAGGCCGTCCGCAGAGTGGAGTAGAACTTCTTCATGGAGTGCTCCTTGTTGGGCGGCTCAGGCGGCCGCCTGCAAATCCAGATTCGGTCACTCCTTTTTCCTGAAGGGTGATGCCACGAACGGGTTGGCTGCCCCCATACGCGCACCCGTCAGGGCTTCGCCGATGATGATCTGCGTGTGCTCGGGCAATTCGCCACCGCCGTTCACGCCGAGAACCTCCGTATTGACGGTGTCGCTCAGGCCGGTGCGCACGTCGATGTACCGCAGATGGCCGTCGTCGCTTGTCACCCAGACGAAACCGTGGTTCACGGTATCCCTGTCGGTTGGCGAGCGCTTTTTCCCCCTCAGCCGGTAGTAGGTATCCCGGAGGTCCGGAGCAATCTGGTCCGCGACAGGCTGCCAGCGGAGGGCGGCATTAGGTACCAAGAGCGCATCCTCCTTGTCCGCCACGACGAACGTCAGGTTGGCCGTCAAATAGGGGCGGAGCAACCCGTCCTTGTTGTCCACGCTGACCACCACGGTATAGGTCACCACGTTCTGGTTCATGGTTGCGTTGAGGCGGAACGGCAACTTTCCCTGGTGGACGACCGACCCTTTGTACACCCGGCCCGGGAAGGCGTCCACCGTGAACTTGACGTCCTGATCGGCACGGATTTTGCCAACGTCCACCTCGTTGACCGTCGCCCACACTTCCATTTTGCTCAGGTCCTTGGCGATGAGGAAGAGGCTCGGGGCCGACAGGCTCGCCACCACGGTCTGGCCGACGTTGACGCGCCGATCGATCACCACGCCGCTCACCGGCGCGCTGATGGTGGTGTAATCGAGGTTGGTCTGAGCGCTATCCAGGGTGGCCTGTGCCAGACCGACGTTGGCCTCGCTAAGTTCCAGGTTGGCCTTGGCCGCATCAAAGGCCGCCTTGTACTGGTCGTACTCTGCCTGTGCGATCCCCGAGGTGCCGATCAGTTTCTCGGCGCGACCCCAATTTCGAGTTGCCTGGTCAAGGGCGGCGGCATTCACACCCACGTTCGCCTGGGCCGCTTTCAGGGATGCCCTCGCGGAGTTCCTTTGCGCCTCGTACAGCGCGGGGTCGATTTGTGCCAGGACCGTCCCCCGCTTGACGACCTTGCCGTTCGAGTCGAGCTCCGGTCCTTCCACCTCCGAACCCCAGTCCACGAACCCGCGCGAGGTGTGCGCGTCCTTGCCGATATAAATGATGCGGCCCAAGACCTGCGCGCCGACGTCCACCACCTCCCGCGGTTGCAGCGTGCCGGTGGAGCCGACGGTCGCTTCCAGATGCCCTCGCTTCACCTCGGCAAAATTGAAAGTGGTTCGCGGAGTTCGCCGGATTTGCCATTGCCAGTACCCAACGGCACCCAGGCCGGCGATCATCGCCATCAAAGCCATGATCTTCTTCATGATCCCCTCAGCGTCTTGAATTCCAGGCCCTGTTCAATCCTTCTAGCACGGTCTACACACCTTGTTGGGGAACGCCAGGGCGATCGACGACGTCGTGGTCGTCGGCTTCAATGCGACCATCGCGCATCCGGATGATGCGGCCGCAGTGACGGCCTACATCCGGCTCGTGGGTTACAATGACGACGGTGAGGCCTTCTTCCTCGTTGAGTTTCACGAACGTCTGCAGGATTTCTTCGGTGGTAGCGGAATCGAGATTGCCGGTGGGTTCGTCGGCCAGCAGGAGTGGCGGGTTGTTGATTAGCGCCCGGGCAATGGCCACGCGCTGCTGCTGGCCGCCCGACATCTGCCCCGGGTGATGGTCCATCCGGTGGCCCAGTCCGACCAGTTCCAGCAGCCGCTTGGCTCGCACGATTTTTTCCTTTTCGGTGATGTGCTGCTGGGAATAGTCCAGGGGCATCATCACGTTTTCCAGGGCACTGGTACGCGGCAGCAGGTTGAAGCTCTGGAACACGAACCCGATCATGCGGTTGCGCACGTCGGCCCGTTGCTGCGGCGTGAGCTCGGAAACTTCTTCGCCAGACAGCCAGTATTCACCCGATGTCGGCCGATCGAGGCAGCCCAGAAGGTTCATCAGCGTGGTCTTGCCCGAGCCCGATGCTCCCATGAGAGCCACCATCTCGCCGTCGCTGATTTCGAGCGACACGCCCTTTAACACTGGCACGTCCACCTCGCCGAGGTGGTACGTCTTGTAAATGTCCTTGACAGTAATGAGGTCCATTATTCGACCGCTTCGTACTTGCTTCACGGGATCGAGCCCGCGCTTGGGAAAGGCAGAACTGGATTGGGAGTGCCACCGTCTCGGCGCCTTACATTTTACTAATCTTTGATACTCGAGACGAGTCGGCCCTACAAGTTATTGCCCGACGAACACCCGCCCGCTCCGCCCGGTGCAAGGCTGCATGTCATCGTCTCCCGCCAGACGCCCCCTGCCGGCGTGGATATCCGCGGTCTGCCGCTGTTGGAGATCGAGCAGTAAGAATACGAACAGCCCGCCGGCATAGCGGAGGGGGGATTCTCTTCTGCCCAGCGATGTCTGCGGCGTCGAGATAGGCTTGACACAGTTCTCGGCGTTTTGATGGGCGGGGACCTTGTGCCGCTTGCCGCCCTTCTCGTGCAGGAGGAACCAGGCCCGCGAAAGAGCAATCCCCGCAACGGTTTCCGGCAAATGCAAAAAACACCAATTGAGGCCGCGCCATGTTTGCACTGATAGATACCGGCCAACCCGGCGGACGCGTGCCGCCAGCCCTCATCACAACCCGCGTAACACCCGTCTGCGTCGGGGCCGACCGGAAAGCCGTCTTGCGAGACCCGCAAAAGGACTCCCTATCGGAGGCGGGAGGACAACGAACTCAGCCGCGAACGAGAGCGGTCATGCCGCCAACGAGTACCGTCGTTCGGCCAAGCCGAACTGCCTCACGGCCGCCTCTGACTTCTGCTCCCACTTCGAGCGGCGGGGCGTACGGGGCGGCCTGAGAGACGCTTCGAAGACAGCCTGATTTCGTTCGGCTAAGTCGTTCGAGGGGTCCAAACGGACAGCCGCCTCAAACGCCGCCCTGACCAATTCCGGCGGAAACCCGAGTTCGGCTTGAGCGATGGCTCGCCACTCTTCGAGTTGGCTCTTCGCGGTGTCAGACCCGCGCATCCTAAGTCCCATTTCGCAGCTAACCCGGCACTCCTCAAACCGGTTCGAGATCAGGTAGTGGTGGGCCAGGAAGAGGTGGGGCCAGACCACGGGAGAGCCGAGTTCTACTGCTCGCTCAAAGTCAGCAATGGCACGCGGGTTAGTACCGTACCGGAGAATCCCGCGCGCGACGAGTAGCCCGTCGTTGTTCGGGTTCACCTGAAGACCACGCGAGTAATAATTCACCGCGGCTCCCGCGTTCCCCAGGAACTCGTGGCAGAAGCCCAGCAGGCCGACTGTCATCGCGTAAGCCGACGCACGACTCGCAGCGCCTTCTTCCTGCTCAATCCTCGCCATGTTCCTCTCGAGGATCGGGATCAGCTCTCGGTACAGTTGGGCGGAATCGGCGTCCGAGGCGGTTCTGGTTTCGTTGAAGCGGATGTCCGCTGCTCGGGCTACCACCACGGGAGCGTGCTTCTCGTCGTCGGCCAACACCTCCCTGGCTAGCTTCCCTGCGGCATCCGGATCAGACTCCGCCAGTGCGTGCATGTAGATCGCCCGGTAATTCGCGTTCGTTGGGTCGCTGTCCGATGCGTGCCCGTAAAACACGGCCGCTACCTCGGGGTTCCCGGCCTCTAACCAGATCGACCCTCTCATGTAGCTCAGCAGAGCCGGCGAGATGCACTCCCTCCACCGCCGAAGCAGCGCCAGGGCTTGATCCCATTCTCGGCTCTGTCGCGCCTCGAAGGCCTCGTTGAGTTGCTGCTGAGCTTGGGGATTCATCTCCTTTTGGGTGGTAGCTGCGGGCGGCTCGCTGACTGAGTACAGGTCTTCAGAGAGCCATTGGGCCCGTTCCTTCTCGGTCCGATTCAGAACCTTCAACGGCGCGTCCAGAGCGTCGCGGAGGGATTCGGCCTCGAGCGAGTCGTCCTTCCCGTCCTTGATCAGCCGGTGAAGCGCAACGAGTCCCTTCGCCACCAGCTTGAAACTCGGACTGCCGGACGGGGGATGCGTAACCATGGTCACGTCTAGTCAATCTGCCAGGCGGCGCGAGTGTTCTCCAGGTCTGTCTGGTACTGGGCCAGCGCGACGACCTGGATGGGAGCGATAACGCCGTGGGTAACCGGGGCTCGCCCCAGGTCGGGGATCAACTCCAGCCCGTTGGCGACCACCCCGTTCTGGAACGGTCCAGTCCCCATGGTAAAGCAGGACGTGCTGTTTGCGCCCGTCGCTCCCGGCACGATGTGCCGGAGTCGCTTCGGGATCCGGGTGAAGTCGAGGTCTCGCCAGCTCGGAGCGACAGACATCCCGCTCACATCGAGGACCACGTTCCCGGCCGTGTCGACCGTGATGTCGATCCCGGGTCGGGCGCCCAGATCGGAGGAACTGGTCGACCCCACAACGGGCAGGTCGTCCGCGGGATTCCGCTTCATAGCTCGGTAGACTTTGGGCGTCTGGGCCGGTGGTTGGATAGGTGCCGCAGTAGGTGAACTGATAACGTAATTGTAGCGATCCATTCCCGCGAGTCCCAGCCGACCTTCCCGGTGGTTCGAGGGAGCTGGTTACGAATCCGAGCAGGGCTATAGCTTGCGTTTGGTACGGACGACCCATTGTCCGACGCTTGTGGCGGGCATTTGAACCAAGATAAAACCAGAGAGGGAAAGCCTTTACGACAGCTGCTGAAAACCACCCGTATCTGAGCACGAAGTCATTTGAACTTTTCTTGAGTGGCCAGAGGTCGCTTGATTCCTGAGGAAAAAAGGCCTCGGCTCTGAACGACGACACACTTTTCCCGAAACAGAGTCGGGGCGACAGGACGGCTATTGAACTTTTTCGAGCGGGCGTTCGCCGACTCGAAGCGTTGGTCTGCGCCATGCTCTGGCAGCAGGGCGCGCTGGACGGAAAAAACGACGGGGATGCAGGGAAGGGCTCGCTTCAACGTATTTTTTTATTCATAATCTCGCGTAGCGGCGAGATTTCCCGAACGGTGCAATTCATGGAGACTCCCCGTGCCTGACCAGAAAACGAATGCCGGCAACGAAGGCGACGTGATGAAGCACCCGACACTGCAAAAAGTGACCGATCACCTCTCCGACAGTAAGTCCGAGTTTTGGTACGTGGAGACGCATGCGGCGTATCCGTACTATTTCTTGCCGCTGAAGGGCGCCTGGACAGGAGGAATCGGCCATCTCGCCAGTACCCTGAAAGATGACCAGGCGATCCCGCGGCCTCTGAGGGATTACGTTGCTATCGCGTATCACGACAAGTTAGGAGTGACCGAGGGCTTCCCGGACAAGCGAACATATCTCGGATCGGCCCCACAGGTCTTTCACATTCTGAAGGACAAGAAGAAACGGATTCGGATGACGCTGTTCGAAATGGCCGCTGAGCCGACGGACCAATTGCTCGACTATTTTGAAGCCCAGGGAGCGCAGACAGTGCTTGTCAGGACGGGCAATGACGCTGGGCACGTTGCCACCTTCCTGCGAAAGTGGTGGGATGCTGCGGTCGAGAAAGCGCATGACGATGATGACCTGGTGATGGTCGTCCAGGGCGATTCCTGGCAGCTTGCGCCATGCCTATGGGAGAAAAGCGGCGAGAACCGAAACCCAGACCTCGTCTTCGTCGATCCGTTCAAACTCAATGATCCATACGGACAGCCCCAGCAACTCCTCTGCTCTCTTGGTCAAAGTAACATCCCGTTCATTTGCTGGACGCCGTTGTTCTGCGTGCCCGCCAGTAACGGGAGCAAATGGCCTGCTGCAAAGTGGTCCTTCGAGAGTGAGCAAGGCAGAACGGGCGACCAAGGAGCACAGGCGTTCGCCAATGAATGCAAGGCCAAAGGTTATCAAATTACATCGTGTTGTTGGGATGGATCGGCAGGCGCCAGGCAGAAGATGTACGGCTGCCAACTGGCGCTCGGGAATGTCTTTAGCGACGGCTTCACTGCAAACGATATTTGGGAGTTAAATTGTCAAGAAGAGGATCAAGGGAAACCCGGTTTCCGCTGGTGGGACAAGTACTACGTTCAAGTACAACGTTGATGTCATTGGTTGACACCGGCTTCTTGGCTGAATGACCAGCTCGCTCTCCGAGGCGGAAATGTTCAAATCCCGTCAACAGTCGCTTTCGCGACCACTGGCGCGATTCGAGTTTACGAATCAGTCGGGGCGACAAGACACCAGTTGAACTTTTCGCCCGTTTTTGCGATGAAATCAAGGGTTTCGGCTTCCCGGGCCATTGACGTCGGGCAGACGCGAGTCGATCATACAGGCGATCCGGATCGGCGACCAACAACTGAGCAACCTAGTGATCCCTAGTCGATGCAGGTCGGCGATGGTGGCAGGTCCGACCGATATCATCGAAGCGCAATTCCGTCGCGACATTGACAGGCCAATCCGCTATCTCCTACAATTGGTCGGAATGATAATACATGGCACCCAAAAAGGTAGGCAAACATGGCTGATGAGCCCGATTACGGCATCGACGCTCCAGGCCTCGTGCGGGGCTTCTTCTTCGCAGGCGGCATTGGCTCTGCCCTTGTGGCGTCTGTGGTCATGCTGATCGGGCTGGCACACGCCTGGCAATGGATCCTGCTTGCACTGGTCGTTGTCGGTTCGGCCTATGCCTTGGGGCTGGGCCACCTAATGCTGTATTGCAGCAAATTCTACAAGATAAGAAACCGCGAGCGATTGCTCGATACAATCCAATGGACCGGAAGCGAGACTGCCCTCGATGTCGGGTGCGGCAGCGGCCTGATGCTCATCGGGGTGGCCAATCGCACCCCCTCAGGTCGTTCCATCGGTATCGACTTATGGGCAGCTAAAGATCAAAGCCGTAACCGCCAAGAAACAACGGTAGAAAACGCCCGGCGAGAGCGAGTTTCTGACCGGGTTGAAGTTAAGACAGGTGATATGCGAAATCTACCTTTCGACGACGCATCGTTCGACGTGATCGTATCTCACTGGGCCGTTCACAATGTTCCAAGTGAGGCTGATCGCAGACTGGCACTTGGCGAAATGACTCGCGTGTTGAAGCTAGGCGGCCAAGTTCTGATTGCCGACATCACCAATCAAGACGGGTACGCGACAGCAATGCGAGACTTGGGTTTGATTGACATCCGTCGAATCGGGCCAGGCTGCGTAGAACGCATCTACGGCCTGATGAGCTTCGGAAGGTTTCGTCCGTCGGCTGTGTTCGCACGCAAAGCCGACCGCGTTGACTAATAACCAACTGAGTTCAAATCCCGCCACCAGTCGCCCCTCTGGGCAAACGGGGTAAGGCAGAAGTCGGGGCAACAAGACTTGAACTTGCGACCTCACGGTCCCGAACCTGCCGGTTGAACGGCAAGTTGTGGATTACTCAAAGTGATGAAATGGCGATCAAACAAGTCGCAACTCTGCAACCTAGGCGCGACACAGAGGCCTGGGACGTAGGGACTTAAGAGCGTCAGTCGTATGTCAACTCTGCAATCGCAGAGCTTCATATCTAGAAGTTATACCACGGGTGTTGCCGCAAGTCATTGCAGCACAACCGTTTCGGAGTGGAGCGGAAGGGGATCGAACCCTCAACCTCAGCATTGCGAACGCTGCGCTCTCCCAATTGAGCTACCGCCCCGGCAGTTGGGTCATTCTTCCTCAGAGTAACGTCGAAAATGCTTCGACGCAAGCTAAGATGAAGGACGTGGCTACGGTTCAGCACGGACCAGACACGGGCTTGGTTCACCCCTGTGGCTCAACCAATCAGGAACGAACGACCCATGATCGCAAAACGATTTGCGCTCCTGCGCGCGGCCCTTGTGGCCATGAGCATCGGGCTCGCCATTCTCGCGCCCGCACAACTTGCCCGGGCGCAGGAGGCCCCGTTCGGCCTGGTGGATTGGAAACCGATCGCGGGCAATCCGGTCTTTGCCGGAACCGGATCGAACACCTGGGACCGCAACATCCGCGAGCGTGGCTATATCCTGATGGGAGACGACGGGATCTTTCACCTCTGGTACACCGGGTACGATCGCGACCGACCGGCCACAATGTCCCTGGGCCATGCGACGTCGCGCGATGGAACGCACTGGACTCGCGACCCGCACAACCCCATCTTCACCGGCTCCTGGGTCGAGGACATGTGCGTCGTCAAGCAAGACGGTACCTATCAGATGTTTGCCGAGGGTAAGAACGATATCGC
>Ga0074044_10000960_pt1 | contig 26506 bp, 19 predicted proteins | sample BogForMeECP23OM1_FD_94443 | JGI IMG/M metagenome (GOLD analysis project Ga0074044, IMG submission 94443) | Bog forest soil microbial communities from Calvert Island, British Columbia, Canada - Bog Forest MetaG ECP23OM1 | ecosystem: Environmental > Terrestrial > Soil > Wetlands ... | reverse complement strand
GCGCGAAGTGGAGACAAGCCAGGAACCGTAGCCTGAAACACCAATGGTCGTCCACTGGTGTCCGTACTCGCGCGCGAAGGCTTCGGCAAAGCAACTGCTACTACACCGGTGAACGGCTACGCCGCCGATGCGTCGCAACAAACGATTAGCACCGACAAACTCGTTTCCACTGACCCTCCCTATTACGACAATGTTCCCTACGCGGACCTATCGGACTTTTTCTATGTCTGGCTGCGCCGGTCGTTGAAAGTTGTTTTCCCCGACCTCCTCGCCACGATCGCCGTTCCGAAGGCCGAGGAGTTGGCTGCATTCGCGTCGCGTCATGGCGGTAAGACGGGAGCAGAAGAGTTCTTTCTAAATGGTATGACCCAGGCGATGCACCGTTTGGCCGAGCAGTCCCACCCGGCCTTCCCGGTCACCATCTATTACGCCTTTAAGCAGGCCGAGGACGACGGGGTCGCAGGCACCGCCAGCACGGGTTGGGACACTTTTCTTGATGCAGTGATCCGCGCCGGGTTCGCCGTTACCGGTACCTGGCCAATTCGGACAGAGATGAAAGGTCGCGTGCGCGACCGGGGCGAGAGTAACGCCCTCGCCTCCAGCATCATCCTAGTCTGTCGTAAGCGTGGGACCGATGCCCCCACGGCCGCCCGTCGCGAGTTTGTCACCGCGCTCAAGGCCGAGCTCCCCGCAGCGCTCGCCCACCTCCAGCGCGGCAACATCGCGCCGGTCGACCTGGCGCAGGCGGCCATCGGCCCAGGCATGGCCGTCTACACCCGCTACGCCAGGGTGCTCGACGCCCAGGGCAAGCCGCTCTCCGTTCGCGAGGCACTGGCGCTCATCAACCAGACACTCGACGAGGCGCTCGCCGAGCAGGAGGGCGATTTCGACGCCGACAGCCGCTGGGCCCTGGCCTGGTTCGAGCATACGGGCTTCGCCGAAGGCGAGTACGGCGTGGCCGAGACGCTCTCCACGGCCAAGAACACCAGTGTTGCCGGCATGATGCGGGAGGGCATCCTGGCCTCCAAGGGTGGCCGCGTGAGGCTCCTCGACCCGGACGAGTTGCAGGCCGACTGGGACCCGAACACCGACCCGCGGCTTACGGCCTGGAAAATGGTTCATCACCTGGTCCGCGCCTTGGAGAAAGGGGGCGAGGGTGCCGCAGCCTTGCTGGTCGCGAAGCTCGGAGGCAAGGCCGAGACCGCACGCGAGCTCTGCTACCGCCTCTACACCCTCTGCGAGCGAAAGAAGCGCGCCGCCGAGGCATTGTCCTACAACGCCCTGGTCCAGAGCTGGCCCGAGATCACCCGGCTAGCCCGTGAGGGGGCGAGACGGACCGAGCGAGTTGAGCCACTGCCGTTCTCGGACGAGGACGAGTAAAGCGACAACCCAGGACAAAACGACTCGAGAATCTTGACAATGCACTGGTGTTTCCATTACAATACGGGGTATGAGCATTGACAAACAGCAGATTCGCCGGCGAGCTATGGAATTGATCGTCGCCGATGGTCATCGCGTCGGGACACGGCTTGCGCAGTCCGCGGGACTATCGAGGCAGGTCGCGAACGGCTATCTGCAGGCCCTGCAGCGAGAAGGGCTCGTCGATGCCGAGGGGACGACGCGTGCCCGTTACTATAGGCTCAAGCTTCTGGCCGAAGTTGAGCGGCGATACCCGCGGGAGGGGCTTCAAGAAGATTTGGTCTGGCGCGAGTTTATCGCGCCGGTGGTGGCCCGGTTGCCCGACAACGTGCGCAACGTCTGGTATTACGCGTGTACCGAGATGATCAACAACGCAATCGACCACTCCTGTGCATCCGAGGTCCAGGTCGGGGTCCGCCACAATGCTCTATTCACGGAGGTACTGGTCTCTGACGAGGGAGAGGGGATCTTCGTCAAGATTCAGCGGGCCCTGGGCCTGCACGACCCGCGCGAGTCGATCCTCGAACTCGCCAAGGGCAAGTTGACCACGGCGCCCGAGAACCACACGGGCGAGGGGATTTTTTTCACCTCGCGCGCCCTGGATTCATTCGAGATCGAGTCGCACCACCTTCGCTTCATCCACGGACAGCGCGGCGACGATGCGATCGTTCAGCAGGCAACGGACACGCCGGGGACTCAAGTGCGAATGCGGCTGGCTAACGACAGTCCTCGGATCATGCGAGAGGTGTTCGATGCGTTCACTTCCTCCGAGGAATACACTTTCGACAAGACCGTCGTGCCGCTGCACCTGGCCCAGTATGAAGGCGAGAAGCTCGTCTCACGCTCGCAGGCGAAGCGTGTAGCGCACCGGTTCGAGCGATTCAAACGCGTCGAGCTGGATTTCGCCGGTGTGTCGGAGATAGGCCAGGCATTCGCAGACGAGTTATTCCGCGTGTTCGCGAGGGCGCATCCTGAGATCCGGATCACACCGATCAACACTGAGCTGGCCGTTGCCCAGATGATTCGCCGAGTCGTGTCTGAGGGCTCAGCGCAGCAATGGCCAGCACCGAACTCGTAGGACAATCATGGCCATTACCAACCACGAGCGCGTCAGCAAGGCAATGGAACTCCTTAAGGCCGGGCTCGGCCCCTTCGTCGAGCGCGAGTTCAAGAGCACTTACAAGGACCGAGCCGCGGCCGAACTCCAGCGTTTCCTGGGCGAGGACAGGCCGAGCGCGAAGAGGACGGTCACGGCGCTCGACGTGGCGGCGCTGCTCAAGATCATGTGGGACTCCTGGAATGATGTCTTCCGCCTGACCCTCGGTCCGGCCGAACGCAGCCTGGTGAGCGAACTCCGCGACCACCGCAACAAGTGGGCGCACCAGGAGGCCTTCTCCAGTGACGACACCTATCGCGCCCTCGACTCGTCCGGCCGCCTGTTGACCGCCGTCTCGGCCCCGCAGGCCGACGAAATCGAGAAGATGAAGACGGAGCTCCTGCGTCTCCGCTTTGATGAGCAGGCGCGGAGCGAGAAGCGAAAGAGCGCCGGCACCGCAATCGAGGGCGCCGCGGTGGGCGGACTCAAGCCCTGGCGCGAGGTGGTGACGCCTCATGCGGACGTGGCCAGCGGCCACTATCAACAGGCCGAGTTCGCCGCGGACCTCTGGCAAGTCCATCTCGGCGAGGGGACCGACGAGTACAGGAACCCCGTCGAGTTCTTCCGCCGCACCTATCTCACCGAGAGCCTCCAGCGGATGCTGGTCGGCGCGGTGCGCCGCCTCGCCGGCAGGGGCGGAGACCCGGTGGTCCAGCTCCAGACTAACTTCGGCGGCGGTAAGACCCACTCGATGCTGGCGCTCTACCACCTGTTCTCGGGCATCGTTCCGACGGAGCTGGCGGGTATCGACGCGGTGCTGGCGGAGGCCGAAGCCAAGTCGCTGCCGGCCGCCCGGCGCGTGGTGCTGGTGGGCAACAAGATCTCGCCCGGCAACCCGTCCACCAAGCCTGACGGCACCGTGGTGCGAACCCTCTGGGGTGAGCTGGCCTGGCAACTTGGCGGCAAGAAGGCCTTCGCCCGGATCCGGGCCGACGACGAGAAGGCGACAAGCCCCGGCGACGTGCTGCGCGAGCTGTTCAAAGAGTACGGGCCGAGCCTGATCCTGATCGACGAGTGGGTGGCCTACGCACGTCAGCTCCACGACCAGGGCGACCTGCCCGCCGGCGGCTTCGAGACCCAGTTCACCTTCGCCCAGGTGCTCACCGAGAGTGCCAAGCTGGTCAAGAACTGCCTGCTGGTGATCAGCCTCCCGGCCTCCGACACCTACGGATCGCCCCATTCCCAGGTCGACGACGTTGAGGTGGGTGGCCAGCGCGGCCGCGAGGCGCTGGACCGGCTGCGCAACGTGGTGGGCCGGGTCGAGTCGTCATGGCGCCCGGCCAGCGCCGAGGAGGGGTTCGAGATTGTCCGCCGGCGGCTGTTCGAGCCGCTATCCAGCGACGCCCAGTTCCGCGACCGCGACGTTGTGGCCCGCGCCTTCGCCGACCTCTACCGGACCCAGCACCAGGAGTTCCCCCCCGAGTGCCGCGACGCCGACTACGAGAAACGCATCAAGTCGGCCTACCCGATCCATCCAGAAGTCTTCGACCGGCTCTACAGCGACTGGTCCACGCTGGTAAAATTTCAGCGCACTCGCGGTGTGTTGCGTTTGATGGCCGCGGTGATCCACAGCCTCTGGGAGAAGGGGGACAAGACCCCGCTGATCCTGCCAGCGAACGTCTCGATCGACGCCCCCCGCGTGCAGTTCGAGCTGACGCGCTACCTCTCGGACAACTGGCCGCCGGTGATTGAGAAGGACGTGGACGGCCCCAACTCACTCCCCCTGCGGCTGGATGGCGAAATCCCCAACCTGGGCAAGTTCTCGGCGTGCCGCCGCGTGGCGCGGACGATTTACCTCGGCTCGGCACCCACGACGACCGCGGCCCACCGCGGCCTCGAGGATCGTCGGGTCAAACTCGGCTGCGTGTTGCCGGGTGAATCGCCGGCGATTTTCGGCGACGCACTGCGTCGTCTGGCCGGGGCGGCGACGTACCTCTACCAGGACGGCCCGCGCTACTGGTACTCGACGCAGCCCACGGTGACCAAGCTGGCCGAGGACCGCGCCGAGCAGTTGAGGCGCGACCCGGATAAAGTGGTGCTCGAGCTCGACCGGCGTCTGCGAGCCGACCTTCGCAATACCGGTGACTTCAGCCGCATCCACCCCATGCCGCAGTCGGGCCAGGACGTTCCCGACGACCTCGACGCGCGGCTGGTGGTGCTGCGAATCGATTATCCGTACAGCAAGGAGGCCGGCTGCGCGGCCGAGGCCGCCGCCAAGGCGATTCTCGAGTCGCGCGGCAACACGCCCCGGCTCTATCGCAACACGCTCGTCTTCCTTGCGGCCGACAAGACCCGACTCCAGGACCTCGACGAGGCGGCGCGGAAATACCTTGCCTGGGAATCTATCCTGGCCGAGAAGGACGATCGGCACTTGAACCTCACACCCCAGCAGGTGAAGCAGGCCGAAACCCAGCTCGCCGCCGCAAATGGCACCGTCACCGCACGCATTCCAGAGGTTTACCAGTGGCTGGTGGTGCCCGTTCAGAAGTCGCCGCAGGCGAATGCCATCGAGTTGCAGGCGGTCCGGCTCACGTCGGGGCAGGACGCGCTCGCCGTGCGCGTGAGCAAGAAACTCCGGAACGACGAATCGTTGCTCACCAGCTTCGCCGGCACGCTTCTGCGGATGGAGCTCGACCGCGTCCCCCTCTGGCGGGGCAACCACGTCGCCGTGAAGCAGCTCGCCGAGGATTTCGCCCGCTACCCCTATCTCCCCAGGCTCAAGGATTCCGCGGTGCTCGTCGGCGCCATCCGTGACGGCGTGGCGCTGTTGACGTGGGAGGAGGAGAGCTTCGCCTTCGCCGACAGCTTCGACGAGGCCACGGGCCGCTACCGGGGATTACGCGGTGGACAGCTTGTTCCTTTAGCGGATGCCGGCTCGCCCGGCCTGCTCGTGAAGGGCGACGTCGCCCGGGCGCAGCTCGATGCCGATCGAGGAAAAGTGCAGACGGGCGGATTAACCGACACGCATGGTACTGTAAATGGTGGAACGAAGACCACGACTGAGGAAACGACCGGAGCAGATTCTTCGAAACCCGTTGTCACCCCGCCCAAGCGGTTCCACGGCACGGTCACTCTTGAAGCGGCCCGCGTGGGCCGCGATGCCAGCCGCGTCGCCGACGAGGTCATCGCGCACCTCACCGGCCTAGTCGGCGCCAGCGTTTCAGTCACCCTCGAGATCGAAGCCCACATCCCTTCCGGCGCATCGGATCACATCGTTCGCACTGTGACTGAGAATTGCCGGACACTCAAGTTCACCAACCAAGGGTTTGAGAAGGAGTGACGTGCTTGCTTTTTGGAGGAATAATTGCTTTCAGTTTGGGGGAGAGGCTGCCGGACCTCTTCTTGGGTTTGTTGGTCGCGAGGAAAACGAGACATGAAGTGGCACCGGACAGAAGGCGACTTTTGGGCTGAACATCCCGTGGACGAAGGGACAGTCAGTTTAAAGTGCATAAACATGCACGCAATTAATGACATCAAATGGATTTGGAGAGTTGAGTGGCCAGGTGGACAAACCGCAAAAGGCCATGCAGATACCTACAGAATCGCCAAGGAGCTTGCGGAGAGAGCAGCGGAGGTTTATGAACCCGATGGGGACGGCTTCCGCAAAAAGCCCGGCTTCGAATGATGCGGTTAGACACGCCACTGCATATTACGCGGGACACCAAGCGTAACTCCGAAAAAATCAGCAGGGTGTCCCCGGAGTTCAACCAGCTTACGTTTTATATCCACGAACTTGAAGCGGCGCTAGGAGCAGCATGCCATGCGTCCTGTCCAGAACCGCGAAGACACTGCCGTGTACCTACAGGGACTTTCAAGCGAAATCTCGTCTGTCCTCGACTCCCAGCCGGAGCTTGGCAAACAGTTCGAGATTCTGTTCTCTAGGGCGCTGAAGGATCCACCGATGGCCATTGCTCGGGCACGCAGGCTGCTCGAGGTCTTGGTCGCGAAGGGTTTGGCCAGGCTAGGTAAACTAGGTCTCCCAAACACCAAGAAGTTACCGTGCTTGGAGAAGATGATTGAGACTTTCACCGCCTCTCAGCCGTACTCCAAGGAGCTGGCCTCCATCTGCCACGCTGTTCGGCTCGAGGGCAACCGTATCCTCCACTATCATCCCGGTGGCCCTGTCAGCCCCAAGACGAGCCCGTCCCAGCTCGTCGGTTGCCTCAGGAGAGTTTCCGAGGTCGCTGAGATGACGACCACGGGTAACACTACCATTTACACTGCCTCACTCGGGCCACGCCTCGCGGCTATGTACCAGCGGCTTCGCGGCCCCTTGTACGAGGCGCTGAACGGTAAGATGGAAGGTAACTTCCCGCTGAGTGAAGCCCTTCTCCTTCTGTTTCGGTCGCTTGCGGATCAATTCGAGCCGGAGTGGTTGGACTGGCTCGCACGCCTTGACGAGAACGGCAATCTGTCTGTCGGCCTGACGCAGGAGGATGAGCATGCGATCCGGCAGTTGAGAAACCGCAGCCTGATCGGTCATGATGGGGAGTGGCTCTTTACCCCGACGCGGAGTGAGCGGGCTTTTCTGTCAAAGCGGGGGCAATTCCTGCTCCACCTAGCCGGATATAAGGGGGGTGACGTCGCCGAGGAGCTCGCGAGAGACGTAGTTGGCTCCTTGGGAGAGATCCCGAGGGGATCTCATCTCTTTGCACTTCTTAAGCGGCTTCAATGGTCTGGTCACTTCACAAAAAGGGAGAAGCCAAGTGTCCAGATACTTCGGAATCGAAACTTTGTCAGTCATTCGACCTACTTCCTCGCGGCGGCCACAATTGTAATGCCAACAGAGTTGGGCTTCTATGTCCTTAGGACGGTGCGTGATTGACCTAGACTATGTGGTTCCGGGAGGCTTGGGTGGCAAAGAGCGCGGCGGATTTGGTTTTGGTTTTTGTTGGGACCCTCGCTTCTTTGAACTCTAGGGCGGCTTCGCGGGATCAGAACCGGTTTCCGGTTTTCGCGACGCGTCCTGTGGTAATATTGGCCCAGGAGGGCGATGAAGACCAACTTTGCAACACGCAAGCGCGACGCTGCCCGCGTGGCTGCAAGTCAACGTGATGAGGGAAATTGCTACTGCCGAACACCGGTTTTAGCCAGCATTCGCTGGGCGAACTCGGTCAACGGTTGCGCAATTCCGCGCGATTCGAGAACCAAGTGTTGAAGAAATTTCACTGGAATTTCCCGTTGGTCCTGTTCTACTGGTGCTATTCAAATCGCTTGGCCCTCTCATGTTATTCGAGGGTGACGGTCACCTCACTCCCAGGGCCGGCACTTTCTTCAAAGAGCGCGGATCGAGGGGACGGAGCCCGTCTGACAGGGTCTTGAACAAGGGCAGCGGCGCTTTTCCCGGAGGTCCGAAATGAGCTGTCAACACATGATCGATCTCGACCCGGTTCCCGCCCGCACCGAGGGGTGTGAAGAGTGCCTGAGAAGGGGAATGCCCTGGGTCCATCTGCGGCTCTGCTTGACCTGTGGTTACGTCGGTTGTTGCGACAGCTCGCCGGGCCGCCACGCCACGAAGCACTTTCATCAGGAGGGACACCCCGTGGTCGCCTCGCTCGAGCCCGGCGAGCGGTGGGCTTGGTGCTACGTCGATCAGGCGGAACTGCCCGTACCAGCGCGATTCATCCCATACTTGCAGCCCTGACGCGGACGAGGGGTCCCACCAGGAGGAGGAGATATGGCCGAGCACGACTTGCAGGCGGTTGCATTCCCCACGCTCGATGAGGCTCAGGTCGCGACCCTGGGGAGCTGCGCGGGTACGTCGCTGACGAAGTATCGGGCCGGGCAAACGCTCTTTCGATGCGGCGATCGCGATGCCAAGTTCTGCATCATCAAGTCGGGTCAGGTCGAGATCCGCGATGAGACCGGGGATGCGCGGAGGAGATGTGACGCAGATCTTGAGCAAGCCCCGTGCGGCAGGAAGAAAACTCTTTTCTCGGGAAGCCACCGAGGCTGTCGAGCCGGGTCAAGGCAGTCGCCACTTTCCGACCTCGAGGCCCCGTCGTACCATACCGGAGCTTACCCGGTGATCCACGCGGTCGCTGGCCCGAACAAGCCCTCAGGTATGCTCATGACACTCTCAGCACGATATCCGATCGCACTGCTTTGTTGCCTCGGCCTGCACCGTGGGATCGTCCGGGGGGAATCAGGCGCACCATTCACGCTCCGTTTCGCCGTCAGGGTCGCTCCCGGGCTCGGACCAGATAGGGCCTTCTCTGGCCGGCTGCTGGTGGTGCTGGGAAGAACGGACGGTGGCGAGCCCAGGCTGCATATCGGTCAGACCGGAATGAACGCGGCGCCGATTCTGGCGCGTGATGTCGCCGGTCTTGCCCCTGGTAAAGAGGCGATTCTCGACGATCGTTCGATCATCTTCCCGATCGAGCACCTGGGGAATCTTGGCCCCGGCACCTACGCCGTCCAGGCGATCTTGCACACCAACCCCGATCTGAACGTGCCCAATGCGCCCGGCGATCTCTACAGTCCGGTCAAGAAGTTCAAGCTCGACCCCGCGCTCGGCGGCACGGTCGCGCTCGAGCTGTCGCGGGCCATTCCGGAGGAGACTCTGCCTCCTGATACCGAGCTGGTCAAGTACGTGAAGATCCGCTCGCCGCTCTTGAGCGAGTTTCACCGCAGGCCGATCTTTCTTCGCGCGGCTGTCATCCTGCCGCGCGACTTTGCCCGCGAGCCCGACCGGCGCTATCCCCTGCGGGTGCACATCGGCGGTTACGGCGCCCGGTTCACCGGGGTCGGCGGAAGAATGACCGCGGAATCTGCGTTCCACGACCTCTGGATGGCCGACGACACTCCACAGATGATTCTCGTCGGGCTCGACGGCGCCGGGCCGCTGGGCGATCCGTACCAGGTCAACTCGGCCAACCACGGCCCGTACGGCGACGCCGTGACACGGGAACTGATACCCCACATCGAGCGGACCTTCCGGGGCATCGGGCGGGGGTCGGCACGCGTGCTCGACGGCGGCTCGACCGGCGGCTGGGGCTCCCTGGCCTTGCAGGTTTTTTATCCGGACTTCTGGAACGGCACCTGGTCGTTCTGCCCCGACGGGGTCGATTTTCGATCGTTTCAATTGGTCAATATTTATGAGGATCACAATGCGTACGTCAACCGCCACGGCTTCGAGCGCCCCGCGGCTCGGGATGAGACGGGCGAGGTCCGCTACACGATGCGGCACGAGTGCTCGCTTGAAAACGTACTGGGCCGCGGCGATTCGTGGACGATGTCGGGGGGCCAGTGGGGCGCCTGGAACGCCGCCTATGGTCCGCGCGGCGACGACGGCCGTCCCGTCCCGCTCTGGGACCCCAGGACGGGAGTGATCAACCGCGCGGCAGCCGCACACTGGAAGGCGTATGACCTGCGCCGGGTGCTCGAGCAGAACTGGGCGGTTCTTGGTCCCAAGCTGCAAGGCAAGATCCACATCTGGGTCGGTGACGCCGACGACTTCTTCCTCAACAACGCCGTCCACCAGCTCGACGAATTCCTGTCTCGGGCCCAGCCTGTTTACGAGGGTTCGATCACCTACGGCCCGGGTCATGGCCATTGCTGGATGGGTATCTCGGAGCGGGAGATGATGAAGCAAATGTGGAGTCGCATGCAAGCGGCCGGGGAGACGCTCTGAGCAAGGCGGCCTCTCATTCGAGCCGGTCGACGGATGCACCGAACCTCACGAGAGAGCATCATCACGAGCAGGCGGATGATGTACCCGGCTCGCAAGCTATCGCATTCGCCCTGGCAAGCACGACGTCACCACCGACGACTGGGACGCCTACATGGACTTCGCGGACCATCACTTCAAGATCCAGAAAAAATAACGGTTCCCTGACCCTGATGACGCGAACAACATGATCGTGGCGGAGAGTCAACAGCGGCCATATGACCTATCCATCCACCAGTTCAACCGCCGGGTTCCTGGATTTCATCGGCTTCAACTGGTCAGACCGCTCCGACCACTCGAGCGACGCCAGGAGGGCCAGGATGGCGTCGGGGTCGACGGGCTTGACCAGATGGTGGTCGAAGCCCGCCTCGCGTGAGAGGCGGCGAGCCTCGTCCTCGGCATATCCGGTGACGGCGACGATGAGAAGGCTGCCCAGTTTGGGCTGCTGGCGCAACTGCCGGGCCACTTCGTAGCCGCTCATCCCTGGCAGGCCGATATCCATGAGCACAATTTCATACTGGTGATGGCTGATCGCCTCCAGCACGGAAGGGCCGTCATGGACGACCTGGACCTCGTGCCCCTCGAGTGTAAGCAGCAATTCCAGGCTCTGGGCCGACGTGACGTTATCGTCAACCACGAGTACCTTGCGGCTGCGCGGAGCCGGGCTCATGGTGGGGTGAGACTCTGCCGAGAGCGAGGAGACAAAGGGTGGCCGGTCAGTGGCCACCGTTTCCTCCGCTTTCCAGGTCGGCAAGCGGACCATGAACTCGCTTCCCTTTCCCAGCCCCTCGCTGGCGGCTTGCACGCTGCCGCCGTGCATCTCGACCAGGCTGCGCACCACGGTCAGGCCCAGCCCCAGGCCCCCATTCGAGCGGTCCAGCGAATGATCGACCTGGGTGAACAGGTCGAAGACGCTGGAGAGCATCTCCGCGGGAATGCCGATGCCGTTGTCGCGGACCCGGAATGCGACCAGTTCCTCCTCGACCTGGACGGCCAGGCGGATGTGCCCTCCCGCCTCGGTGTACTTGGCCGCGTTGTTCAGTAGATTCGAAAGCACCTGGGCCATGCGAACCGCGTCGGCATCCACAAGAATCGGTTCAGGGGGGAGCGCGATCGAGAGCCGATGGCGATGCGCATCGATGATCGGCCGGCTGGTCTCCACCGCGTAGGCGATGATGGTGGCGACGGCGACCACTTCCTTCTGGAGCCGGACCTTGCCCCGGGTGACGCGTGAGATTTCCAGCAGGTCGTCGACGAGCTGTGCCATCTGTCGCGTCTGATGGTCGATCACGTCGCGGGCCCAGCAGAGGGCATGGTCGTCAGAACCGCGCTGCTTCATGATCTTGACGGCATTGCGAATTGGTGCCAGGGGGTTGCGCAGCTCGTGTCCCAGCATCGCCAGAAACTCGTTCTTGCGGGCGTCGGCCTCGGCCAGCTCGCTGGCGTGTCTGCGAAGCTGGTCTTCCAGGCGTTTCCGCTCCGAGAGGTCCAGGCAGAACGCTACAACTGGTGCGCCGAGCTCGGCGGGGCGACGCTCGTCGAGCAGAGCGACCCCAAGCAGCACGGGAAGAATCTGGCCATCCGCTCGCCGACATTCCAGCTCGAACGGGGCGCAACTTCCCCGGTGCTTCAGCTCGGCGCGGCAGCGCTGCAGGAGCTCGACGGAGGTTGTCGGGATGAGCGCAACCCAGGGAAGTCTGCCGGCGTCCATCTGCTCGCGGGTATAGCCGACCATCTCCAGGAACGCGTCGTTGGCGTCGGTGATGTTGCCTTGGATGTCTCCGAAGACGACGCCCAGGATGTTGGCTTCGACCAGGCGGCGGAATCGGGCCTCGCTCTCTCGAAGGTTGCGTTCGGCCCGCTGGCGGTCGGTCAGGTCGGTGGCGATATCGAGGAACCCGTTGATTCTCCCCTCGGGGTCAAACACCGCCGTCACCGCGAGCAGAACGGTCAGCCGCGTGCCGTCCTTGCGGATGTAGGTCCACTCGCCGACATCGTGGCCACCCCGCCGCGCCCGCTCGACAAAGGTGTCGAACCCCTCGATCGTGGTACCGAACTCGGCCGACAACCGCGCCGCGTGCGCGCTGACTTCCTGGGCATCGTGGATCAGCAAGGGAGTCGTCACGCCGACCATCTCCTCCGCGGAGTATCCCAGCATGCGCTCGGCTCCCGGGTTGAAGACAGTGATCAGCCCGTCGGCGTCGGTCGCCATGATCGAGACCTGGGTGGAGGCGTCGAGCAGGGCATTGAGCCGGGCGTTGACCTGCATCAGCTCGGCCTGGGTCCGCCGCCGTTCGGCGAACATGCCGATCTGCTGCCCAAGCGTCGTCATGGCCTGCAAGAGCGGCTCATCGCGCTCCAGCGGTTCACGGGACAGAAACGTCATCACCCCGAGGATCGGCCCCGCCTCGCTGGCGATGATCGGAAAGCTAAACGCGCTGCGCAGGCCCGTGCGAACCGCGAGTTCTCTCCGCACCAATCGACCGCCTGGTTCTTGCGTCAAGTCGGCAATCCAGGCCGAGCAGCCCGTGGACCAGACGCGCCCGGTCATTCCGACTCCCGGTGGAAACTCGCGTTTCTCAGCGGTGATGACCCACGCCGGGCCGACGCGCTGCGAGGTCCACGGTTGCGCCGCGGCCCGCAAGACGCCTGCCTGGCGATCGACCATCCAGCACTCGGCCACGTCGCAATCCAGGCAGCGTCCGATGGTGGAAAGCAGGTTGGGAATCGCCTCGTCCAGGCGGCAGCATCCCGCGAGAATTTGCATGGTCGCGTGCTGAACCTCCATTCGCCGCTCGGCGCGTTTTCGCTCGGTGATATCACTCTCCACGGCGATGAAGTTGGTGAGCTGTCCCGATTCGTCGTGAATGGGTTGAACCTCGATCGCCGCCCAGTATTTCCGCCCCCATTTGTCGTAGTTGAGGAGTTCGCTTTGGAATCCCACCCCCGCTTTGATCCGTTCCCTCATCAGGGCGATTGTGGCCGGATCACTGTCCGGTCCCTGGAGAAACGAGCCCGGCTTGCGGCCCGAGACTTCCTCGGGAGCATAGCCGGTGATCCGCGTGAATCCTGCGTTGACCCACTCGATGCGGACTTCAGCATCAGTGATGATCACGCCATTATCAGTGCGGCTGGCCACCAGTGCGAGCTTCGAGGCCGTCGATTCACTTTTCCTGAGCGCTTCCTCGGCGCGTTGCCGCTCGGCGATTTCCTTCTCGATTTCCCTTGGATGGCAAGGGGCCTTGGTCCCGCGGACCTGGCGAGCTAGCGTGAGGACGGCTGTCCAGGACGCCGCCGCCATGGCCACCGAGATTGCGCCGGTCAGGGGGTTGGCCGTGTTGTCTGCAATCGCTTCGAGAAGAAAAGAGAATCCACAGAGCAAGGCGAACCCCGCGATCATCCAGACGATCGACTGGTAGGGAACGTCTCGTCGCCTCCACGGACGCAAGTAACGGAGTACCAGAAACAGCGAGACGACCAGGCAGGCCAGGCTGGTCGACAGATCGGCGATGCGGTGGAGGCCGGAGAATTCCCGGTGCCAGATCGCCAACGGCCGCGCGGTCGCCCATACCCGGGCGTGGTTCCAAGCGAGGAGAGTGCTCAAGAGGATGACCTTCCTTGTTGTGCCCTCAAGATCCAGGCCGAATTCCAAGCGAGGTCCTGATGACCAGGCACCTGCGAAGGGACTCGACGGGCATCGTCGCTATGACTCCTATACAATTCGCGAGCGACGTTCACAAGTCCTGTTTCTTGCTCCCACCGGGCACACGCTGGTGCATGCACATCGCCGGGCCCAAGACTGATCTCCCTTGTCTTACCCAAGCATTCCAGCTTGGCTTGCCCAGGAAGATTTCCGATTGACGACTCACCGGAATCGTCCTAGACTCGCAACTCCGATGTCTGAATAAAGCGGCCCGCCTGCGGGGGTTGGAGCACACGGCGAGTGGTCCAACTTGCCGGGACCTGGTGTCCCTCTTCCTCTCTGTTGAGCAGATCCTTTCGAGACGACGCGGAAAGGATTCCGCCCCATGAACTCTGAGAGCCGGCAGTGGGCGACGGTGGGCGTGTCGGCCCTTGCCCTGGTCGTGATCGGGGGTTTGTCTGGACTTTCAGGCTGTAATCCCCACCGGGATCAACTGCGCCCGGAGAACCCGTTCGAGCAGATTGGCCGCCAGCGCGGCCAGATCATCGAACCCCGAAAGTGCATTCTCCGCGTGGCCATCGTGGATCGTTCCTTCCGCGACCCATCAATCAACGAAATCGTCTGGAAGACGGCCGATGAACAGGCCATCACCCCCGAAGAGCGGCGGGCCCTCCAGGTCAACGGCCTTCGTTTCGGCCGGATCACCGGCGAACTCCCCACCGAGCTCGAGTCGGTTCTCGCCGCGCCTCCACCGCACAAGGTCGAGCCCGCCACCTTTCTCCTCGATGACGGCGAGCAAACACTCATCAGCACGAATGAGGCCGTCGATCAAGTCACTCTGCTCCTGAACCGGGAGAACCGCCCCTACGGCAAGGACTACCAGGCCGCCAGCGGCTATTTCCGCGTGATCGCTGCCCACGACGGCGCCAACGGTGTCTCGCTTCGCTTCACGCCCGAGATCCATCACGGGCCAGTGCAGCGCTCGTACCAGCCCATGGTGAACGCCACCCCCTACGCTGCTCAGCAGTTCAAGATCAACGACGGCCAGCAGGAGGACTCACTTCCCGACCTCGCCGCCAACCTCGTCCTCGAAACCGGCCAGGTGGTCGTGGTCGGCTGCCGCCCGGAACAGGAACGCAGCTTGGGAACATTTCTGTTCACCCAGTCCGATGCCCACGGTGACCAGCGACGCCAGAAGCTGATCCTGGTCTGGGCCGACCGCAACCAGCTCGGCACGCTCGGCGAGAAGGCCGCCAGGACGGATCGTCCCGTCCCTGGTGACGGTTCGAAGATCAGGCTGGGAACCCAGGGAAACCCCGAGGTCAGCACGACAAGCAAGAACGATTCCCAGCCTGAGAAGCATGCGGAGCCGGCCGACGGACGTTGAGGTCCGCTGAGGCCCGATCGAAGGAGCGACGGCCATGGAGGGGAGACTGCGCTGGAACAATGGACGGGCGTTGCCCGAAGCAAGGCCCGAGGATCGCTGCGCCCGAAAACGGTGGGTGAGCCACGCACCGCATGACGCAATTCCCCCACCCGTTCGGGTATCATGGAACGCGCCTGAGAAGCACGGACAACCGGGAGACGTACCGCTGGTGACGGCATCAACTTATCCTTCTGAAAGACTTGTCGATCTGGACGGCTCCCACGGCGAGGGGGGTGGTCAGATCCTCCGTACGGCGCTGTCGCTGTCGCTGCTGACCGGCCTACCGTTCAGAATGACCAGCATCCGGGCCAATCGCGACCAGCCTGGGCTGAGGCCCCAGCACCTGAAGGCCGTCGCAGCCGCCGCAATGCTTGGGCAAGCGGAAGTGATCGGCGCCGCGGCTGGATCGCGAGAGCTGGTTTTCCGACCGGGAGCGTACTCGCCGACCGACCTGACGATCGATATCGGCACCGCGGGCTCGACGAGCCTGGTGCTTCAGACGTTACACCTGCCCCTTGCCATGCGGGCCGAAACGGCTGTGCGCGTCGTCCTCACGGGAGGCACCTTCAACCCCAAGGCGCCGGCTTATCCGTTCCTCGAGCACACCTGGCGAGCCTATCTTGCCGCCTTGGGGTTGCCCATCGCCCTGGCAATGCCGGCCGCGGGTTTCTACCCCAGAGGAGGCGGCCGGCTCGAGGCCTGGATCGAGCCGGCCATGCCCAAGGCCTGGGTCCGGACCGGTCGCGGGTCATTGCGGCGAATCCTCGGCATCGCCGGCGTCGCCAATCTTAGCGACAACATCGCCGGGCGACTTCGCGACCGTGCAGTGCAGCGGCTGCGAGCACAGGGGCTGACCGCTGATGTCGAGATCGAGGCGGTTCGCTGGCCCAGCCCGGGGCAGGGGGCTGCCCTCAGCCTGATTGCCGAACACGAGGGCGCCATTCCCGCGACATTCGTCGGCCTGGGCCAGCGCGGCAAGTCCTCCGAGGACGTCGCGGACGAGGCCGTGGACCAGCTACTCGCCTTCGAGGCTGTGGACCAAGGGGCCGTCGACCCCCACTCGGCCGATCAAATTCTTCTCCCCCTGGCGCTCGCCGAGGGCCGCTCCATATACACCGTCAGCCAGACCACGGACCACCTCCGCACCAACGCCGCCACCATCGGCGCCTTCCTCGACCGCCCGATCACGATCGAAGAGCCCAGCACGGAAGGCCAGCACGGCCGCGTCGTGGTCGGTTGAACCGCAACCAGCGAGAGCCGGGGAAGCAAACCCCCCGCCGGCTCTCCGAATTGGCGTCAATAACAGAACGCGTCCGGGTTCGCCGCCAGACGGTAGACCAGCACCGGCGCACGCTTACGCGTGATGGCACCTGCCACCTCGCTGCGGAGGTGGCCGGACGCGCGAACCAGATGGTCATGGACGTTGCCGGGATCAAGCGCGTCGTCCGGTGTCGCATCGACGGCCACCGTCACCAGCAGCCGCGAGGCGTCTGGCGCCGGCTCCACGTCCAGCACCCGCAGGGCTTGCAGTACGACGTCGCCACATTCGGCAAGCACTTCCTCAAGAGTCTCGGCCACCTGGTGACAGAGTTGCAAAGCCTTGCGATCCGGTCCCTCCTGAGATCGGCCGTGCAAGTGTCTGGCTCCCGGCATGATCCGCGATCTGGAATGCGGATCCAGCCCGTCGTCAGGACTCGGTTCGGCACATAGCCTGGCCATGGTTCTTCGAGAGATGATGTGATCTTTCATGATTTTCTCCCGCAAATCATGTGAACTGATGATGCGCTATGAACGCGCAGATCCGCAAAAGTCACCGGTAAAGATTCCGGCGATCTCGATTCATCACACAAGCCAATCGAGGCAAGTGCCTGGTCCCTAGCGGGCCAGCCGGGGGGAAAGGACCGCGCGCGGTCCTAGCCCCGTCGCAATCCGGAAACGGGGCTCAGGCTCGATGACTCAATAAGGTGGGGGGTCATCGGCATAGTGGGCCTCCTTCCAGATGCATGAGAGCGTGAAGTGACCGGGGATCGTTGAGCTTCCACGAACGCGGAATCATGCTGTCTGAATCATAGTCGCGCCCCGGCTTTTGATCAACCGATGTCTGGCGTTGGGTCAAAGATAGCCAAGATCCGCCAGCCGCTGCTGGATCGCGGCATCCTCCTCGTCGCTGTAAGCAGAGGCGACCGGCACGCCGGATAGGCCGGATACGCCGGCGTCGTTAGCACCGCTTCCGCCCACGCTTGCCAGCGACGACTGGTAGAGCAGCCCCGGCGTGGAGCCGGGAATCGCGCCGGCCGGGGGCGGAGTAGCCACGGGATCGAGCAGTTCGGTCAGAACGTGGCCGTCCATGTCGGCGGGAACCGGAACTCCCAGCAAATGGAGCACGGTCGGGGCAATGTCGAGCAAGTCAGCCTCACAAGGCGACGAACCCTGACGGAAGGCAGCGCCCGCGGCAATCAGGATTCCTTCCATGCGGTGGTCGCCGGTCGGGCCGAACGCCGGGGAAATGACCTTGTGCGTCGTGAAGTCGTGAAGCCCGATTGTGCGGTAGCGCCAGTCACTGAGGACCACGGTGAGGTCGGGGGCAAGGTGGGCATGCGGTCCATGGTAGAGCTCCTCCCCCTCGTGGACCCGGGCGATCAGCGGCCGGCCGGTCTCGGGATGAACGATCTCCATCAAGCTGGCCTTGAGGTCGCGTCGCAGGGCCCGAGCGTCGGCGGGCTCGACGCATCCGTGGGCTTGCCGCCCCTTGAGATTGATGAAGATCTGGCCGAAGTTGCCCTGTGCATAGGCCCGCGTCCGCGTCCAGTCGATGTGCCGCCGCGACAGGAAGACCGACTCGCTCAGCCGATCCAGCAAGCTGGACTGCTTGCCGCGGAACCGGCTAACCCGGTGACTGGCCAGGCCCAGCCGGCTCATCACGTTGTAAACGAACTCGGGCGTGATCCCTCGGCGATAGAACCAATGTTTTTGCCTGACATAGAGACTGTCTTGGAGCGCAATGAATCCCTGTTCAAGCAGCCAGACATTGAAATTGACATACCATTCGATCGGCCCGAATCCATGATCGCTCATGAGCAAGAGCGCCGAATCGGAGGGCAGCAGCGCATGGATGGCACCCACACCCCGATCGAGCGTCTTCCAGAACTCGATCAGCTTGGGACGCAGGGCCGCGAGCTCTGCCTCCCTGCCCTGGGCCGCCCGGTGGGTCAGGTCCCAGACGTGCCACAGCTCATGGCCCAGGCGATCCGTGGCCATGAGGTCGAAAATCAGCAGGTCCCACTCGCACCGCTGCATGAGGAACTCAACGGTCTTCAGATGCTGGTCCAGGAACTCGGTCAGATCGTCGATCACGCCGGCCTCGTTGCCGCCGTCATGAATGCTCGTGGACCAGGGACGATAGGGGCCGACGACCCGCTCGAGCTCGGCGAAGAGCGCGGGGTCGGAGGTGAAATCGGCCGCCTGCTCGGGGCTGAGAAAGTCGCCGAGGTAGAAGCCAGGAAAATCGTGGGCGGGCCGGGGAGGATAGCTCATCGGCACGCCTCCTGCCACGGTCTTCTTGCCGTGCCGACCAGCGATCTCCCAGAGCAAATCAGCCTGGATCGACCGTGAGGAGTTGACACGCGCCTTGAGTGGGTCGTGCCCGTACTCAAGGAACTCGAAGACCCCATGCTTGCCCGAGTTCTTGCCCGTCATGACCCCGGTCCAGGCCACCGGGCTCAGAGGTGGGAAAACCGAATCGAGACTGCCGGAAGCTCCCGTTTCCCGCAACCGGGCCAGGTTGGGCAGGTGGCCTTCCGCCATCAAGGGGTTCAGAATGTCCCAGGTTGCTCCATCCAGACCGAGCACGAGCACCTTCATCGAACCACGATCCTTTCCCCGCCTTCTTGACGTGCTCTCCGAGAAGCAATCCGATCGTCGGCCAGTCCGGCGAACATCCTGAATATCTTATCCTATACTATGAACCCCGTGCGAACATCAAAGTGGCCCAACTTATCCCAGTCCACCCCACTCCCGGAAGTCCTCAGATGCCACTCGGGCTTAGCCGAAGAGCCTGGCATGGAAAACGATTCCAAACGCCGTGCCAAATCCGGGGAGTTCCCGAAAGGCGGAGGTGAAGTGTAGCCTGACAGTCGGCAAGACGCAGCGCGGGGTTCCACGCCCTACCAGGCCCAGCACAAGCACATTCGTGCGTGCGACAACGCTATGATGGCTCAGGATTATGAGACCGCTGAGACCGCTTTTGCCGATCGCCCAAGAAAGTGACATCTATGCCGAACAATACGGCTGAAAAAGTTGACACGGCTGATGCTCGATTCCCCCGGTACCCGCATCGTGTATTGTAACTCCTTTCTCAGCAGTAGTTTAGCTGGCGTAACAAAGAATCTTTCGGGATCCGAGTCTGACGGCACGCCCTATGCCTTTTCCTCTTTCATCGAATCAAGGTTACCCGAAAGCCTTGGCTGGGTAGGCTGGATTCGGACCGGGTTCGGTTCCAGCCTTCCCAATAAAACCACGAGCAAGCGTCGTTCTCCCTGGCTGTGCCCGGCCCCCTCGGTGGGGGCCGGGCTTTCTTATTGACTCAGAATCTTCCTGGATAGGTTCCTTGCTACGATCTGGCGGAGTGGCCAAGTCCGGCCTGCGATAGGGCTGCTTGCCGCGGCCGTGCGAAGGATGATAAGCACATTCAATCACCGGCTGGCGGGTGCTCAGGTGCCGTGGTGCCTTCGAGGACCTCGTAAGGAGAAGACGTTGGCCAGCGCGGGAGCAGAGGGACAAGCATGATTCCGCCCACCGCAACGAGCTTGAGCACCTCCGACCCGGTGTTGAAGACACGGTGAAGGACCCCGGGGCGGTTCAAGACGGCACAGCCGGGTCCGATCGGGTGGCGCCGACCGGCCGATTCCAGCTCCCCGGCACCGCTGACCACGTAATACACCTCTTCACAGCGGTGGCGGTGAAGCGGAGTGTGATGACCGGGGTCAATCTCGACGACGCCGAGGCAGAGGCTCATCACGTCGAAGCCCGTTTCGGGATAGATCAGCTTCAAGTCACGGACCGCGCCGCCGGCTTGCTGCATCGCCGAGCCGTCGAGGTACTGGGTGGGGTCGATGACGACGCGTTCTCCTCCGAGAGCCTGTTCGGCTGCACCCATCTTGTCCTCCTTCCCCGGGTCGAAATTCTCGCGAAAAAATGAGATCGGGATCGGGCGACACGAGTCCGATCCAGTCGCTCAACGTCGTCTCACGGTCAGCTCGAATCCATTGCCGGCAGGCACGCCGCAACTGGTGAACTCCGGCAGGCTGCGAAGGCGGGCAACAAACGGGGCTAGTTCCTCGGCGTGCGTGGTCGTATTGTCGGTCACCAGCACGCACCCGGGCGCCAGCTTGCTCCAGACCGTGTCCAGGTATTCGTCGCTCTGCGCCTTCGTCGCGTCGATGAATACGAAATCGAAGGGCGCCTGGGGTTTGATGCTGGTCAGGACCGTGCGCGCATCTCCTTCGTGAAGGGTCACGAACTCTGCAAGGCCAGCCTCCTTGAGGCTCTCGCCCGCTGCCTTGACCTTTTTCGGGTCCGCGTCGATCGAATGGACGCGTCCCCCGTGCTCACTTGCCGCGGCCGCGAGGTGCAGGGTCGAAAAACCGTAGCTGGTGCCGATCTCGCAGATCGAGACGCACCGACCGATCCGAACCAACTGAGCCAGAACCATGGCCTCATCCCGAGGGATCTGCCAGTGGTCGTCAACCTGATCGCGCAGCCGATCAACCCGGTCGATCACCACCCTGACGCGCTCAGAAAACATTGCAGGCCCTCCCGTGTGACACAGAATCCTCGCGATCGACATCCAGATCGTATCACGAATGACATCCGGTCATCGCCGAGAGCTTGATGAATTCCGGTACAGAACCGGCCGCGGGGCAGCGCGGTAAATCGGCCCGCTCACCGCGCCGTTGCGAATGCCGGCCACTGAGATAACCTGGGGCTGGAAACGGGGACGCAGCTAGTTTTGATTCTCGCGATCGAAAATCGCTCTAGCCACGATTGAATTCATCACTGTGATGCAGGGGAGGCTCAACCTCCCATGAATGCTGCTGATGCGTTGCAGTATGACCTATCCTGGAGTGAGGCTCGCTCAGGGTGCTTCCCAGACCGTCCAACGAGCGTCACGGACGGCAAGCAACTGTCTCCTGTTTCCACCTTGCCATGACTCCAGACATCAAGAGCAATCGTGCGCGGGAGTCTCCGGCGAATCGGCTGGGGGTCCTTTACGTCGCCTCGTTCTGTGTGGTCGTTCTGCTCTCGGCTTTGAGCCAGGCCTTCATTCTCAGAGAACTCTCCTGGCAGAGCAGCGCGATCGTCTCGGTCGGTCGATTCGCCAGCGAGCGATGGCTCGATCGGCCGTTGAGTTTGTCGGCCCTGGAGCTCATGGCCGCCGAGAACAGCAGCCGTGGCGAGTGCGAGAAATCGCTTGGCCGAGCGATCCTGGAAAGTCAGCAGAAAGCGGCGGGAACGACTCGTCCTGGCGATCGGAGTTCCGCGTCCCGACTGGGGCCGGAGTCCAAATGCTCGCAATTGTTACAGCAAGCCGAGATCCACCGCCTGTCCGCGAGCCGGTCGGCCGAGGCTCTGCTCGCTCTGTTCGAGCGAGCCGGGTCGGCACCGCCCCCGCTGGCCGAATCCAGCGCGCGCCTTGGGCGCATCATCGCCGACGAAGAGGCCGCGGGACGCGCGGTCGGTGAAGCAGCGCAGGCCTCCTCCAAGGAGGCGAGCGATCGGATCGGTCAATTGGAGACGCTCGAGTTCCTCCTGTTCGGCATGGTGCTGATCGTGCTCATGCTCGAAGGTCTCTTCGTGATCAGTCCGGCAGTCGTCAGGATCCAGCGATTCATGGAGGAGCTCGGGCGGTCGCACGAAGCCCTCAAGGCCTATGCCGCGAAGCTGGAGCGGAGCAACAGTCCCACCGATCTCGTCTCGGTTACCAAGGAGGTTGTCTCCGACCGCGAGGCGCGGATCGAGCAGGTCAACGGCCGGGTCGATGTGGGTGAATTGCCTACCGTGGACGCCGATCCCCTTCAGGTCCGCCAGTTGATGCAGAACTTGATCGGCAACTCGCTGAAGTGTCGGCGTCCGGACGTTCCCCCGGTGGTCCGAGTCTCGAGTCGGACGCTGCGCGAAGACTCTGCCGCGCCGGCGCCGAGACCGTCCCGGACCTTTTGCCAGATCCTGGTCGAGGATAACGGGATCGGCTTTGAGGAGATTTACTCCGAGCGGATCTTCACGATCTTTCAGCGGCTTCACGGCCGCAATGAATATGAGGGAACGGGTGTCGGACTGGCCGTCTGCCGCAAGATCGTCGAACGACACGGCGGCACGAACACGGCCCGAAGCACTCTCGGGGAAGGTTCTACGTTCTTGGTCACGTTGCCGGTTCGGCAAAAGCAGGAGACGAGTCATGACGGCAACGAATCCTAGGTCGATCTCAATCCTGATCGCCGATGATGACGCGGATGATCGCCTGATGGCCAAGGAAGCCCTCGACGAGTGCAGACTGGTCAACCGGGTCGATTTCGTCGAGGACGGAGTTGAGCTCTTGGCCTACCTAAGGCGCCAGGGTCGGTATGCCGACTCGGCCAAAGCGCCGCGGCCGGGCCTGATCATCCTCGACCTCAACATGCCCAAGATGGACGGTCGCGAAGCGCTCGGGGAGATCAAGGCCGACCCGGCTTTGCGGCGAATACCGATCGTTGTCATGACCACCTCGAAAGCCGAAGAGGACATCTACCGGTCTTATGATCTCGGGGTTAACTCGTTCATCACCAAGCCGGTCACCTTCGACGGCCTGGTGACCGTTATGAGAGCCCTCGGCGTGTACTGGGTCGAGATCGTCGAACTCCCGGACCAAGACCAATCGCTTGTACGAAGCCTATGAACCAGTGTGGGCTCAACATCCTGCTTGTCGATGACGACGAGGACGATTGCTTCCTGACGCGCGCCGTGCTCAACGAGGTTTACGGCGACCAGGTCAAGGTGGAGTGGGTTTCGTCTTTCGAGGCCGCCAAGGAAGCGATCCTCAGTGGTCGCCACAGGCTCTGTCTCCTGGACTACCACCTGGGTGCGCGGACCGGCCTCGAACTGCTCCGCGAGGCGCTGGCCCGGGGGTGTTCCACGCCGATCATCCTGCTCACCGGCCACGACGACTGGGATGTGGACGTCGAGGCGATGGAAGCAGGGGCTGCCGATTACCTCGTCAAGGGGCAGTTCGGGACCCGCCAGCTTGAGCGGTCGATCCGCTACGCGATGGGTTTTGCGGTCGAGCGCCAGAAGACCCTTGAGGCGCTCCGACTCAGTCAGGAACGGTACGCGCTGGCGGTGCGCGGCGCCAACGACGGGCTCTGGGACTGGGACCTGACCACCGACCGGATCTACTTCGCCCCCCGCTGGAAGTCGATGCTCGGTTACCGGGAGGAACAGATCGGCGACAGTCCGCAGGAGTGGTTCAGCCGGGTGCACGATCTGGACCTCAAGCGGGTCAAGGCAGAGGTCGCGGCTCACCTGGCGGGGAAGTCCACGCATCTGGAGACCGAGCATCGCATGCTCCACGAGGGCGGGACCTATTGCTGGGTTCTCACCCGAGGCCTGGCGGTGCGCGACGATCAGGGGAAGGCCGTTCGCATGGCAGGCTCGCAGTCCGACATCACCCAGCGCAAGGCGGCCGAGGACCGTCTCCAGCACGACGCATTCCACGACTCGTTGACCGATCTGCCCAATCGCGCACTCCTCATGGACCGGCTGAGCCAGGCCGTCGGGCGGAGGAAACGGCGGGCGGACTCTCGGTTCGCGGTCCTCTTTCTCGACATCGATAGCTTCAAGTTCGTCAACGACAGCTTGGGGCACCACATGGGCGATCAATTGCTGATCGCGATCAGCCGGCGGCTGGAGGCCTGTATCCGTGATGGCGACACGGTGGCCCGCCTCGGGGGAGACGAGTTCATCGTTCTCATGCAAGACGTGGCATCCACCGAGGACGTGCTCAGCCTCGCCGACCGGATGCTCGAAGTCTTGCAGACTCCGTTCTTGCTCGATGACCACGAACTGGTCATGACCGCCAGCATCGGCATCGCCTTCAGCGGAGCCAACGACGAGAGTGCTGAAGAGGTCGTGCGCAACGCGGACATCGCGATGTACCAAGCCAAGTCCCGGGGCAAGGCCGTGCACGTCGTCTTCGACGAGGCGATGCACGCCGAGGCGGTGGCCCGTCTGGAGCTCGACACCGACCTGCGGCAGGCCGCGACCCGGCAGGAATTGCGGGTCCATTACCAGCCGATCGTGTCGCTCCGAACTGGCAGGATCCGGAGCTTCGAAGCCCTGCTGCGCTGGCAGCACCCGAACCGCGGAATGGTCTACCCGGACGAGTTCGTCCCGCTGGCGGAAGAGACGAAGCTCATTCTGCCCATCGGCTTGTGGGTGTTCCGCTCCGCGGCAGAACAGCTCCGGAGATGGCAGTCGCAATTCGGGACGACCCCTCCCTTGACCATGAGTGTGAACCTATCGTGCCGGCAGTTTTCTCAGCCTGATCTGGTCTTCCAGGTCGAGCGTCTTCTTCTGGAGGCGCGGCTCGACCCTAGCTGCCTCAAGATGGAGATCACCGAGAGTGCGATCATGGAACAGGTGGAGTCGGCATCGTCCGCGCTCACGAAGTTCAGAGCGCTCGGAGTCAAGCTCGCGCTGGACGATTTCGGCAAGGGGTATTCGTCGCTCAGCTACCTCCATCAGTTCCCCTTCGACACGCTCAAGATCGACCGCTCTTTCGTCTCCCGGATCGGACTCAATGGCGAGAACGCGGAAATCGTCCGAACGATCATCTCACTGGCTCAGGTCCTGGGGCTTGACGTGGTCGCCGAGGGAGTAGAGACGGCCGCCCAAATGGTCCGACTGCGAGACCTGGGGTGCCACTTCGGCCAGGGCTATTTCTTCTCGCGGCCGGTGACCGCCGAGGCCGCCACCGCGCTGCTCGAGGAATCGCCGCGGTGGCTGGATCCTGCGAGCCAGAGTGCCCCCGCGATCCTGTTACCAGCCAGAAGCACTCTCTGAGCTCGCGAACCGCCCTCGTCGCGGGAGGCAGGGGTCACGCGGGGGGCAGGGGTCAGACCCCGCCGGCTCACCTGTTACCGGACGGACGATTCCCGCGGACAAATCAACCCGTTCCTCCCCACGCGCCGCTGCCCACCCGTTGGTCATTCTCTTGTGGGGACCGATAAGGGGACGGCCGTGCGGATCCTCCGCATTGGACTCGTCCTTTTGGCGCCGCTGACAGGTCGACCCGAGCCGGGCGCGCGACTATGATCAGGGGCATCCGGCATCGCACTGCGGTCCTGCCCCGTTAGCCGGAACCGAACCCTCGAGGCTCTCATGAGGCGCTCGATCCTCTCCGCGGTCGTCCTCCTCGGTATCGCGGCAGCCTGCCGCGCGGACGGGGGGAACCTGATCTTCAACGGCTCGTTCGAGGAGGGCCGCGCCCGCACGGGCGCTCCCGACGACTGGACGACGTCCGGCAATCCATCCTTGCACCAGCGGCTCACGGTCGACGCCGGTCGCGATGGCGGCCATGGGGCCCGGCTCGACTGCACCGTGTTCGACGGCGACGGACCCGACTTCCATGCCATGATCTGTCAGGTCGGCAAGGTTGGCGTGCGCCGGGGCCAGCGGTACAGGCTGACGTTCTGGGCAAAGGCCGCGGGCCTCAAGGCCGGCGGGGTCGACGTCTCCCTGGTCAACACCCGCGACTGGGTGGGCTCAGGGCTCGAGGAGACATTCACGCCCGGCCCGCGCTGGGAGCGGTTCGAGTTCCTCTTTCAGTGCCAGCACGACGTCCCGGCCGCGACCAGACGGTTGCAGGTCTGAGAGGAACAAAGGGGACATTCTTAATTGTCGCGGCAAGATGCCCAGTCTGCGGAGAGGCGGTTTGCCTGGATCGTTCAACTTATCAAGAGAATTACGAATGTCCCCTTTGCCCTCCAGTGTAGACTGGGACCCCGTCGGTGATCGTTCTCCGACAAACTGTCCCGTAGGCAAAGCCAGCCGTCAACGAAACACGCCGGTCACGCGCTGACCGAGGACGCTTCCGCAGCAGGCCGGGCTCTGTGCCATGCGGCCTCGACATCGTCCCGATCCAGTTTGACCAGGACCTTCGTC
>Ga0074044_10000959_pt1 | contig 26509 bp, 23 predicted proteins | sample BogForMeECP23OM1_FD_94443 | JGI IMG/M metagenome (GOLD analysis project Ga0074044, IMG submission 94443) | Bog forest soil microbial communities from Calvert Island, British Columbia, Canada - Bog Forest MetaG ECP23OM1 | ecosystem: Environmental > Terrestrial > Soil > Wetlands ... | reverse complement strand
GTAGAACTTGGTCGTAAGCCCGTCGCCGACGAAGTAATCCTTCACATGCGCACTCGGCTCCAGTGGCCCCAGTATCGTCAAGTCATTGACCAGCCGGTTCACGCTCTGCAATTGGAGATCGCCCGGAGAAAACGTTTCTGCATTCTCCGCGAGCGCGTAGGTGTTTGCCGCCAGGGGCGCAAAGAACAGCTTGCTAGTGTCGTCCCGGTAAGAGCAGCGCCCCGCGAGCGCGATCTCCGCCGCCGATGCCGTCCACTTTTTTGCCGGGTTGACGCTGTAATACGGAATCGGATCCGCCGCTTCGACGCCGCTCACGTCAAACCATCCCGGCAGCGCCTCCGCCGTCAACTGCCGGAACGCGTCGCCAGCGTTCCGGTCCACAAACGGGGGATGTGGGGGTGGCGCCTTCTGATCCATCAGCATCACGTCACTCAGTGCGACGATCTCGTACCGGTACGCCAACCCGCGATCTGCCCACCCCGAATATTGATACGTCGGAGTTTGCGCAACGTATCCGGTAAACAGATCGTTGCCATTGCTTAAACTCAGCACAACGCGAGCGCTGATGACCGGAGCCGCTAAACTCCCGTCTCCGGCAACCAGACCGAATTTCAATTCGGCCGGGCTGTTCAACTTGCGAACCAGGCTCGGGTTCTTGCTCGAATCCACGAATGCCGTATAGTCCTGCGCCCCGCGACCGTCCAAGTTATCAATCAGTAATTTCATGGCTTAACGAAAAACTCCGCCGTCCCGTGTTTCCCTCTGTGTCCTCTGCGTTAAGACTCTTGTTCCACGGTCGAAGTCAGAAACGGGGACCTAGTAAACCGCCGCTCCGTTCGCCGGAAAATAACTCCGGTAACACAGCACGACCGCTCCATCGTTGCCGTCCAACGTTGGCAACGCGGTAAACGACGCCCGCAGCGCCAACTCTCCGATTGGCTTTTGAATCTCGATCAGGCTCTCCCGTTCCCACCCCGGCTTCACCGTGCACGGACTCAAACTTGGATAGAAGAAACACACGCGTCCACCAGATTCTTCCTCCACCACGAATAACGCCGACCACTGTTGCAGAAAGGCGCCGCCTTCGCGGTCCACAAAAGCCATCACTTTCTGCACCGCCGCCCCGGAGGCCGGCAATCCCCCCGGCAGCGCCTGCATCAGTAGCAACGACGTCGCCGTCACCTGCGCGACGCGGCCCACGTTGAACGTAACCCGCCGCACATAATTGGCGTCCTGCCGCACGTCCACTGGATTTTTCACATAGGCGGCCGCGATGCCGGTGCCCACATAACCAACCTGCTGCGCGTAATCCACATCGCAGGCCACCAGGTCTCCAGTCTGGAATCCGGCGATGGCGCCTGCTCCCAACACCAATTCCCCAGCGTTCGAGCCTGCCAGCAGAGGCACGGCTGCCAGCGGAATTCCACCTGACCCCGCTCGCGATGCGCTCGGGTCGGTCGCCAGTACATTCATGTGCTCTGCGCCCCCCGCCAGCGCCATCTGCAACTTTCCCCAATCGCGAAATTCGAAATCGACGCGCGCCCCCAAAGCGTGCCGCGCTTGTCCCGACACCGCACCCGCCGTCCCCCCGATCAAGGCCTCAATTTGCGATGTGCTCGTGCGCTGAAAGTTTTCAATCCATCCCAAGTCGATCCACGGAGCCGGAGGGGCATCCAACTGGAAACCGCTGTCTTTCGACGGATCGAAAACCGCCGTGGGCCCATTCACTCTGTCCACCGGCGCGAAATAAGCACGCGTCTGCCGCGCGATTGGCCGTAGCCCCGCCCGCGTCATGCTTGCACCTCGGGCAGAAAGAAATAGAGCCTCAACTGTGCATACCGCTCCACCCTGGCTAAGCCAGCACTCCACTGCTGTTTCTGGATCGGGACGTCTCCCGGCGCGTTCCCCATCTCCGGCACGGTCCAGAAAATTCCCGATCCCAAATCAACGCTCGGAGTCTGGCTGTAGTCGCGCATTCCGGTATGCGGCGGATCGCAGATTCCAAGTAACTCCCCATCCATCTCTGCCAGCATGCGTCCACGATCCACGCCCGTCCCTCCGCTGCCTTCGCTCGCGTACCAGATGTGGCAATCCACTCCCAGCATCGGACGCGTGCTCTCCGCGATCAAAATGTCGCCAAAGTCCACGTAAAACACTCCCGGCTGCGCTTCCCCAAACCGCGGTTCCATGTTTTCGCGGACCACGATCGCCGGCAGCGTCACGCCATCGATCACCATGGTTCGTGCCGGATTCAACGCCGTAAGCCGCTCCCGCAGCGCCATATAGAAACTGTCTTTCGCTGCCTGCATATTTCTCCTATGAGTTCGGAGTAAGTGAGTAAGTAGAGGTGAAAACCGCGGATAGCTAGAGGGTAAGAGCTAAGGGCAGCTGCTTTATGCCACCGCCGCCACCCGGTACAGATAAGCCACACCCCCAAGCCGTTCGACCACAAACCCCTCTATGTGGAACAATTCTCCGCAGTACACCAAGCCCAGCGCCGTCTCAAACAACACCTCCGCTGAAGCCACGTTGCGCTGACTCACCTGCTCCGCCATCGCCGAACGGCCCACGAGCAACTCGATTCGGCGCCGTGGGCCGTTGTTTTCCGTGGTGAGCTCCACGACAACCACCGGGGCGATCAATGCTTGCACAACTCCCGGATCCACCAGCCCGAGCCCCGCCACGGAGTCGGCCGGCATTCCCGCCGCCGCAAACAACAGGATTACTTCCGTGCCGCCGAGGGTTCGTAACATGGCATCCGCTGCCCGTGCTGCCGCTGCTCCAGAAATCCCAGTCATCGTCATCCCACTTTCTGCGCCACATAAGGCGCCAGCAGCGATTGCACCGTTTCATCTAACAGCGAATTGGAGAAGTACATCAGTTGCAGTCTGTCGGGTAGTACATTTCTCTTCACATTCAGCGCCGGTGTAGCCTGCGCATTCTTCACCAATTGAGCGCACGCAATCTTCACCACGTCAGGAAACGGATCAAGCCCAGCCGTATAAACAAACTCTAGTTCGGTGAAGGTCCACCCCAGCACATTCACCGGAAGCGTGACTTCTCCAGTTTCCAGAAACACATCCAGCGTGGACACATCGATGTCGACCCACGTTCCCGGAATCCCGAACGCGATAGCCGCATCCCAGACTATCGCCTCGTACTCCACCTCGCCCCGGCGCGGCGTCGCGTACCGAGCCCGCGCCGACACTATGGGCGAGATCGCCGGTGCCACCGGATTCAGCGGCAGATACGTGAGCCGCACCGGCCTTTGTCCGTTGTCGGTTCGCATCCGCTCCGTGTACTGGTTGACCGCTAACGTGACCCGCCGGCAATGCGCATCGATAATCGCCGATGCCGCCGTCACCCACGACAGCGCCGTCGTGGCTTCCAGCCCATATAACTCATATTCCGATGGCTGCAAATAATTCATGATGGGTTTCCAGTTCTCAATAGTCAGGAGCCCGCTGCCCACTCATCGCGAACTTTGCGATGAGTGGGAACCTCCCGGGCGTTCGACTACCGGTTCACTTTTACTTCGTAGTGCGCATAATTCGCGCCTTTCACCACGACAGCGCCGAACTTCACCACGACGCTTTGCGTCATCAGTGTGCTCGGCAGTCCCAGCGCGAACACCCGTGGATTCGGCTCGGTCAACCAGTGGTACTCGATCAAATCCTCGGTCACGATGTAGGCCGGCAACACCGCAGTGCCACTTCCCGGCGTGCCCGTATAAGGAAGGGTCCATTCCGGAATCAGCGGCAAATCACCGGCTTGTGTGCTCAACATCTTGACGGTAAGTCCGCCCGTGATCTGTGTCTTGTCGAGCACAACGTTGAACTCCGCCTTCATCTCGCGGTCGATCAGGTCGAGCAGCACCGGATTGGCATAGATCGCAGTTGGGCGCGCATCGAACGATGAGTTCGAGACCATCTGCGCGATCGTGCTCTTCAGCCCGTCCACGATGCTTTCCGTGGTTGTGATTGTGGTGCTGTTGCCTCCCGCCTCGATCTGTCCAATGGCCCCGAAATACTGGAACGTCGTGGGCGTGCTCAGCGAGGTGTCGTTGCCGTTCCACAGCGCTACATCGTGCGTGCGCAGTAGCCCGTCCACCGCGTCGGCCAGGTCCTTGGCTTGCAGATAAGCGAACTGGCTCTGCTGCGTTCCCACCTCCATGTCGAACAGGTTGTAGTTGATCTGCGACACCAGAGCCTTCAGCGGAACGCTGCGCTCCACTCGCGTCGGTACCTGCAATGTCGGCGCAATGTTCCGCGGATCGACAAATGCCTGCGCCGCTGTGGGCGAAGCTATCGCCGTTTCCTCAAAAAATCGCGATGGATGCCCCGTCGCCGGCACCTGCTTGATGCGTTGTCCGAACACCCCGCGCCGCCGCACAATGTCGAAGATCTCGGTCTGATACCGATTGATTTCGATCGCACCCGGCCCCAGAAAGTCCGCTGCTGCATGCAAATCCAAAAAATTCGCTTTCATGTCTTCTCCTCAATTGAGTTGTTACTGCCCGTTCTCTTTCCGATAACCGGGTGGGTTTTTATCCACCCCAATAAAAAAGGACGCGATAGAATCCGCGTCCCAATAACCAACGCCCGAACGACTAGCGACCAACGACCAACGACTCTCTATTCGATCATCCCCGCCCGCGCTAACTCCGCCTTCACCGCGATCCGTTGCTCCACGCTCAGCGCCGCAAGCGTCTTATTAAGCACCGCCGGATCCAGCCGTTCGCCTTCGATCTCGTTCTTTCCGATCAGCGCCGACACCACCGGCGACAGCGTCTTCCGCGCCATCCGCGACGCCTGCGCTTTCAGATCTGCATTCGACTTCTCCAGTTGCACGACGCGCTGCTGCAAGTCGGTTTCAGTTCCTTCCCCCTGACGCCGCTCAGTGGTTTGCGTAATGCTTTCTTCGACCGCTGCCACGATCCGGTCCACTTTTGCATTCAGCATCTCCTGCTGTGCGTCCAACTTTCCCAACACGCGATCAAGCGTCTCCGTGGCTGCCGCCAGTCGCGCCGCCGCCGCCATCATCTGCTGCACCATCTCTTCGTTCATTCCTTCCTCCCTGGTTTGTTTCGTAAACTTGTTCGTGTGGGGACGGGTGCCCTCGCCCGTCCAAGCCGAGCGCAACTCGGCAGCCGCCCACATTTCTCAGGAACTGCCTCGCTTACCCCAGCTCGATCCACGTCGAGAAGTACGCCGCTTTGTCCCTACGCAGCACCGCCGCTCCCGTAAAAGTCACCCGGTTCAACACCCACACGCTGGCCTTGATGTCTTCCACCAACGCATCCGCGATCTCGTACGACATTCCAAGCCCTGCGCGGGAGGCACGCACATTCTTGCCCGCGCTTCCCAGTCCCGCCGACCCCGGCCTACCAATCTCCGCCACGATCTCCGGAAAATCCTTCGCATACAAGAATCCACCGACTTCAATGACGCGCCCCACAATTTCCGCTCGCGTGATCACCCCAATCTTCCGCCGCGCGTCGTGACGATCTAGCGCCGGCGAGTAATCCAGCCCCATTCCCATCAAAGACGGAATCGCCGCCTCCGCGGCCCGCCGGGTCAGCAGCACTCGATGCCCCCGCGCACCCGACGGCGATTTGTCCGATGCAACATCGACGACCGTCAATACTCCCCGGAACCCCGCCCGGTTCGGATGCCCATGTACTGCCGGCATTTCAATCGCCATCGACTCCAGTGACAATCCCATCTCTAGTCTCCCCACTACTTATGTAGAGACGGGGCTTGCCCCGTCTTTTCGGGAAAATCACAAATTCCCGCAATCAGAGAATCTCGGCCAGCCCACGCGCCCGCCGCACCTCGTTCACCGTGACCACCCCATTGCGCAGCAGAATCTCGTCAATCTGCGCCTGTTCCATCTCGTCTTGGGCATCGACGTCGGTGAATACAAACTCCAGATCCGTCCACCCGAGCTTCTTCGCAATCGCATCCCGCGTCAGATACTCCGACACCAGGCGAGCCGTAGGAACAATCGCCGACCGGAATGCCATCTCGCTCATCTCTGCTGCGGTCGACCGGTTCACATCCTGCTCTAATCCCAAGAACTGCGCCGGCAGGTCGAAAGCATCCGCGATGATCCGCATTAGAAATTCTTGCCACGCCAGTCGGAGGTCTGCGTCCGTTCCCGCCCCGAACCGCAGCACCTCCGGCTTCGACTCCGCCGAAATGATCGGTACCCGCCCCGTGCCCTCAATCTCGTCCTGCCACCACCGGATCAGCCGCTCATGATGTGCCGGCGTCAGACCCTGCAGCCAGAGCGCGTACTGCACCACCGAATTCGAAGCCAGCCGCCCCGCATACCGATACGCACTCAGAAATGCATTGATCGTTTCAAATGCCACTTCCACCCGCCCCAGCCCGAACGGCGTGTGCGTTCGCGGATTCAGCCGGATGTAACTCAGTTCGTCATCGTTCAGTACGATCTGTCCGTGCGCTCCATACAATCCCGTCACCTGCGCATACCGTGGCGAGTTGGGACGCCCGTCCCAATCCGTCATGATCCGGATCGTCGCCCCGTCCACCGGCCACATCAGAAGCGGCCCGTGTAGGGCGGACACTCCTGTCCGCCCACTGCCAGCAGCTTCCAACGACCACCCCTCCGCCAGGTCCAACTCAATCGCCCCAAATCCCCCAACAATCACATCTTCCAGCACCTGCTCCACCAGCGAGCGAAACGAATCGTCCGGATTCGGCGCCTCGAAATTCTCGGTCAGCACCTGCACCCGTCGCTCCCCATCCGGAATCTGCTCGAGCGCCCGACCACGCCGAGGCTGGATGCGCCATCGCATCCCCACAATCCGATCCTTAATTACGTTGATCGCCCGCCGCGCAACAGGCGTCTCCGCGAACCGCCGCAGATTCGCCGGCGTAGGCTTAGGCACCAGATTGTGTGGCGCGGACAGTCCTGTCCGCGAGCCTGCGCCCGGAATGCCTGCCTGCGAAAAACCAGGCGAAGAGAACGGAGCCAGGTTCGACCCCGCTCCCGCCGTCCGCCGTCCCTCGCGCCCAGCAGACAAACTCCCGGCAAGCCAATCCCGCAAAGACACTTCTCCCACCCGGCGCAAAGCGCCGCGCACCCTCTCTCGAATGTTCATGAATCTCCCCGTCTAGTGTGGTGGTGTGGGGACGGGCGTCCTCGCCCGTCCAAGCCGAGCGCAGCTCGGCCGTTGCTCGCGGCCACAGCAACTCTGGACTCGCTATAGGTGTTTTTTCCGGCTCTCGTTCCGCTCAGCACCTTTACAGATCGATGGTCACCAACAGAAAACGGCACAGCTTTCGCCGTGCCGCGTACTAACTTCCTGGAGGACTTCACCTCTGCAATCTGACCTCTGACCTCTGCCCTCTCACGCCCGCAGCTCCCGCCGCACCTCGCCCGCGATCTCCGCCATCTCCCCCACCGCCCTCACCCGCACCGAATTCTGCTCCAGCATCCCGACCGCGAACCGAGTCCTTTCTTCCTGCAATGCCATTCCCTGGTCCAGGACCGCCGTCAGCGACGCCTGCAGCTGCTCCTGCCGCATTCCCGCCTCAACCCGCGAGTAACGATATGCCAGCGCCAGCGCCTGGTCCACATTCGCCGCCACAGAAACCGCATGGAACATCTTCACCGCGCTCCCCACCCGATATCCAAAGTCGATTCGGAACGGATCTCCCTGCCCCGTGTACTTCACCACATCCAAATCTCGTTGCATCAGCTCCAATACTCCGGCCTCGGCGAACGCCTCTTTCATCGTGCTCACAATCGCCACTCGCCCCGTGCGCTGCTGCGCTCGCTCACCTCGTCCCATCGGAACCAGGTACATCCCAGTCAGCACCTCCATCTCTTTTGCTGGATCTTCCGTCAGCACCGCCTTCGTCGCCGCCACATCAATCATCGTCCCAAATCTCTCGCTCACTAGTTGCATCAGATCTTCGCGCCGCCGCAAGCTCCCCAGCATTCCTCGAATCTCCCGCTCCACCATCTCGAACCACTCCAACTCCACATCCGGAGCCACGCACTGCAGCATCCTCCAGTCGCGCGTAAACCGCACCTCGGCAAATCCGCCATCACTCTCCACCAGCAACAGCCCGACCGTAACGAAATCGTCCCGCAAAGGATGCGGTAAAAATCGCAGCAAATAGAGTTCGAGTTGTCGTTTCTCAGCCACTAGACCTCAGACATCAGGAAATCAATCCCTTGTCATCCTGAGCGGAGCAGAGCAAGCGCGAAGCGATCGCTCTGCGGAGTCGAAGGACCCCTACCTCTACCTGTCACTCACGCATCTTCCACCCACTCCGGAAACGGCCGCCTCGGCGAATTCCGAAACGACTGAATCAATTCCCTTACGGCCGCTTTTCTCTCGATCAATCTCCGAACCAATGCCTCCAACTCATCCCAGGAATCTCCATACCACGCTGGCGGAATTGCCTGAGCAACTTCCCAAACCCAACCGTCCTCGAGCTTCTCGATTCGCGATAACCAAGGCTCGAACGACGCCCACCCATTCACTCGCACGTACACTTCATTCCGCGGATACACTCCGCGCAGCGGAAAATCCGGAAACGTCCACTCTCCCGCATTGAAACAGTACCCCTGATCGATGAACGACGCCGAGTACTTTTTCTCCCGCAGCTTCCGCCAGAACGCCGCCTGCCGTCCATCCGCATTGCACGTCCACTTATCCAGCGCCAGGATTCCCGCAAACGTATCCAGGTTTCGCACCCGCTCCAGCATCTCCGGGGGCAGGTAATCGAACACCTGCCCCTCCACCGGACTCACTACGTAGCGCGACCCGAACTGCAGTCCCGCCTCCACCCGAATGACGCGGCTCCCCAACACAATCGTCAGTTCCGCCGTGTGCTCCACCAGCCAGGGCTTAACCTCCACCACCTCCGCCGCCGGCACCGGCAGTCCCACACGCTCGGCGAGTCGAGTAGCCAGAAATTCATTTGCCAGCACCCGCTCATGCTGCGGATTATTTCGGAACTTCACCACGTAGTAGTGCCCATCGTCGCAGCGCATCAAGTGGCTCTGCGCTCCGCCCCGCATCCTTCTTACGTGCTGCACCGCGACAGTCGGCATTGTCTGTGTAGAAACGGGGCTGTGCCCCGTCCAGCCCAGGCCCAGCGACTAGGTCACCGGGTTTCTCCACTCAGCAATCTACCTGCGGCAATGCCTTCCTGCCTGTGACCGCCACCACATCGGAAATGTTCATTTTTCCAGGCTGCCAAATTCCATCTGCTGCTTCACTCCCCGCCCTGCCTCCGCCATCCGCACCATCCACGCAATCGCCATTGCCATGACACAATCGTCATGAGTGCCCGGAGTAGCTCCGGTATTCCCGTCCGCGTAGCGCACGAACGTCCGGCATTCGTTCAGCAGCCGCGGACTCCTGAACCGCCCCGGCTCCTCCATCAGCACCGACGCCAGATTCTCAATCATCGCCGGACGGCTCACCGCCGACGTCAACCACCCGTCCTGCCCCTTTTCCATGAATACATTCGGGTACTCCAGCATCCGCAGCCAAGCCAACACACCATGCCCGTGATTGTTTCTCTCCACCGCCAGGAGCGCCGTGTTGTATTCCTTCCCCAGTTCCACCAGTTTCCGTGTCAGTTCCCGCGGAGGCCAATGTCCATGCAATTCGGCACACTGCGTTCCCAGTTCGCGATCAATCACTTCCGCGCACGAGTAATCGCCCTCGACCCCGCCCCCCGCCGGATCGACTCCGATCACGTACTCCCGTCCCGGTCGCGCCGGCAGCCAAATCATCAGCCGCTGGTTCTCGCGCAGTTCCAACGGTTCACTCGACCCCCGAAGCGCCTGTTCCACCGTCCCTAGGTCGAAAACGCATTCTCCTGAAGCGCGGAAACACGACACTGGGTCCTCGGCAAATTCCTGTACCGCAAGTCCCCGCAGTGACGCCCATTGTTGCCGCCGCCAGGCGATCTGCTCCGTTTTCAGCCCATGAAGGGCCGCTAGGTCCAACTCCTCTTGCGTGAGTGGCGGAAAATTCGCGCCCGGTTCAAGGGCGTAAGCTGCGTCGAACCACCAGGGGAAAAAATGTCGCGTATATCCTGTCTCATCCGCCCGCTGCCACTCCTCGTAGAAAAGTCCACCCGCTCCGTTCGCCGTGGACTCCAGCACAATGTCGCCTCCCGGCACTACTGCCGCTCGCAATGACGCCAGCGCCTCGTCGCCTTTTCGGCCCCAGCGCGAAACCTCCGAGCAATGCAGATTCTGGATCGTCCGGCCGCGTCCGGCATTCTCCTCTGCCGATGCCAGACAGTACTCGCTGTCCCGATCCGGAAATACCAACTGCCGCGCGTTACGATGCGAAGTTCGCAGCGCCCCAGTCCGCGCCTCATCCGGCAGTTTCTCCCAGAATCGCCGGACGATCCGGAAAATGTCCTCGGCGGATTCCCTGTCCTGTGTCACCTGCATGCTCAGGGTGCCCCGCTGCGTGATTGTCTGTACGAACAATCGCGCGGCGATGTAGGTCGTGATGCCCACCTGACGCGCCTTGAGCACCACGTTCTGGTTCGTGCACCGCCGTGAATACTCCCGCTGCGCGCGGTTTAATTTGAAATCGGACTCATTGATCGTCTTCGTGCGGATCTTCAGATTTTGTTCAATGAAAAGATCCCGCTTCGTCGGCTTCCACAACTCCCCAGCTTCCAGGCCGTCCCCGCTACGTTGTTGCCCTTTCGAGGGCTTATCCAGGCTCCTCCCTAACAAATCCAAGCTCTCGGGCCCAAAATCAAACGTCACAACAACCATCCGTTGAAGAGGCCATGTCAGTGTGTTGCGCTGAAATCCTCCGGCACATACGCGTACGCCCCAATCTCCCACCCCGCCCCATACGAATTCTGATTAATTCCCAGCAGATCGTATTGATACTCCGCACCCAGATTCGCGCCCACATCCCTCACCGGTGAATTCACCGTTGGCCGAAAATCCGCCTCGACACCACTGGACGGGCAAACGTAGTAGCTGCCGGGCACATAGCCCGCCGGCACTACATCGTTCGGCTGGCACGACAATAGAACATTCACCATCTGCGTGTTCGATTCCAGCGTCGCACCCACCTGAACCAGCGCGTCCATGAAGTTTGCGACTTCATCCGGCCGCAACTCATTCACGTGCCAGAAGTACCCGATAGGTCTTCCCCACAATGCGTTCTTGAATAAATCCTGGCTGACCCGATTCCGCAGCTGCTGATAACTCAAATTCTGGTAGTTAGGCACCACGCCCTGGCTCAGAATATTGAGCACGTCATAGCCCGTGGCCAGAGTCGTATTCGCTCCGCAGCATGGCTTCAGGCTGCCGGTCCCGCGCACTCCCACATATCCCATCGTGGCGGCAATGTTCTCGGTCACCGAGTCTTCATAACTCCCCGGCATTACATACACACGTGATGGGGGGAGCCCGGTGAAGTTCAGATTCATCCACGCCTGCGCCCAACTCATCTCTTCGGTTTCCATCTGCGTTTCATCAAGATCCAGATTCTGCGCCGCGCTTTTGATATCCATGTTCGTAACGTTCGCCAGCGAAATACTGCGCGCGGTGCTTTTCGCGTTCGCGTCGAGGGCTACTGAGAACGCTCCGCGCTGTTGCAGGGTATACAAAATTCCACCTAGCGTATCGAGCCCGTTAGAAGCCTGCCCCGGCGCCGCCGGCGTCACATCCCAGTTAATATCGGCCGCTGGATCATTTGGACTCGTCGTCACCGTTACTGTTGCATGGCCTGGAGCAGGATGTGTAATGTTCAAAGTCACGCTTGACGCAATCGTCCCCGTGTATTGCAAGTTCTCAAAAGCATGGCATGGAACCGGAAGCGGCCCAGTCGCTCCGCAACTAGCCGCCGGTGGATTCCAATACTCATGCGATATTGAGTGCGTGTTGATATCCCATCCCGCACTGATCCAACCCTGCCCTTCGCTAATGATCGACTGCGAGTAGCTCCCACCAGTAACCACTGCAATCGAGAGCGGTATCGCTTTGGACGTCATCATCGGCAACAGTGAGTTCACATAACTATCGCTGTACTGAACCAGCCCGGGATCGTCATAACTCACCGTCGTATATGCCGGCCACCGGTGCCACTCGCGGATCCACGGCGGCGTTTCGGCCGCGACGTTGTGCAGCCCCGCCGTCGGCCCGGGAGTGCCCGACGTATCCACTGTCAACGCCGTCGCCAGGTTGTTCGCGTACAGATGGCAATAGTCATAACTCACCGCCCCCTGTACGTTATCCACGATTCCATACGCGCGATTCCCGTATGCGCGACAGTTTTTAATTTCAAATGCGCACCCGCTTCCGCATCCATCAAAGCGGTAACCCGAATAGTTCATGTGGGCGTCCGTGTTGTAGAGATGGATATCCACCGGCGTACCGCTCGGGTGCACGTAAAAGCCCAAGGGCACCGTGCCGTTCTCCACTTCACTGTCCGCGGCTATGTTTGCAAGCCAAAGATGATCAGTCGCCCCCTGCACCTGCACTCCATAGCCGTCGAACCAGTCAACTTGCAGATGCTGAATTTCCAGCCACGAGACGCTGTTCACATTCAGGACGCTCTCCCCGCTAAGTACGATTGGAGCGACCGTGGAGTAATGCGACGCAGGATTGCCATTAGCGCTGTACACGTACAAAACATAATTCGTCGAGTCGTACCAGAAGTCCCGATCCTGACTAAGGGCCGCTTGGCTCCCTTGCGCCGTCCCCCACACCGTCCCAAACCGTACATACTGCAACTGCGATGGCGGCTGTGTAAGACAGTAGAACCCCCGAATGCCGCACTGCACTACATTCGCCAATCCGCTGGTCGATGAATACAGCGTTGCTGACCAGACGTTCGTGCTTCCCACCTGGGTCCACCACTTCGCTGCGATTGGCAAATACCCAGTCAAGTGCGGCGGCTGCCCATTGCCATAACTGTCAATCTTGATTAAGGAGCCACTGCTCCCGCTCGAGGGAGGAGTTAGCGTCTCGTTCCAGGTACAATCCCGCCGCAGATTGATCGTGTCACCCGGCTGAAAGCTGGAGATACCAACTTGCAGCAGTGTGCGCCATGCCTGTTGCGGACTCGTCCCTGGATTTCCGTTCGACCCGTAATTGCAATCCACGAAATAGTCGGAGGCACACGCCAGCGGCGCTCCAAGAAATAGAAGCAACAGCACTTGTTTAATCATGGTTTTGTGAATTCAGTGGTTCTGCTAGTTCTGCATCTGGTATGTGACGGTGCCGACGACTCCGCTTGCATTGGTGGAGCATCCTGCGCCGGCTGTCGTGATCTTCAGCCGCAGAAAATGGCCGGAAGCCACGCTGGTACTCCCCGTGACCTGCGTAAAGAAATTCGTTCCGGAGGTGAAAGCGATTGAATAGCCCCCCACTTCCGCATTCGCCGTTCCATCCCAGACTTGCAGCGTCGGGTAGGTAGTGCATCCGGCCGCCGCAGTGCTGGCCGCGAGATCGAATCCGGTAATCGTGATCGCGGCAGGCAGCGTCCAGTTGCAGTACTGCACGGTGGAAGTCGTCCCGGCAACCGGGCATGACCATGCCATCTGAATCTCACTGCGGACGTAGGCGGTGGTCGCCAGTTTCGTGGAGTTGTCGCCTGGGCTCGGGGTCGGTGCCGTCGGTGAGCCTGCAAAAGCTGGCGATGCCAACGGCGCCGCTCCCGTCACCTGGCTTACCGTGTAATCCCCCGACGCCGCTGTCACTGCCCCGGTCCGTCCAAACACGCTCGCCACCGCACCCCCAGTCGGCATGCACGAAGATCCGCTCGACAACTGACACTTCAGGGTACTGTCCGACCCAACGCCAAGCGAAAAGTTCATGCCGCTCGGAACCGTGACCGTGGTTCCAGCCCATTCCACGCCCGACCACTGCGTCGGCCCACTGCCTGTCTGGAGAATGTTCCCCGCTATGCTGAGATTTCCCGCGAGCGTCACGTTGCCGGAGAAAGTCTTGGCCCCGGTAATCGTCTCCGTACCCGCCAGGTGAACGACCGTAGAGTCCACCGCAGCCCCAGTAACTTGCGAGACAGAGTAGTCGCCGCTCGCCGCCGTAACCGTCCCCGTGCGCCCAAATACCGAAGCGACCGCCCCACCCCCGACGCTCCCGCTCGGCGGTCCAAGGCTCACTCGCACTCCGCCGTTCTCAATCCGTCCGATCGCCTGCGCCCCAGTCGGGCGAGTCGTTGATCCAGTGTCGTGGCACTCCCCGGCCTGCGTGGTACTGGCAATCACATAGTCTCCCGCGATCGGATTGGCAGCATCGAAGTTGCATGCCGCGAGCCCGGCCCATGTGATCACGGCTTTGTAAGAGGTGCCCGCCCCGCCGCTGACGACGCCAACCACGCCATCCGTGCTCGAAGTCGCCGCTGTCTGCACCCCGGTGGCGCTGCTGTTGTAAACCGCGAGCTGGTTTAATATTGTACCGTTCGTGGTGTCGTTTAGGAACTCAAAATCCTGACGACCCGAGCTGTACATGTTGAATGAGGTCTTCGCGAATACGCTTCGCATTGCTTGCCCAGAGTCTGTACCCATGTCGTAATTGTTGTCGGCGTTTGGCTTAAAGGTTCCATCGGAGGAAAAAAACCATTTGATGGCTGAGCCAATGTGCATGCCCAAACTGAGGGCATTCCCGCTGGTCGCGTCCTCGCTGCGCAGGACGTTGTAATTGGTGGTACCGATCGTTTCCGATCCCAGCGACATCCGCGTCCACGTCGTGTTATTCAAGTAGTTGGAATAAACCCGCAGGTTTTGTGGCGAACTCCCGTTCCGCTCTTCCAAATTGTCCGCGGGATCTCCGCCCGGATCCGAGTTAAACAGGTTGGTCATCCCCAATTGGATGGCTTGCCCATTGTTCTCAAGGACACGCGGAGTATGGGTCGCTGAATCAAACCAGAAAATACCCCAGTTAGGAATCCCAGCAGGCTGCGTGGTTTCAGACAACTGGATCACATTCGGCGTTGTGCAATTCGCATTCCCATTCGCCCCAATGCCCGTCGCAAACGATCCGCTGCACTGCGTCGGAACCGCCGCCAGGGCGAGAGCCGTCCCCGCCTGCCCGCTGATATTCGAGCTCGTAAGCGCAACTTGGTGCATCGTGCCGCCAATGTTCACCACGGGCAACCCGGCAGTGGTGTCCAGCCCGATGCCGCCACTTGCGGGGACATAGGCATTCCCCTGCGGCAATACGAAGTTCCCGCTCATCGTGACGTCGCTCGTGAAAGTCTTCGCTCCGGCTATCGTCTCATTGCCCGTGTTATGCACCACTGAGGCATCCGCCGCCGCCCCTGTCACTTGAGATACCGTGTAGTCGCCACTGGCCGCTGCAACCGTCCCTGCGCGCCCAAATACCGAACTAACCGCCCCTCCAGTACCGCCGGACCCGCAAGCACTTCCGCTGGATGCAATCACTCCAGACACGACATTGAGGCATCCATTCGACAGTCCGGCGAGCGTAACGCTCTGGTCGAACTTCGCCGGAACGTTGAACTCTTTCAGCGACGCGCTCAACCTTTCTAGCCAGTTCGCGTGGATGCCGTCGCCGGTCTGAGCGATGTAATTCGTAATCGACACCGGGGCGCCAAACGCAAGCTGCCCCGAACTCAGTCCCCCTTCACCGTTCGCCACATCCGTCCCGATCCAGGTATCATTCGGGCTCGCTAACGGACGATACCCCCACGTTGATTGCGTCAAGCCAGGCTGGGAATCGATCAGTGTGATGATGTGATGTGCGGCCAGAACGGCCCCCGGTGTGCTCGAAAAATTCAATCGCCCCTTGGACAGAGTCATGCCACCGCCCACCTCTGTCCCATCAGTTACTATCGTTGCCGTTTGATTGGGAACACTATTGTTGGATGATGTTACGCTCGCCAGGCAGGTCGTATAGCCCCCTGGCGACGCTGGTCCATAGCTCGAACACAGATTCGCAACCTGAAGCGGATTTCCGTTCAGTCCCACTCCCACGATGCCCATCTTGTCCGTGTCTGCTGTGACGGTCGTGTTGACCGATACTACCGAACCGGGCCAGAAGTTCAGGTTCCCACCGTAATCGGCTTGCTTGATCGTGTATGCGGAAGTGGACGACGATCCAGTGTCGGTGTAACTGCACACCAAACTCACAGAACACGCCGCCGATTGCAGAAGCCCTTTGGCCACGTATCCGCATGTCCCACCTGATCCACCCGGGCATCCTCCATTGTAGGGATAGACCGCGCCGACTCCTGACGGAGTTGTCATGCGGATCACGTCATAGGTGATGACGTCGTTTCCGTTTGCCACCCTGGGCCAACGAACTGGAATGGAATCGCTTCCCGTAGAAAGCCAATTCAGAATCTGCATCGGAGAGGTTTGCGTTCCGGTAGTCGTGTCATTGACGACGATGAAGTATGCGTAGGGCGTGGAGCCGGTCCCCCCCGTTGCAAACGCTCCGAAAGTACTGCCATTCCCCGCAATCTGAAAACTCGCTGCCCCGCTCGATATTCCGGCGATCAAGCCGCCAATTCCGAGACCGGGAAAGGGAGACCTCGGTGGAGATAGCGGGTTTAGCCAGGTGCCGCTCTCGGAATAGATGTTCTTGATGTAGGCTCCCTGATAGTTGCCGGTGGAGTTCGATGAATACACCTGCCACGGACCGCTCGCTTGAATTACGGTGTTTTCGATGTAGAGTCCATTGGAGTTGTAGTCGGTTACGCCGTTCGAGGTATTCGCAGTGATGGTCGAGTCCCGCAGCGTGATGACCGGAGCAATCTGCATGCTCTGGTTTCCTGCCGAGAAGACAAACGATCCCGTCCAGTTGGCATTGCCGTTCAGCGATATGCCCTGATTGTTGAAATGTTCAATGGTGGCATTCTCGTCGTCCCACAGATCGAAGAAGTTATTAAAGCGGCCGCTCTCGCCCACCTCATCGTAAGAAATGTCGGTCAGGTGGGAATCCATCGCGTTATCCAGCACCGCCACATAGGCCAGCGCAACCACCCCGGGACTTGTTTGCGCGGCGACATCGGCGCCAGCGTGTGCGTACTGGAACGTGGTTGAGCTCGGCACCGCCGTGATCAAAGCATCGCCCCAGTAGATGCTGCTGTCGGTAAACAGGATCGTCACCATATCTCCGACCCGAAAGCCGTGCGCGCTGGCCGTCGTGATGGTCACCACCTGCGAAGTCCTTTGCGTTTGGGTGATCGCGACTCCAGCAAATGCCGCATTGCCCGAGAGGTCCACCGGCGTGCGAAAGCTCAGCCCGGTGACGGTGTTGCCCGTGAAGTCGTTGGAATTCATCAGATCGCCAATCTGTAAGCAGGCGCCGCGCCCAAGGCAGTTCAACGATGTCCCGTAGCCGTTCAATACCGATTGGTTGGAATGCAGATAGATCGTTCCGAAGACGTTGTAAGTGTTAACCGAGTGAACGACGCCCAGCTCGGGACCGTTCGCCGGAACGGTCACATTACACTGCTGGTTCCGGTAGGTAGTTGGATCGGTTCCGCAAGCCTGATTGATGGTCTCCTGAATGCCCGATGACGCTGAACCGATTGTGTATCCAGCCGCATAGGAATAGAACGGAGTAAACGTTATCGTTCCCGACGCTATCCCCGAAGTGCATCCCCCGGCTGCCGTAACTACGCTGACAGCTTCACTGTTTCCTCCACCAGAAAGAAGAACCTGATACCCGGCTCCGCTCGTTGTATCAATGCCGACCGGACAGGGAGAAAGCGTAACTGTTGCCTGTGATCCGCCTGTTAACGAACTGGAGATCGTCTGCGTCCAATTCAGCGCCGTCGTGGCATAAGTAATCCCCGCCGGCGCGCCGCCGCCGCAAGATCCCCAAGTCGAATTACCGGCTAAACAAGTGGCTGCGCTAGCGATTCCCGCTCCTAACTCGCCGGTTGGAACCCTCCCATTCACCAGGTCCGCTTTTACCGAAAGCCCACTGTCCACATAGTGCCGGTCGGCCGCCTGGTTGGGTGCGGCGGGGTCCGCGGGCAGGGTTAGCGGGCCAGTCATCGTGTCACCCGCCTTGGAGACGAACGATCCCGCGCCGACGTTCGCAACCGCCGCATCCACATAGCCCTTGTTCGCTGCGTCATTCGCTCCGGCTGGCGCTGGAAGCGCGGGAGGCACGGCAAAGGTTTTCGCGCCCGATATCGTCTCCGCTCCGGCCAGGTGCACCACCGTCGCGTCGACCGCGCGGTTTGCCACGGCCGCATTCACGTAGTCCTGCGTCGCGGCAAGGTTCCCCAGTCCCGTACCCGGTGTCATCAGAACTGCCGCGATCGTCGTCGGCGATGTAGCTGGAACCGCCCAATACTCCGTCCGGACGGTTCCGTCGTCCAACTGGAACACCACCACGTAGTAAGTTCCCGCCGGAGACGCGCCCAAGTTCGGAACCAGTTGCGCGCTAAATACGCCTTCCGCTCCTATCGTCACAGCCAGATTGCCCGCCGCTACCGCGTCTCCCTCTGCACTCTGGAACGACGGCCACGAAATCAGCGCTGTACCCGATGCGGCTGTTCCGTCAGCTCGATACACGGTGCCGCTAACCGTCGTAAGCGCTGGTCCTTGTGCGCGCATCGTGGTTGACAACGTCCACGCGATCAGCAACGCCGGCAGCATGGAAATCACCGCCTTCGCCGCCATTGGGAAACGCTGGTTGTTCACCGCCAACGATCTGGGCATATCTTGTTCTCTCCTCGTGAACCCACACCACCCCAATTCGGGCCAATAAGAAAGCCGCTCTGCCGAGCGGCGCCCCTTTTGCATCTTGCCCTCCAACTCAATTCCGACGGTTAGTCCGGAACTCGCGGCTCGCTCTCAACTCGCAGCTGCAGAAATCTCCGCACGCTCTCCACATACACGTCCGCGAAGTCGGCCGCCGGCCTTAGCGTCTCGATCAACGTCATGGCCGCTTCCATTTCCCACTTCATCGCACACAATACCGCCAGCGTCATCATCGGAGCACGGTGCACCCCGGCGGCACAATGAACGTACACCCGCGCCTCCGGATCGGCCAGCGCTTCCAGCGCAAAATCGACGCCGCGTTTCAACAGTTCCGGGGACTTCGGCAGGAAATCGTCGTCGGTCGGATTCCACAGCACCCGGACCCCGTGCACCTCCGCCAGCGGCCGGTCATCAAACTCGATCTGCATGTTGAGCACGTGGGTCACACCGCTTTGCGCCAGTTCTTCCATGTTCCGCGCGTTCCAGATCCCACCGCCCAGCGCAACTCGTTCCGTGACCCAGGTTATGTCCATGCCGCGTTTCGGTCGCCTCCTCGGCGCTATCCTCAGTCTACGTTTTACGATGATTCTGATTCTACGTCACCTTTCGTGGCTCCCTTCGCCCTCTGCCCGCCGTAAATAGAAAAAGGGCGCGATTTGCGGCGCCCCCTTCAGAGTTCTGTTTTTTCGACTCTTAAGTTTAGAATATCAAATCAGAGGGGGAAAACGGACATGGTTTCGATTTTTTTCTTGCCTTCCTTTGAGCCACTTACACGAAAATTGTAACTCTTACCCTCTTGACAACTTTTTGCATCCCTCTCGCCCGATGGCAATTCCTCCATCAAACCACCCGCGAGCAGGATCCGCGAGAGCTGGTCGAGCGCATCCTGTAGGAGCCGCCGAACGTTCCTGGGGGTACAACCGAGCAGGCGCGCAACCTCCTCTATGCTGTATTCCTCCAAGACGTTCGTGGCCAGCAGCTTCTTTTCGTGTGCGTTCAGCTTCTCGATCGCCTGCTCCATGTCGGTCACAAAGATCACGACGTCTTCAAAGTTCCTCATCGTGTACGACGTGACGCGCGTCCGGAAGAACTCACGCCCCAGTAGTGACGGCAGCCTCCCCACCTCGACCGAGGCACGGGCATACCGCCGCAGCAGCGCCACCGTGCGCCTGCGGTAGGGCCACAGGTCCATCTCCGTTTCGCCAAACATCACCGAGGGCGGCAGATCCGCCTGCCCCATCAGGCTCCACGCTTGCGAAATCGTCGTTGGTGCGCTGGCCGGTTGTATGTTCATCATGCCCACACCTCCATCGCCGCCACACCCTCCAAATATTCAATCCGGCCCTGGCTCTGAACGCTTTCTCTTGGAATGCCCGTTCCCTGCACCCGCACCTTGCGACGGTGCGCCTGTCGGGGCGGCGCCTCCTCGGGGTTGGGCATCGCCGCCAAACGCACACGGCAACTGGCGCAATACACTCCGTCTGCTCCCCGCGGACGCAGCCACAGTCCGCCGCACCGCTCGCAATACTTCAGCTCGACTTGGATTTCCTGGCTTTCCATCCTGCCCATGAAGTTCATGATTGCCTCTCTGTATGAAATGAAAATCGCTCAAAGCAAGAAAAAAGCCCTGGCGCCGGTTTGCCGGCCCAGGGCTCGTTTCTCTTACGATGACCTGTGTTGCTATTTGACTAAAAATGAAACAGTTACTGCAGCCTGATGGTTGCCCCCGGCTCCTGTTGCCGGAAGTAACCCTCCTCGTAGCCAGACTTGAGCACTTGACCGTTTTGCACAATGACGCTCAAACGCCCGTTGAAGTGGATGGCCTGCAACAACCGCAGCATGGCTGCCGAGAGCACTTCCGCCGAGCGTACCTTCCGGCGAAACTCCCCGAAGCCTCTTTCTTCGTTTTCGTGGCATTGCACTTCTATCATGGCGGACAACCTTTCTTACAATGTAAGTGCAGTATGAGACATATTATCAGATGATGTTATAGCTCAAGAAGAACTAAGTCAAGAACTCTATTCCCTTATAGATGATGTACTTATGTTAATAATAGCAATTTGCTATTGTACCGTGTTATACTCCAGTTATGAAATTCCGCATGCTTCAAGAAAATCTCCGTAAGACCCTTTGGCAACGCATTGACGGAGGGGAACTGACTGGCTTGCGTCTGGCTGAGCAGACGGGCTTCAAACAAGCCCATATCTCCAACTTCCTGAACCGCAAGCGTGGCCTCAGCCTGGAAGGCATGGACAAAGTTCTCAACGTGCAACACCTATCGGTGCTCGATCTCATCGATCCCGCCGAAGTCAACAAGCGCGCCTGGATCCTGCCGCCGAGCGAGGATGAATTCGACAACGTGGTGGTCACCGACTCGCATATCGCAGCCTCCGAAGCGCTGATTATGAGCATGCACGTCAAGGAGATCCTGAAGTTCAAGAAGGGCTTCCTGAAGCGCTTGAAAGAGGAGGCGGAAGGCGAACGCCGCGCCTGGGAACGCTTTGTGATCATCAGGGCGGATGCGCTCGAAGGAATGAGCATGTATCCGCGAACCATGCCCGGCGCCACCCTCCTCATCGACCGCCACTATAACTCGTTGACTCCCTACCGCAAGGGTGAAAGTAATATGTACGCCGTGCGTAAAGATGGCACTTGTACCATCAGGTACGTCGAAAGAGCGGACGGCCACTTGATCCTGCGCCCGCACAACCCCGCCTGTCCGATTGAAGTAATAGCCCTGGAAGTCGGCCAGAAGCCAGGCGACTACATCGTAGGCCGCATATGTCACGTGGGGATCGAAACGTAGATTGCAAGCAGGGTGTAATAGGTGGGGTGCAGTAACTATGAGGGGATACTAACGCGGAGTGTACCAACGTAGAGTGTGGGTTGGCGGACACTATTGTTCCAGAAGGTCGCTCAGCGCGCAGATCTTCAGGCGCCGCGTCGCCGACCGCACAAATGTTGCAGGCCGTCATGCTGTCAGCTCTAACGATGGAAGGGCCGTGCCACCCGAAAAGTGACGGCCAGGATCGTAGTGCAGTGAGTGTCCACGCCACGAGGGAATAGCCCCTGCGATTTTTCCCGGAACTTTCCTAACCAAACCCCCGTACCTACGTCTGACTACTTGAACCGAGGTGTCTTTAGGTACGGGAGGACTCCCACCATGCGTAAGATTTGCCTGCCTTTGTTCGTTGCCCTCATCATTTTCACAGCCTTCGCTTACGCGGACGATTGGTCGAAGACATACGAGCTAACCGGCAAGCCGGAGTTGCGCGTCGAAGCTCGCGACGCCAGCGTTCGAATCGAGGCCTGGGATCAAGGCAGGATTGAGGCGCGCGTAACGACCCACGGCTGGCACATAGGAAACGGTGGTCTGGAAATCGTGGAACATCAGCGGGGGAATGCGGTCGAAATCGAGCTGCGACAGCCGCACCGCACCCATTGGTCGATTGGTATTGATACCCGGCGAACCGAATTGGAGATCCGCATGCCGCGCAGCGCGAAGGTCAACGTTCGCACCGGCGACGGCGATGTCGTAGCCAAAGGTCTGGAAGGCGAGTTGGACTTCACGACCGCCGACGGCAGGCTTGAGCTCGACGACCTCGATGGCAGTCTCCGCGCCCACACCAGCGACGGTTCGGTGCGCGTCTCGGGACGGTTCGACGTTCTCGAATTGCGCACCAGCGACGGCCGGGTTGAAGCCGAAGCCCGGCCCGGGTCGCAACTGCGGGAGGCTTGGGACGTTCGCAGCTCCGATGGCAGCGTGACCCTCAGAATTCCCGGAGATCTGGCGGCGGACATCACGCTGCACACCAGCGACGGCAGTATTACGACCAATATTCCCATCGCCGTGGAAGGCAGCTTCGGCAGTCACGACATCCACGGCAAAATGAACGGCGGTGGAAACCGATTGACCGTACATACCACAGACGGCTCGGTCACGCTGGATAAGTTTTGAACGAAGCGATACTCTGACAGCCTACGGAAAAACTCTGATAGACGCGGCAAGCCGCGTCTCTACAGGAAGCCCTACCCGCGCTCGAACTTGTGCTTTTCTTCCAACTGCTGAAGGGCCGCAGCCATCTCTGATTCGAATCGCTCCTTTTGCTCGATCAGGGCGGGGAGCGCGGTTGCGTATCGCCGTGCCATCGTAAACAGCCCCCGTTGCGCGAGTCCGGCGGCAATTTCCGCGATGTGTTCGGGGGTCGTATCCAGGTAGAGGGCCTCGGTCCGGTCGCCCAGCCACACTTCTCCGCCAACCAGACGCGTCTGCCAATACACCTTGCGCTCGATCATGCCGGCGATTTCTTCGTCCGTGGCCTTGCCGAAAACCCATTGCTTCAGTTTGAAGCTGTAGTGGCGGCTGGATAAAGGCAGCGGCACCAGCTTGCCGGATTTCACGAACTCCGTCTGCTTCTGGTCGACCTCCTTGCGCAGCGCATTGATGACAGGACCTTCCGTGTCTTTCGGCTCCAGCGAAGGCAGCATTTCTCGCAGCGTGGCGGAAAGATTCACCGCCACCAGCGCACGCAGGCCTCCCGAATTCTCCAGCGTCATCACCGTGTGCAGGACGTCAAAGTCCGCGCCGGAGGTGGCGTGACGAAATGGCCATTCCAGCTCGAAACTCAGCGGCAGGCCGGTGCGGGTTACATAGATGGTCTTCGATGTCGGAGATTGGGTCGCAGCGCTCATGCCAGGTTGATCCTTGCCAAGATTGTAAGCGGTCATTCTAACCCGTAGAGACGGGGCTTGCCCCGTCTCCGCCGCCGCCGGAGACGCAGCAAGCCCCGTCTCTACCTGACATTAGGCGCGCCACAACTGCCACAGATTCCAGATGGCCGAGGCACCAAGTAGTCCGCCGAGGCCAGCCGCTACCAGCAGGCTGTGCTGAGTCTCCAGCAGATCGGCGAACACTCCGCTGACGAAGACGAGGAGAAACACGAGCATGATCAGATGAAATCCTTGTCCCGGAAAATCGGGAGCGCCCAGCGCCAGGATGAGCAACAGCGCTGCGATCAGGAGCGGTGCCGTGTTGCCGAAATACCGGGCACGCTTCCATCCGAGGTATGCGGCCAACGCCACGGGCAAGGCGACCATCAGCGGCGGGCTGCCGCCGAAGATCGTTTGCAAAACGCGGCGGTAGGAAACGGACACCCGGAACGCGACCGCTTCGAAGTGAAACCAGCGCGCGTCCAGCACCCCCCGCCAGAACGTTGCCGGCTCGAAAAAGTAGGCGGCAAACAGCAGCACCACGCCGGCCGCGATGGCCGTCGTCCAGATCGCGAGCACGGCACGCGGCCGCACTGGCGCCACCCACAGCATCAGCGGCAAAATCACCAGCGCCAGCACCCCCAGCGAAAACTGGTTGCCCGCGGCTAGTGCCAGTGACAATCCCAGGAGCAGAATGCGTCGCCAGTTCCAGAACACAACTTCGCGGGGCGCGTACAGCGTGTGCGCCACGGCGATCGCGGTGAAGACGGTTCCGAACGCTCCCCACACCGCGCCCATTTCACCCAGACTCTGCTGCCCGGCCACGTTCGCGATCATGGCTGGCGAAAAGCAGTAGAGTGCGAGCGCGATGTATCCGCCAGCGTTCCCGTAGAGACGGCGCGCGACGTACCAGAGCGAGGCTCCAAGCATGGCGCCGAAGAACAGGTACGGGGTCGCAGCCACGAACGGTCCGAGCGAGTCCGGCAACCATGAACCGGGGCGCACCAGAAACGGTGCTGCGGCGACAAGGTAGTAGAGGGGCGAGCGGTCCTGATCATAACCGTCGCGCACCCGGAGATGGCCGCCGCGTCCGGCGGAAGGCACGCCAGTGGCGGCTTCCGAACCGAACGATTCGGGAGTTCCCGCGATAGCCCCGCCCTTCCATTGTTCGAGACCGAAGTGAATGCGCAGGGCCTGGTCGGAGTCCGGGGCCGAGGTGTGCAACGTCTGCACATGGACTAGCCAGACGCACTGCAATAGATAGATCAACAGCAGCGCAGCCGCGGCAAATTGCGGGGCGCGGAAAGCATCAGAATGAAGAAATCGTCGCAACATTGGCGCAACAAAGCGGGACCGAGTGTTTTACCATGTTCCAGACACCGATGGATACCCATCCGCAACCGCCCTCCGTTGGACAGTCGACTCTGCAGCCCACCGCGGACTCTGCGCCGCTAGCTTCCCCGGCAAGATCGACGGTCGCAGAAGCCCGCCGAGAATCGCCCTTCCGCGAGGTTTTCCTCGGACCCGACGGCGTGTATGCGGGAACGCGCTGGCTGATTTATCTGCTCATGGGCGGCATCGTTCTGTTGCTGGAAGGCGCGCTCCTGCACTTTGTCCATCCTCATGTGGGTGGAGCCGCGTGGTGGGGCATGCTGCCGGAGGCCAGCATGTTACTGGCCGCGATCTTGCCAGGCTTTGTCATGGCGAAGGTGGAAGGGCGTCCGTTCGGCGACTTCGGCCTGCCGGCGCGCGCGGCGTTCGGCCGCAATTTCTGGGTCGGGACGCTCTGGGGAATCGCGTCGCTCACGGTTCTGATGCTCGTGTTGCGAGCAGCAGGAGCCTTCACCTTCGGCTCGCTTAATCTGCATGGCGGACGCATAGTCAAGTTCGCGTTGTATTACGCAGCGTTCTTCCTGGTCACCGGATTCTTTGAAGAGTTCTTCTGACGCGGATATTCGCAGTGGGTGCTGACCAAGGGAATGAACTTCTGGCCGGCAGCGGCGCTGCTGTCGATTTCCTTCGGCGCCATCCATGGAAGCAATCCGGGCGAAGCGAAGACTGGCCTCGTGGCGGCGGGATTGATCGGCTTCTTTTTTTGTCTGACCCTGCGCCGAACGGGCGATTTATGGTGGGCCGTCGGCTTTCACATGGCGTGGGATTGGGGCGAGAGCTATCTCTACTCCGTTCCCGACAGCGGAACGCTTCTGCCCGGCCACCTGATCAACTCCAGTTTCCACGGTCCCGATTGGCTGACGGGTGGTTCGGTTGGGCCGGAGGGAAGCTACCTCGTATTCGCGGTGATCGCGGCCCTGTGGTTCGTCTTTGACCGGACGTATCCGCAAGTGAAGTACGAGGTGCGCAAGCGTTCGTAGCCACGACCCGGAAGATTCTTTCACTTCCCAATGTCGTTTGGGCGCAAGCGCGATCGAATTGTCCGAAAACATCCGCTTTTCTTTACCTGGGAACCCGGCCTTAAATTATCCCCTTGCACAATGCCGCGCGGTTTGGTATAAAGGATCGACCAAGGACAAGTGACTGTGTGTCTAAGCTTGCCCGCTGAATCTTCGCGGCAGCTTTTGGCATCCAATTTCGTAAGCCTCCAACTGGCCCCTGTCCGGGGTTCGCATTCGGGGACAAGGTTCCCTGAAGGGTTTCCGCGAATAGCAGAGCCTCCAAGCGATCTTTAATTTTTGAACCGTCTTCCGCTTCGGCTTGCGCCGGATTTGTGGCGAGCCCAAGTGGAAGCGCGTTTTCGGGCGCGCTGTAAAAAGAGTTCTCCGGTTTGCCTCATCGCAAATTCTGGAAAGAAACTCCCCTCGCTGCATAAGAGCAGACTGTTGAAAACAGGTGGAAATCCTGTGCAGTCAAAGGGTTGACAGCAGTCGCCGGGAACGATAGCTTTGAAAGGTTTCGAGGACGCACGGAATTCTGCAAGGGGTTTCGGGCGGACTGAAGGCGCACCGCTCAGGCGGGAAGCGGATCGGTCTTTGACAAAAGGTTGAACGTGCCAGTCGTGAGAAACAAATGTTCGGGCTCAAGTCTGAACGTACTCACAAGAT
>Ga0074044_10000958_pt1 | contig 26516 bp, 21 predicted proteins | sample BogForMeECP23OM1_FD_94443 | JGI IMG/M metagenome (GOLD analysis project Ga0074044, IMG submission 94443) | Bog forest soil microbial communities from Calvert Island, British Columbia, Canada - Bog Forest MetaG ECP23OM1 | ecosystem: Environmental > Terrestrial > Soil > Wetlands ... | reverse complement strand
CGGCAACGCCTTTGCCGCGGGTCACGTAGCCGACGATGGCTTCTCCGCGGATGGGGTTGCAGCAACGGGCGCGATAAACCAGCAGGTCGCCTTGCCCCCGGACGACGATGGCGTTGGCGTCTCCGCCTCCGAAGACGCGGCGGACGGCGCTGGTGAAGCCGTGTGACGCGGATTGCTCTTCGCTGTCCGACATCGGCGCCACATCGGGCGGAGCGAATTTCGCGAGCACCTGGCGCGCCGAATACTTGCCGTATCCAATGCCGGCCATCAGATCATCGGGACGGCCTAAGCCGTATTCGGTGGCAGCCCGTTGCAGGTCGGCTTCTTTGATTTCCTTGAGCGAGATTCTGTATTTGCGCGCTTCTTTTTCAATCAGCTTCTTACCGATTTCAATGGCGCGCTCGCGCTGGTGGACGTTGAGCCAGTGCTTGATTTTGTTGCGGGCGCGCGACGACTTGACGATGGCCAGCCAGTCGCGGCTGGGCTTGTGTCCCGGCTGCGTAATCACTTCGACGATGTCGCCGGAATGGAGCTTGTGGCGCAGCGGGACCATGCGTCCGTTGACCTTGGCGCCGGTGCAATTGTGTCCAACCTCGGTGTGAATGGAGTAGGCGAAGTCGATGGGCGTGGACTCGCGCGGCAGCACCAGCACCTTGCCCTTGGGCGTGAAGGTGTAAACCTCTTCGGGGTAAAGATCGACTTTCAGCGTGGAGAGAAATTCGTTGGGGTCGCTGACGTCGCGCTGCCACTCGACCACCTGCCGCAGCCACGCCAGGCGCTGTTCGTCTTCGGCGGAGACGGGTCCGTCTTTATACTTCCAGTGGGCGGCGATGCCTTCCTCGCACATCTTGTGCATTTCTTCGGTGCGAATCTGGATTTCGAAAGTCTCGCCGGTCTCGGTGATGACCGAGGTATGCAGCGACTGGTAGAGGTTGGGCCGCGGCATGGCGATGAAATCCTTGATCCGGCCTGGGACCGGGCGCCAGAGGTTGTGGATGATGCCGAGAACGGCGTAGCAATCCTGCACCGAGTTGGTGATAACGCGCATGGCGTAGAGGTCATAGACCTGATCGACGCTAATGCGCTGCCGCTGCAATTTTTTGTGGATGCTGTAGAGCCGCTTGACGCGGCTCTCGACACGGCCGGTGATGCCGGCTTCTTTCAGGCCGTCGCGCAGCACTCCTACCACGCGGGTCATGAAGGCTTCGCCTTCTTTGCGGCGGGATTCGACGGCAATGCGCACCTGTTCGAACCCGATGGGATCCACGTATTTGAAGCCGAGGTCTTCGAGTTCGCCGCGAATCTTTCCCATGCCGAGACGGTGCGCGATGGGAGCGTAGATTTCGAGCGTCTCGCGGGCGATTTTCTGCTGGCGCTCGGGATCAAGATGCTCAAGCGTGCGCATGTTGTGCAGGCGGTCTGCCAGCTTGATGAGCACGACACGGATGTCGTCCACCATGGCGAGCATCATCTTGCGCAGGTTCTCGGCTTGGGCTTCTTCCTTGGTGGAGAAGTCGATTTTGCTGATCTTGGTTACTCCCTCGACAATGTGGGCAACCTGCTCGCCGAATTCCTGGCGAATTTCCACGCTGGTGACCGAGGTGTCTTCGACCGAGTCGTGGAGGAGGCCGGCGGCCACGGAAACGGCATCCATTTTCATGTCGGCGAGGACGTTGCCGACTTCGAGGGGATGGACGAGGTAGGGTTCGCCGGAGGCGCGGTGTTGTCCGGCGTGGTGTTTTTGCGAGAAGTCGTAGGCGCGTTTAACCAGGTCGAGGTCGTCGTTGGGGCGATTCTCACGCAACTTCTTCATGAGCTCGCGGAAGCGCGTCACCGTGAGCACATTGGTTGCGATCTGTTCCCGCAACGTCGCCATGATCGATTTTAACGCAGCTTAGCGCTATTTCACCGCCGAGACGCCGAGGTCGCCGAGAATGGCATAGGGGCTGGTAAAGTACGGGCAGGGAGCTTCTTCGACCTATACTCCAGCTTTCCAGCGAGGGGCACGCGGGCAGAAGTGCCCGCGCCACACTTAGTCTCGACACTCAGGGAGTGCGCACGCGGCCAACAACTTCAGGGCCGCATTGGGAATAGTGACGGAGATTCCATGTAAAAATTGTCTCCGCTTGGGCTTTGAGGGCGCATTGTGCAAGCATCGCATCATAGATGGCGCCGCCTACAATACCCCGAACTGCCGAGGCTTGCAGGGCGTGGGTATATTCCTCGCTATTCAGGGCCACGATGGACAGGCGCTCGCGAATGTTGCCGATGAAGAGCATTGCCTGTTCGCCACTTATGCGGCGCTTGCCCGGCATTCTGGTCAAAGTGGCGTACACCTCGGCCAAACTGTGCGCTCCGCAGCAGCCGGTTGACTGGTTAAATCGAATGAAGAGTTCCTGACTTGGGCCGTGGTGAACGTGGTCCCGGTAGAACAAGGGAACCAAGACCGAAGTGTCGAAAAATCCCTTCATCTCTTAGCTCGGCTTTTAACTCGGTTCTTAGCTCCAAGCCTGGTGCGTTGGGCAGGCTTATTCGATCGCGCACGAGCATCGTCAACAAAGCCATCGCTCAGGTTCGCCAAGTCGCGTTCCTCCCGGATCTGGCGCAGCAGATCGTTGGTGGTGGAGGCGGGCAAGGGTTCTCCGGTGTGTAATACCCAGATGCCGTGCTCGTTCGGGACGGGCCCCGTGCCCCGGGCTGGGCGGAGGGTGATTTGCTCACCACCGCTTTCCAGTTCCAGTGCGTCGCCCGGTTCCAATTGCAGTTCCTTGCGCAGAGGCTTGGGAATGACGACGCGGCCGGCCTTGTCGATAATGAGACGCGTGTTCATATTGGCATTATATTATGGGTGCAGCCAATGGGAAATGCCATTTCTCAAATGCACTGGTAGAATAGGGTTTTACGGCGTTGGTTTTCCGCTTGGTTGCTGCATTGTTTGCGGTCGCAGGCACGCGGGGGAAGGCCCCTTCGGCGACGCTCAGGGCGGGTCCGAGCCACACTTGCTTCGGAGGCGCGGCTTGAAAAGAATCTTGATTACAGGCGCTTCGGGACCGATTGGGACGGCGCTTCTGGCCTCGTTTGCTGCCCAGGGAGACGAGATTGTGCGCATGGTGCGGGGCCGCGCGCAGAATGCGACGCAGGTTTCCTGGGATCCGCTGGCTCCGGTGTCGCCCGCTTCGGTGTCGGGGTTCGACGTGGTGGTTCACCTGGCTGGCGAAAGCGTGGTCGGACGCTGGACCGACGAGAAAAAGAAGGTAATCCGCGACAGTCGCGTGCAGGGAACGCGGAATCTGGCTACCGCTTTGGCGCAGTGCGAGGCTCGGCCGGGTGTGCTGGTGTGCGCCTCGGCAATTGGATTCTATGGGAATCGAGGCGATGAAGTTCTAAGCGAAGACAGTCCGGCCGGGCATGGATTTCTGCCTGAGGTTTGCCGCGAGTGGGAAGACGCCAGCCAGATTGCAGCGAGCGCCGGCATTCGCACCGTGAACGTCCGGATTGGGGTGGTGCTCAGCCCCAAAGGCGGGGCCTTGGAGAAAATGCTGACCCCATTCAAACTGGGACTGGGCGGGCGTCTCGGGTCGGGGCAGCAGTGGTTTAGCTGGATTCACGTGGACGACATCGTTGGGGCAATTCAGCACGCGATCGGCGCGGATCCGGGCGCTTCCGGGTTGAGCGGCCCGGTGAACCTGGTGGCGCCGAATGCGGTGCGGAACCTGGAGTTCACAAAAGTGCTGGCGTCGGTGCTGAGACGCCCGGCATTTTTTCCAGTGCCGGAGTTTGCCCTGCGGCTGGCTTTCGGCAAGCAAGCGGCCGAGGAAATGTTGCTCGCCAGCCAGCGCGTTCAGCCTGGAAAACTCGGGTCCAGTGGATACAAGTTTCGCTTCCGCGACCTCCGCGCAGCGCTAGAAAACCTGCTGCAATAAAACCCAGGCGACTCACGTAGGGACGGCCGCCCTCGGCCGTCGCAGCCGAGCGCAGCTCGGCAACCCTCCAGATCAGGCGTGATCGTCGTCACAGCGACTTCCGCTAGATCTGCCATATTAGGAGCTGGATGTTCAGAAGATCCATTGCGGCGGCGCTGTTGATGGTCATGGTGGCTTGGGCGGAGATGGCCCTGGCGCCGATGCTGTTCATGCACACCGGCCATGTTCACGCGGCGCGTGAAATGGCGGAGCCCGTGCTCGGGCATACGGTCGCCCACCACCACCACGCCATGCCCGCAGGCCATCCCTGTTGTCCGGGGATCGGCAAGGTCGTGAGCACGGCTCTAACCGAGTTCGCTGCCGACACGCTGCCTTGTCAGAATGAGCATCGCTGCTGCTTCCAGCAAGGTCCGCAAAACGTCCCCGCCCCTGTGAATGCGCGCGTTGCACAAGGAATTGCTCCGGCGGTGATTGCTGAAATCAGTCCCGATCGTGATGCGGAGTCGCACGTATCCGGGTCCACTGCGGTTGCGCCTGGTCCACCACCAGGCAAGTTCGGAATGGTTCTTCGCGTTTAGATTCAATCCTTAGTTCTTATATCCTCCGCGGCCGTCAAACTGGCCGCACCCATCCACTGTGCTCATAACATTTATGCTCATAACTTTGATAAGGAGATTTATGAAATTCAGAATGATTGCTTTGATCCTCACCCTTGCCCTGTCGCTGCTGGGCTGGGCGCAACTGACGCCTGCGGCTCCGAACTCCACACCGGCCCCGCAAGCAAAATCGTGTTGTCATCACGACATGTCCGATATGAAAGATGGCACAAGCTGCTGCCATCACGCCACAGCCGACGCCAAGGATGCCAGCGCCTGTTGCGGCAAAGACAAACAGAACGCGCAGTGTGAAATGAAGGACGGCAAATCCTGCTGCAGCGGTAAAGACATGAAAGCGGCGATGAAGTCGTGCAAGAAAAGCGGCTGCTGTGCCGAAGGCAAAAACTGCGGCGTGGCCGAGGGCGACAAAACCGCCATGGGCTGCTGTGGCAATCAGTGCGAACGCCATCCACAGACCCCGGCGGGAAGTTAGTTCAACCAAAGGCAAAAATGGGCCCGACATTTCGCCGTCCGGCCCATTTACTTTTGCGAAATTCGGAAATTACTCCACCGGCACGCTCACCGGCGTCGAAGCAAGCCGGTTGACAACAACTTCCAACTCGCTGGCTCCGGGTTTGAATGGCGGCTTTCTTGGGAAGCGTGAAACTGGCGCTGGCCACCTGGGAACCTGTGGCCACACCCATGGTGCTTATCGGTCTGGAATCGTGGTTCGATTCTGCTTCCATTGTCTGGAGGTGAGTGCGGGTGATGCGATCGTGCCAGCACAATCCATTCTGATCAAGCACGCACCAGAAATACCCAAGGCCAGCGGAGAACGCGGAAAGAAACGATGCCAGCACACGCCAGCGGCGACAGCGGCGATTAAGTAGGGAACCATCAAACGCAGCCAGCCGCAGCCGGGCCGCGCGCAGTCCGGGAGTGGAGCCGGTGTATACGACGAACAGGTACTGGTAGGCAGCCCACAGCATGACTACGACGACGAGGAGGGCGCCGGCAATCGCGGGAAGCGGCCCGCGAACCGAATCCATGATGGCGTGCAGACTGGGATGCAAACGAAACGGGTTGAAATGAAAAAAAACAGCGGCAAATGCCGCCAGCGCCGCTGCCAGGATAGAGCCATCGACAAGCGCGGCCAGCGCTCTCCGGGCAATCGGCGCCGAGGGTAGCACGGAAACGAAATCCACGCGTCGCTCGGACGTCTGGGACGGCGCGGGTTCGATCAGCATTCCGCCCAAGGCGGGAGGCGGCGGCACAACCTCCGGGGCTTCCACAATGCGCGGACGATCAAAGTCCCAGACGGGGTCAGCCAAAGCGCTGGAGTGAAAAACCGGAAGGGCGGCAGAACGCGGGAACTCGATGACCTTGGCCGATACCTCCGGGACTTGCACCGAGATCTGTGCCGAGATTTGTGTCGAAGATACCTGAGACACCGGACGGGCACCCGCGAGCTCTCGCGTGCCAAGGGCGATCGGATCTTCTAGTGCAAAGGTATGGCCAGTAAACCGTTGCTCTGCCGAATCGGTACCCATTGTTAGCGACCCAGAGCCAACAGTGGGAACGGAACGCGACCAACTCTCGGGCGCATCAAAAGGCAAGAGCAGTGACGGATAGCGCGGGGTGCGGGGCTTGCGGCGCGTGCGATAACGTTGCAGCCGAGCGGCTACTTCGACGCGCCAGGCGTCCGGATTCGGAGCTACGCTCAGGTCCGAGTTCGCAGTTTCTGTATCCGCGGCGGAGCTGACTGAAGCCGCAAGGGCATCGGGAGCGCAAATTAACTGAGTGAGGCCGGCATCGTCGGCGCTCGAACGATTTGTCGATCCTTGACCTTGCATCATGAGTCGCGAAGAATGCCAATAGCCAGAGCCCGGCCAGGCACCAATGCCGGAGACCACACGAAGGCGCAGCTTTGCTTCGTCTGCCGCTCGCGTGCTAAGGTCAGTGGGTTCGGTTGGATAAACCGGCTGGCGGAGCGCACGCGCGCTTGCAGATCAACCGCTGATGATCATCTGTTAATGACCACCCGCTCTCGAATCTTTATCACGACCGCTGTCGTCTGTCATCTGCTTCTCGCTCCCGCGATAGTAACCAGCCAGACGCTGCCCCCTTCCACCGCGACGGCTTCTGATCGCAAAAGCGAACCGGCGGCATCGCCGTTACCGCCGAAACGCGTTGGCCAAATTGAAGAACCGGTTACGATTCGAGCGGTCCATCAGGAAAAACATGGCGCCATTTACCACCTGCGCGGCGAAGCCGAAATCGACTACCGCACCTACATTCTGCGCGCCGACCAGATCACCTATAACGCGGACACGGGAGATAGTGAAGAGGACGGCCACGTTGTGCTCGACGGCGGCCCGTACGACGAGCACGTAAAATCCAGTCACAGCGTCTACAATGTCCGCACCCAGGTTGGGACCTTCTACAGCGCGATTGGAACGGTGGGTTTTCGGATGCGGGCTTCCCGCTACACGCTGACCACAACCAATCCGTTTGCCTTTACCGGGAAAATTGTCGAGAAACACGGGCCCGACCACTATATGGTGCGTCAGGGAACGGTCACCACCTGCCAAATGCCGCATCCCAAGTGGCTGTTCGAGGCCAGGCACATCCAGGTCGATGTCGACGGCACCGCCCAACTCTACAACAGCGGCTTCGAGTTGATGGGCGTGCCCGTCTTCTATTTCCCGTATGTCAGCTTTCCGGTTCAGAAAGAGCGCCAGAGCGGATTCCTGATTCCGACTTTTGGCACCTCGTCCATCAAGGGAGATATTGTCGGCGAATCCCTCTATTGGGCGATCAATCGCAGTATGGATGCCATCGTTGGCGCCGACTACTATTCGAAACGCGGTTGGTTCGAACGTGCCGAATTCCGCGCCCGGCCGAGCGATCGCTCCTATCTTTTCTTCAACTATCAGGGCATGGTGGATCGCGGCGTCGGCAATCCACGCGAGAATCAGGGCGGAGAGGACGCGCGTCTTATGGCCGAGCGCCCCTTCGGCGATTTTCGCGGCGTCGCCAATATCGATTACCTGAGTTCGTTTGTTTTCCGCATTGTCTTCACCGACGTATACACGCTGGCCATCGACTCGGAAGTCCGATCGCAGGTCTTCCTCTCCAACACAACCAACGGATTTCACTTCAACGTGCTGGCGGAGCGCTACCAGAATTTCGAAGTATGCAATCCGAACACGGAATTGAACGCGACTTGCAGCACGATTACGCAAACCCAGCTGGTCCGAATTTTGCATACGCCAAGTTTCTTTGCCTCGGGTGAGGAACGGCAGTTGGGCAACACGCCGCTGTACTGGTCATTCGAGAGCGCGGCCGAAGGTTTGCAGCGGCGCGAGGCACCCGAGGATGCGCAGGGACTTCCACTGGGCTTCAGCACCAATCCTGTCGTGGGCCGGTTCGATCTGGCTCCTTCCCTCACGATGCCCTTGCAATGGCGGGGTTGGTCGTTCCGTCCCGCGCTTACGTTGCGCGATACGTTCTACACGCAGGAGTTCGATCCTGGATTGGCTTCCGGTTATGGCAGAGCTGCCGACCAGACCATTAATCGCAAAACCCTGGAAACTTCGGTCGAAATACGCCCGCCCGCCTTGTCGCGCGTGTTCGATCATCCCTGGCTCGGACGCAAATGGAAGCACGTAATTGAACCTCGCGTGAAGTACGACTACGTAACCGGCATCAATAATTTCGCGAATATTCTTCGCTTCGATGCCACCGACGTGCTCACCAACACCAATGAACTCCAGTACTCAGTGGTGAATCGCCTTTACGCCCGGCACGTTGATCCCAGCGTCAAGGACTGCGACGTGCCCGGCATCGCCACGCTTACGATCGGCGGAGTCCCGCAAGCTGGCGCGGTTCCGTGGGAACTGCCTCCCACTCCTAACGCTCAACTCTGTGCCACGGGCCCGCGGGAAATCCTGAGTTGGGAAATCGGACAGAAGTATTTTTTCGATCCCACGTTTGGTAACGCCCTGCAGGGCGGGCTGCGGAATGTATTTACGACGACCGCGGATCTTACCGGCATCGCCTTTTTGGATGAGCCGCGGCACTTTGCTCCCCTGATTTCGCGTCTGCGCATCGAGCCCAGTCTGCGCACCAATGCCGAGTGGGATTTGGATTACGATTTGGAGACGGGCCGCATCAATTCCAGCCTGGCGCTGGTGAACTACCACCTTGGCCCGTTTACCATGGGCGGCGGCGACGCCTTTCTGCGCGTGATCGACACGGGAGCCCGGACGATCGTGGCGCAGAACCAGTTCCATCAATTCCGGCTGCTGTTTGGGTATGGCGACGTCAACAAGCGCGGATTGAGCGCCGCCACGAGCGTCGGCTTTGACACCGACAATGGGTCGCTGCAATATGCCACGGCCCAGGCCAGTTACAACTGGGACTGCTGCGGCTTGAGCATGGAATATCGCCGCTTTGCGCTGGGATCGGTGCGCAACGAAAATCAATATCGTTTCACATTTACGCTGGCGAACATAGGAGCGTTCGGGAACCTGAAGCGGCAGGAACGGCTGTATTAGTTATGAATGGAGCGACGGGCGGGACGCCTGGCGCTCCACCAGCAATCATGCATAATAGAAACGTGAACCCCGCGTCTACGCTCGATCAAAAAGTGGAATGCCTGCGCCAGATCCTCGCGCGCAGCGGTCGCCTGATCGTAGCCTATTCCGGTGGCGTGGACTCCGCTTTTTTAGCCTGGATGGCGCACGAAGTCCTCGGCGACAAGATGTGCGCCGCGATTGCCGATTCCCCCAGCCTGGCGAGGACTCATCTCGAAGACGCGCTCGCCTTTGCGCGCGAACATGAGATTCCGGTTGAAGCGGTGGAAACGCACGAACTGGAGAATCCCGCGTACGTCCGCAACGATGCCCTTCGCTGCTTTCATTGCAAAGACGAATTGTTTACCGTCCTCGAGCGCTACCGTGAGGCTGGCGGATTCGATGCCATCGCCTACGGAGTCAACGCCGACGACGCGGGCGATTTTCGTCCCGGACAGCAGGCCGCTCGCGAGCATCACGTGCTCGCTCCGCTGCTCGAAGCCGGCCTGAACAAATCTGAAATCCGCGAACTGGCGAGGCTGGCAGACTTGCGAGTGTGGGATAAGCCAGCCTCCGCCTGTCTTTCGTCGCGCCTCGAATATGGACGCGAAGTGACGCCCGAAGCGCTCAGCGTGATCGAGCGCGGCGAAGACGCACTTCGCGCCTTGGGCTTCCGCCAATTCCGCGTGCGCCATCATGGCGATATCGTGCGCATCGAGATCGCCCGCGAAGAACTTCCACGCGCTTTGACCGCGGAGATGGCCCGCGAGCTCACCACTGTATTCAAAGCCTTGGGATTCAAGTTCGTCACGCTCGATCTGGAAGGTTTCCGCTCCGGCTCGATGAATCAACTGCTGACCGCTGAGGAGTTGCTCCGAGGCCGGTCCTGAAATTGCCTTTCGTAGGCGCAGGCCGGGGTCCCCATCGATACCCATAGCCGCCGCACCTCCTACGCGACTCTTGCTCCCATGAGATAATCAAGCGGTTTCCCCATGTTCAGGTGGTTTCGACGAATGATTGTGCGGCGCGCGTTTCTCATGCTTTTGCTGGTCTGTCTGGGCTGTTCGGCCCAATCTGGTCCAACTTCGAGTATTGCAACTCCGAATTCTGCATCCCCGACGGCCCCGTCCGACATCACGCGCTCCATCGAGCGCCACGTGCGGGCGCAGTACTCCCTTCCGCCGGACGTAAAGGTGATTGTCGGGCCGCTGCGGCCGAGCGACTTTACGAACTTTGACGCGCTGACCGTCACGTTTTCCAGTGCCACCAAGAAACAGGATTTCTCGTTCCTGCTTTCCCACGATCACAAGACACTGATACGCCTGACCAGGTTCGATCTGACCACCGATCCATACGCGGAGACGATGAAAAAGATCGACGTCAGCGGGCGTCCCACGCGCGGCAACAAGGATGCCAAAGTGACGATCGTGAACTTTGACGATTTCGAATGCCCGTTCTGTTCGCGCGTGCACGCTACGCTTTTCCCCGGACTTTTCAAGGAATACGGCGACCGCGTTCTTTTCATTTACAAGGATTATCCGATCGATGAAATTCACCCCTGGGCGATGCACGCGGCCGTCGATGCCAATTGCCTGGGCGCCCAAAACAACGACGCCTACTGGGAATATGCCGATTACCTGCACAACAACGGAAGCGCCGTCAGCGGCCAGAAAAATCCCGACGGCTGGAACGCGGAACTCGATAAGTTGGCCAACTTGCAGGGGGAAAGGCACAAACTAGACGTTCCGAAGTTGCAGGCGTGCCTGAAAGCTCAGGATGAAAACGCAGTGCGCGCCTCCATTCGCGAAGGGGAAGCGCTCGGAGTGGAAGCCACGCCGACGATGTTCGTAAATGGACGGAAGCTGGATGGAGCCGTGCCGGCGGAAGATATACGAACCGTGCTCGATCAGGCATTGAACGATGCAGGCGTCACGCCTCCGGAGCACAAGCAATGAATTTGGTAATTTGTAATTTGTAATTTGCGATTTGTAATCGAAACCGCAGGATTGGGAGATGTCCGTTACAGATTACCAATCGCAAATCCCCCGCCCCGGTGGCGGAGGAAGGAAAAACTTGAAAAAACATAACTACGTTTGGCTAGCGGCCCTGGTCTTGGTCAGCGCTTCTCTAATGCTGGGGCTCGCAGCCTGTAACCACAACTCTGCCGGCGGCGACGTCATGGCCTCGATCAATGGGCACAAGATCTATCGCACCGAAGTCGACAAGTATTATGCCAACCAGACGGCGGGTTCCGATCAGCAGCCGACGGGCGAGCAGGCCGTCAGCCTGCGCCTGAGCATCCTGAACGAGCTGATCGAGACCGAGATCCTGATGCAGCGCGCCGAAAAACTCGGCCTGCTGGCGACGGATGAAGAAGTAGACCGCAAGATGAATGAAATCAAGTCGCCCTACACCGCCGAAGAATTTAACAAGCGCCTGCAGGACAAAAAAATATCGGTCGATGACTTTAAGCGCGACCTGCGGCGTTCGCTTACCCGCGACAAGGTGTTGAACAAGGAAATTACTTCGCGCATCAACATCACCGACCAGGATGTCACTAGTTATTTCAACCAGCACAAGGCCGAGTTCAACCTGATCGAAGCGCAGTATCACCTGGCAAAAATCATGGTTTCTGGAATGGCAAGCCCTCAGGTGCATAACCTGCAAAATAGCAAAGCGCAGAACGCCGCCGAGGCGCAAAAGAAAATTCAGATGATCGCCAACCGCCTCGATAGCGGCGACGACTTCGCTACGCTGGCGATGAATTATTCCGAAGACCCAGACACCAGCAATAACGGCGGCGATCTGGGGATGGTCCCTGAATCCCAGCTCACGAAGAACCCCGATCCAAACGCCCACGAAGTGGTCGCAGCCGTGATGAAGCTGAAACCGGGCCAATACACGCCGGTCATTCCCATCATCAATCCAGCCAATCACCAGCCGGCCGCTTACCTGATCATGAAACTGATTGCCAGGGGACCGGCGGGCCAGAGGGATTTGAACGATCCGCGAGTGCAGCAAGCCATCCGCCAGCAGTTGCGCGATCGCCGCGAGCAGTTGTTAAAAGCAGCCTATTACGAAACCCTCCGCGACGACGCCAAAGTCACGAACTACTACGCCGACGAAGTGCTGAAAAATTTAGGAGCGGCGCAGTAGGTATTCCATTGTCACGCTGAGCAAGGCTCCTATTGTCAGGAGCAAGAATCCCACTGTCATGCTGAGCGAGGATTGAGGTTCGCGAAAGCGAAGCTCAACCGCAGTCGAAGCACCCCTACTCGATCTCGATGCCGACTGGAAGGGCAGGGTCAGGGGTTCGTATCAGGGCATCGCTTTAGCGATGCCGCAGGCTCTCAAGATCAGAAGCCCCTTCAGGGGCCTCGCTGAACCCATCTATCCTTCCAGCTTCTTAGTGAGAACTTCATTCACCAGCTGAGGATTCGCCTGCCCCTTCGATGCCTTCATCACCTGCCCCACGAAAAATCCAATCATCGTTTTCTTGCCCGCGCGATACTGCTCCACCTGCTTTGGATTCGCCGCGATAATTTCGTCGGCCAGTTTCTCCAGCGCGGACGTGTCGCGCGATTGCTCGGGACGCCCCTCGGCCTCGTAAACCGCGGGAAAGTCCTGCCCGCGTTCGAAACAAAGATCGTAAAGGTCTTTCAACATTTTGCCCGAGATGGCGCCCGACTCGACCAGATCGGCGGAAGCCCTAACTCCCGCCATTGAAATCGGAGACTGCTCGAGTTCCAGCCTTTGCGCTTTTAGCCGCCCCAGCAATTCGCTCTGCACAAGATTGGCAACGCGCTTGGGATTTTTAGCCGTGCGCGCTGCGGACTCAAACTGATCGGCCATGGCTCGCGTAAGCGTTAGAGTATGGGCATCGCCTGCGGTGATGCCATATTCCGTCGTCATGCGCTGCCGCCGCGCTTCCGGAAGTTCTGGCAAACTAGCGCGAATCGCCGCTTGCCATTTTTCATCCACCACCAGCGGCAGCAAATCGGGCTCGGGAAAATAGCGGTAATCGTGCGCCTGCTCCTTCGAGCGCATGCCGTAAGTCCTGCCTTCGTGCGCGTTATAGAGACGCGTTTCCTGCGTGATTCGCCCGCCGCCCTCGATGATTCCGATGTGGCGCTCGATCTCGTACTCCAGCGCCTGCTTGATGAAGCGGAACGAGTTGACGTTCTTGACCTCGGTCTTGGTGCCGAATTCTTTCTGTCCGCGAGGCCGCACGCTGATGTTGGCGTCGCAGCGCAGCGAACCTTCTTCCATGTTGCAGTCGCCGACGCCCGTGTAGAGGATGATTTCCTTAAGCCGCGTGAGATATTCGTAAGCTTCGTCGGGCGATCGCATGTCCGGTTCGCTGACAATCTCAGCGAGCGGCACGCCGGTGCGGTTCAGATCGATCGCGGTCTTGTGCGCGGAATCGGCAAAGCCCTCATGCAGGCTCTTGCCGGCGTCTTCTTCCAAATGCAGCCGCGTGATCCCAATTTTCTTTTTGCCTCCGCGCTTCTTACCCTCGTTTACATCGATGTTGATGAATCCAAATTCCGCCAGCGGCTTGTCATATTGTGAAATCTGGTACCCCTTAGGCAGGTCTGGATAAAAATAATTCTTCCGAGCAAAGATAGACACTTCATTGATCCGGCACTCCAAAGCCATGGCCGCCAGAACCGCAAATTCCACCGCCTTGCGGTTCAGCACCGGCAGGGCTCCCGGAAGTCCAAGACACACGGGACACACATTGGTATTCGGCGGATCGCCAAAACGAGTGGCGCACGAGCAAAAGATTTTCGAAGCTGTCAGCAGTTGCACGTGCACTTCAAGTCCGATAACCGGCTCGTATTTCGCAAGGAGATCTTCGGAAAGGGCTGGCGTCGAAGCCATATTGGAAAATTATAGCCTTGCTTGTGGAGCGCCGGGCGTCGCCACGAGCGCGTGTTGCTCCATCGTAGGGTTGCTAAGGCTTCTTCACTTCCGGAGCGCTCAAATACTTCTCCATCGGAATTTCAAAATACATCAGCTCGTTACCCTTAGCGTCCCGCACTCCCATCAGATAGAAACTCGCGCCCGCCAGCGGATTCGAGATGTCCAAAATGTCGAAAAAGAGAAAACCCCGCACTGTGGAATGCGGTTCCACCGCCTTGGCCTCAAACTGAGCCTGCTCGATTTCATCCCAGGTCTTTTTGCTCACCCCGCCTTTGACCTCTTTTTTTGGCAGCGGAATAGGCAACGTAGGCTGGCTGTCATTCCGCGAAGGATGCGAGAGCCGCCTCAGCAGATCGTCCATGCTTGAGGGAAAAAGCTTGCTGCGGTCCTTGGTATTCAACTGCGCCTTCATATCGACCAGCGAGATAGGCTGATCGCCGTCATTCGTAATGACAAAGAAGACCGGCATGTATCCGTAGTTGCGGTAGTTCACGGTGAAGATCGAAGCTTTATATTCCACGTCATACGGATCGACCGCGACCGCAACTTTTTCCATGGAGTGATCGTCATGCGCAGGATAAGTGCGCGCGGGCGGCGCCGTGGGCATGACAAACTCTTTGGCCGCCATTGCGCACAAGCAGCCCACGAGCACAAAAGCACCAACTGCCGCAAGACGAGGGACTCGCGGCAAACGAGTGCGCGTTGATTCCTGCTTACCTGCATTTCGCATATTTGAATTATAGGATGCCAAATCATAAGGAGATGGCTGCGCTACGCGCTTCGAACTGCGAGCCACGAGCCGCGGGCGAGCGATTTCGGTTCGGCGCGTAGCTCGAAGCTCGCAGCGGTCTTTTGCCGTTTAGAATGGGACTTCTCTCCATGTACGCGCTCTACAGTGCGCTGCTCGCTTTTTTCCTTTTGCTGACGCTGCCCTACTGGCTGCTGCAGATGTTGCGGCATGGCAAGTACCGCGCAGGGTTGAGGCAGAGGTTCGGCGCAGTTCCGCCCGCCCTGGCTGGGGCCCACGATAGACCCACAATCTGGGTTCATGCGGTGTCGGTGGGCGAGGTGGTGGCTTCGAGCGCAGTCGTCGAGGCGCTGCGGCAGAGATTTCCATCCCACCGCGTACTCGTGTCGACGACCACCAGCACAGGTCAGACGCTTGCCGCCCGCCGCTTTGGCGCTGAGAACGTATTTTATTTCCCCTTGGACTTCGCCTTCGCGATCCGCCCCTACCTCGATGCTTTGCGCCCGGAACTAGTGGTCGTCGCCGAAACGGAATTCTGGCCCAATTTTCTGCGGCTGGCCAAGGGCAGCGGGGCTCGCATCGCGGTAATCAACTGCAGAATTTCCGACCGCTCGCTTCCCGGCTACAAACGCTTTCGCTTCTGGTTGCCGAAATTGCTCGAGAAAACGCTCGCGACCGTCGATATCTTCCTCGCTCAGACCGAAGAAGACCGGCAGCGTCTTATCGAAATCGGAGCTCCCGAATCAAAAGTCACAGTCGCGGGCAACCTGAAATTTGATGTGGAGGCGCCGCCCGCGACCAAGATCGTTGCCAGCCTTCGCGACAGCCTCAGCCAGTCCGGCGCGCAGCCGGTTCTGGTGTGCGGCAGCACGCTCGAGGACGAAGAAGGTTCGCTGCTCTCGGCGTTTCGCAACATCCTGGTCGATCATCCCAAAGCTGTGATGATGCTTGCGCCGCGCCATCCGGAGCGTTTTGCACAGGTTTCGGAGTTGGTCGAAAAACTCGGCTTCCGCATGCTACGGCGATCCTTGTGGAAAGGCGAGCCACTCGCGGCGAGCGTGTTGCTGGTCGATAGCATCGGAGAGTTAGCCGCGCTTTATTCGCTGGCCACGGTTGCCTTCGTCGGTGGAAGCCTCGTCCCACGCGGTGGACACAACATTCTTGAGCCCGCGCTGTATGGCGTTCCTATCGTCACCGGCAACCACTACGAAAATTTTCGCGACGCGGTCAATTTTTTCGCCAGCCGCAATGCCGTCCGCATCGTCGGACTAGCGGAGCTGCCACTAGTCTTCATCGAGTTGATCGAAAACGCCGACGAACGAGCGACCCTGGGCCAGAACGCGCTGGCCGCCCTCGAATCCCAGCGAGGCGCCACCGACAGGACGGTCAAGGCGCTGCTCCAGTTGATGGGTGTTTCATCATGAATCCACTGACCGGCCTTTACGGTGCCGCCACCAATCTGCGAAACACGTTGTTCGATCGCGGCGTGCTGTCGTCCCGGCGGCTGGAGCAGCCCGTCGTCAGCGTCGGGAACTTATCGGTCGGCGGTTCGGGCAAGACACCCTTCGTCATCGCGCTCGGTGAGCTGCTGAAGGCGCGCGGCGTCAGCTTCGACGTGCTCTCGCGCGGATACGGCCGCAAAACTCGCGGCGTTCTGGTAGTTGAGCCCGATAGCAACGCCGCCGACTTCGGCGATGAACCGCTGTTGATCGCGCGGCGCCTGGGCGTTCCCGTCATCGTCGGAGAAAGCCGTTATGAAGCAGGCCGGCTCGCCGAGCAAGAATTCCAGCCGCAATTGCACCTCCTCGACGACGGCTTTCAGCACCGTTCTCTGGCCCGCGATTTCGACATCGTGCTAATGACGGAGCAGGACTTCGAAGAGCGGCTGCTTCCGTCGGGACGAATGCGCGAACCGCTCTCGTCGCTGCAACGTGCCGATGCCATCGTGCTCCCCACCAGCGTCGCCGTGGATCATCCGGCCCTGAAGCAAAAGCCAATCTGGCGAATCGAGCGCCAGTTCGTTCTCCCGAACCCGCCCGCTGCACCGATCGTTTTTTGCGGCATTGCTTGCCCCGAACAGTTCTTCTCCCAAGTGCGCGCCGTCGGGGTCACCCCCGCGGCAGAGGTTCGCTTTCGCGACCACCATGCTTACGACTTGGACGACATTCGGTCTCTCATCAGCACACGCATCAAACTCGCTGCCGACGGTTTCTTGACAACCGAAAAAGACGCGATCAACCTCGCCCCTGATCAGCATCGTCTCGAACCGCTCGCGGTCGCCAAGCTGATCCTCACCATCGACCGTCCCGCTGACGTTATGGATACCATTTTGGCCAGAATCGCGGAACGGAGGGCCCGCTCGTGAGAAAATCTCTGTTGCGCCCAACATCGGGCATTTCGGTAAGCCAGCATTTTGATGACAAAGCACATTAAAGAAAACGGAAGCCTGCGTCTGAAGAAGATCGTCGAGTCTTTTCCCAAGCTCACCGTAACCGTCCTCGCCGATCTGGTTGCTGACGAGTTCGTGTTCGGCGAAATCTCCCGCGTCTCGCGCGAAGCGCCCGTGCTGATTTTGCAACACCGCGATCGCAAGGTGGTTCCGGGCGGCGGCGCGAATGCCGTCTACAATCTCGCCGACCTCGGAGTGAACGTCCTGCCGGTTGGCGTCGTTGGCGACGACGAGCCGGGAAGACTGCTGCTACGCGCTTTCCGCCACAAACGCATCCCCGTCAGCGGCGTTTTCAAGGACAAGAGTTATACCACCGTGACCAAAACGCGCATCCTGGCCGGATTCGCGCACACCGCCGGACAACAGGTCGTGCGCCTGGACCGCGAGCCCACCGAAGGCCCCAACGCGCATTTGCGCCGCGAGCTCGTGCTCGCCGCCCGCGAATACGCCCGGGCCTCCGACGCTCTGCTGGTTTCCGACTATGGATACGGCGCGGCCACGCCGACTCTGCTGAATGTGATTCGGGAAAAGCGCGGCCTCGACAAGGTTCCGGTGACGCTCGACTCTCGCCATCGCATGTTGGAGTTCACCGGCATCACCGCGGCCACGCCGAATGAGTCGGAGGTGGAAGAAGTTCTCGGCATCCGCATCGGCAACGCCAACGACAATGACTGGGAGCGCCTGCTGGCCGCCGGAGACCAGATTGTCGGCGCCATGAACCTGGAATCGCTCGTGATCACGCGCGGCAAGGATGGCATGGTAGTTTTCCCGCGCCGGCACAAGCCGGTAGACATTCCAATTTACGGCAGCGATGAAGTTGCCGACGTAACCGGCGCCGGGGATACCGTGATCGCGACGTTTACCGCGGGCCTGGCTGCGGGCGCAACCGCCGAAGAGGCCGCCCAGCTCGCGAACTACGCGGGCGGCATCGTAGTTATGAAGCGCGGCACGGCCACCGTCAGCCAGCAGGAATTGCTGGAAGCGCTGGATAAGACGCCGCCGACAGCTCGCGAGCATTAAGTATGGACGACTGACGCATCCTGATACTTCGAGATTCATTGGCGACATCATTCCATCAGAAGATTGTTTCGCGCGACGAACTGCAGCGGCTCGTAGCGGAGTGGCGGCGCTCAGGCGAGCGCGTTACCCTGGCCAACGGATGCTTCGACGTGCTGCACGTCGGCCATGTTCGTTACCTTCATGCCGCACGCGAACTCGGAGGCAAACTAATCGTGGCCGTCAACGCCGATGCCTCGGTGCGCGCGTTGAAGGGTGAAGGCCGTCCCGTAATGCCGGCCGAGGAACGCGCGGAAATTCTGGCGTCGCTCGCCGACGTGGACGCGGTCGTAGTCTTTCCAGAAGCGGACGTCCGCGCCATCATTCGCGAAATCCGTCCGGATTTTCAAGCCAAAGGTACGGACTACACCGTAGAGAGCGTCCCCGAGCGCGACGAAGTCGAAGCTTGTGGAGGCCGCGTCGTCATCGTCGGCGATCCCAAGAACCACTCCGCCACCGGGATCATCAGTTCGCAACCGCGCTCGCGGCTGGGAAAATCGTGAGCCGGCGCGGATTCGAAAGCCTGCTCATCGTGCGCCTCAGCGCCATGGGAGACGTCATTCACACTCTGCCCGCGGCCGCCGCGCTGCGCCAGGCTTTTCCTCACGCTACATTAGGATGGCTCATCGAAGAGCGCTGGGCTGAATTGCTCTGCACTCTGCGCTTTCCACGCTCCGGACCGCGCTCTCCGCAGCGTCCCCTGGTCGACCGTGTCCACACCGTCAACACCGCGGAATGGCGCCGCGCCCTCTTTTCGTTCAACACCTGGCAGCAGATGGCCGTGGGCTTGAGTCAGCTGCGCGGAATTGAATATGACGCGGTCATTGATTTCCAAGGGGCGATCCGTTCGGCGCTGTTGGCACGTTGGTCGGGCGCGCCCATACGGTATGGCAACGCGCAGCCACGCGAAAATGCCGCCAGCATGTTTTACACGCGACAAGTGCTCGCCAGCGGCCCGCATGTAGTCCAACAGGCGCTCGCTTTGGCGGAGGCGGTCATTTTACCTACTGGAGGTCCAAGACCGGTGGTGGAGCCCAGGGTAGAGTTTCCGGTGGACCCTGATGCCGAGAGCAAGTTTTCTGACCTCACCGCAGATGTAAAAAAAATCGCAATTCTCAACCCCGGCGCGGGCTGGGGCGCGAAGATGTGGCCCGCCGAGCGTTACGGGCAGGTTGCGAAAGAGCTTGCAAAAGATGGATTATGCTCGCTCGTAAACTTCGGACCGGGGGAGGAAACACTGGCTGAGGCAGTGGAATCCGCCAGCGAAGGAACGGCGCGAAAAATCTCCTGCTCGGTTTCCGAATTGATTGCGCTCACGCGCAGGGCCCGCCTCTTCATCGGCGGCGATACCGGACCGATGCACCTGGCGGCGGCGCTGAAAATTCCCGTGGTCGCAATTTTTGGTCCGACCAACCCCGCGCGCAACGGCCCGTTCGGAACCCAGTCGATAGTGTTACGAAGCGCAAGCAGTATGACCGACCACACGCGGCGCCTCGAACCCGACCAAGGTTTGCTCGAAATCACCGCCCCCGAAGTAGTCGCCGCAACTCGGGAGCTGTTGCAGAATGTCGTACAGAGCCTCGCATCGCCGAAAACCTGTGACTGAGGTCCCACAATCCGGAGCGCAACCGTCACCCTTCGCCGTCGGCACCTGGGCGCGCGTGGCCCGCCGCATCCGCGTGCCGCTGGGATTTATTTTTGCGTTCGTCTACATCTGGTTGGCGCAGCCCACGAAGACATCTCTCATCACCGGCACACTCGTGCTCGTTCCCGGGCTGGTCTTGCGCGGATTGGCTTCCGGACACGTGCAAAAAGACGAGCAGCTCACCACCAGCGGTCCCTACGCCTACACGCGCAACCCGCTGTACCTGGGCTCGTTGATGCTGGCCGCGGGCTTCGCGATCGCGGCGCGTAGTTGGTGGATCGTCGCCGTCATGCTCCTCATGTTCGGCGCCATTTACATCCCGGTCATCGCCGGCGAAGAGCGTTCGCTGCGTCAGAAATTTCCCGGCTACGACGACTATGCCCGTCACGTCCCGCGCATGTTGCCGCGCCTTACGCCTTACGGAAGCGAGCAGAGCGCGTATTCCTCCGCGCGCTACTGGCGGCACCGTGAGCATCAAGCCGCAATCGGCTGCGTAGCCATGCTGGTTGTCCTCGTCATTAAGCTGGTCGCCAAGCTGGTGTGGTAGTCTGCCGTGAGCATGTGCGGTTTACCTCGAGGGCTAAGCCCGGTCTGTTTAGCGGCGTTTACGGCACGACTGAAGTCGCGCCCTTCCCAAGCGCTGCTCTCCTTCTTCTTCCTGGTCACAGTCATACCGGCGCAGCAAGGCCCGCCTACGGCGACCATCGGCCCGGCTCCCGTCGAGATCGCGGCTCCCCGTCCCAATTATCCGTTCCCCGACGGGCGGAGTTACGTTTTTTCAGCGGAATGGCATTTGATCCCCGCCGGAACTGGTGTCGTGAGAATGGATGTCTCCGGCAACGAGCGCAAAATCACCGCGACCGCCGAATCCGTCGGCGCCGTCAACATCATCTTCCCGGTGCACGACCGTTTTGAATCGCACTTCGATCCGCGAACTTTCTGCTCGCTCTCGATCTTCAAGCACAGCGAGGAAGGCTCGCACAGGCGGGAGACGTCGATCCACTTTGACTACGCGCGGAAGAAAAGCACGCTCGACGAAAAGAATCTGAAGACGGGCGAGACCAAGCACATTGAAAACGATTTAGCCGGCTGTGCCACCGATGTCATCACTGGCTTCTATTACTTGCAATCGCTGGCGCTGCAGCTCGGCGAGAGATACGAGTTCCCCATCAGCGACGGAAAAACCACGATCGTCCGCGCCACCGTGGAAAAACGCGAGCCCATCCGAGCGCCCGCCGGGACGTTCCCGTGCGTGATGGTTACGGCCGAAGCCACGTCCGGCCCGCTGCAAAACAAAGGCAAAGTGTGGGTATGGTTTTCGGAGGACCCCAGTCACACACCGGTACAAATGCGCGTCAAACTGGGATGGGGCACGCTGCTGTTTCGATTGCAGAGGATCGAGAAGTAATATCTGTAATTGGCAATTTTTGATTTGTAATTGGAAAAGCCCCTGCTCTTAAAATTACAAATTACCAACCACCAATTACAAAATTGTTCGCCTACTTCAGCGCCACCACCGCCTGCTTCGCCTTCGCCAGCTCCGGACGCGCCGAACTCCCGCCTTCACAAGTCTTCACCAGCACGGCGTAATACTCCGTGGCCTCGGAAGTTTGCCCCGCCATCTCCGCCGCTTGTGCCGCTCCGTAAACGCCATTGAAGCGGTTGGGGTAGAACTTCAACTCCGTCTTGTATTCTACGAGAGCCTGCCCCGGCTGTTTCATTTCCAGCAAAATGTCGGCAAGCATCTCCCGGGCGGGAGTTCCACCATCGGATTCATCTCCGGATGCCTCCTCCTTTTCAGCAATTGCGCGTAAGGCTGCGGTGGCGGCTTCGTTTCTGCCTTCGGCGTGATCGAGCCACGCTGTGGCTTCTTTTCGATCCTGTTCGACCGCGTCGGCGTAGTTTTTCTTCTTTCGATCGAGAAGAGTCTTGCGAATGGTTTCGATGTGTTCGATATCGGTGTGCGCCTGCGCGACGTTTCCACTACGTGCGGCTCCAATGGCTCGCGCCCAGTAGGTGATGGCAGCGTCCCCTCCCTCCGTATCGGGAACATACGTCAAGGCGGCCGCTTCGGCCCAGTGGTGCATCTCTAATGCGTAGCGCGCGGGAAACGCGACCAGGGCGTAAACGCGCGGGTCGTATCCCATGCCATACATATCTTTCATCGGCGGCATCGCTTTTACTTCTTCGATTACTTTGAGCGCCTCGGCCTCGCGCCCGCTCTGCAGATAGGCGTAGACGAGGTAGTCCATGGCGTGGAACTGGTGGCCTTCGCCGCCCATGTGCATCTCCGTAGCCTTGCGCGTCGCGGCGATAGAAGCCAGATTGGAATCGATGTCATCCTGCCAGAGTCCTAACCGGGCGAAAATATGCGACGGCATGTGCAATGCGTGCGGAGCGGCGGGAGCGATCTGGGCGTAACGGCGAGCGGCCGGCAATCCGAGTTGCGCCAACTGCGGCTTGTCGTATGCGTGAATCAAATAATGCGCGATGCCGGGATGAGTGGGCTCCTCGGCAAACAACTTCTCCAAAATGGCGCCCGCCTGCTTGCGGTTGGCAAAAGTCGTGTCGCCGTCAGGCTCCGACGCCAGCAGCGAGAGCGCATAAAAAGCGGCCGCCTCGTGGTCATCCGGATATTTCTTATGCACCTTCTCCATGGCAGCCGAGTAAGCTCGCGCCCGCGCGTCGTGGTCCGCCTTCTCGCTGTTGGAATAGAAAGCCTGCAGCGCATGGACGTAATCGCGCTCGTGCGCAGTGGGGGCCCTAAGTTCGTCGGCCTGCTCCAACTCGGCCGCGCCCTGCTTAATGGTGGCCGCATCCGGACGATTCCAAAGTTGATGCCACAAACTCATGGCCTCGCCCCAGTAAGCCATGGCGCACTTCGAGTCCTGCTTAGCAGCGTCCTGAAAGGACTTCTCCGCCTCTTCGTACCAGAACGAATGCAGCAGCGCGACCCCTTTTTCGAAAGTCTTCTCCGCATCCGGAGTACACGAAACAGAAAAATGCACCGTCCCCAGTTGCTGCTGGGTGAGTTCCTCGTGATGATGGTCTTCGGCGGCGAAGGCCATGCATGAGCCGGCCAAAGCAATACACAAAATCCATATAAGTTTGCCCATGGAACACCCCGGATGGAGTCTAGTGCGCGATTTGGGGCGGGGTCAAGGCGACGGGGTTAACACGCGACGGCGCTCAGAAACCGGCCGACGAGTGCTGTGGGGACTTAGGATAGTAATCGGCGGGCGATGCGCTATGCTTGAGTTGATCTTCAGGTAGTGCGCCGCAAACGGATCGAGCAACGGTCGAGGATATCCAGTCACGGGAATGCATCTTATCCGTGGGACTAGTTCTACTTTCCCGCGAACACTTCCTTCGCGGCGATCACCGTGTTGCAGTGAATGGTTATCGTATCTTCGAGTTTCATGGCGTAGCCCCCGGCGAGCGTGACCATCACCGGGATGCCTTCGGCTTTGGCAATTTGGAACACCAGCGCATCGCGCTGCTTCAATCCCTCAATCGTTAACGACAATCCGCCCAGCTGATCCTCGCAATACGGATCGGCCCCTGCGAGGTAACAGATAAGTTCCGGCTGAAACTTGTTTAATCCCATGCTGAGCGCGTTGCCGAGGCACGCCAGATAGTCGGCGTCGCCCAGCCCGTCGGGCAAATTCAGATCCAGTGACGAAGGGGGCTTAAACGACGGGTAGTTGTTGAGCTGGTGCAACGAGATGGTGAAGACGTCCGTGGTCGGGGTGCTGCGCGGCCTCATCCCCGGCGGGGCCGGGCGCGCGGAACTGAGAACAGAAGAAAATGTCGCGGACCCCGGCTCGCTGGGGATGCGTGTGCCGGAAAAAATCACAGCCGTGCCGTTGCCTTGATGAACGTCGCAATCGACGGTCATGGCCGTGCGAATCCTATCCTCCCGCTGCATGCGGCGAATGGCAACCGCCACGTCGTTGATCATGCAGAAGCCTTCGCCGTGGCCGGGGAACGCGTGATGGAATCCCCCACCGATGCTGATCCCCACGCCATCGACAAGCGCATGATCGGCGGCCAGTGTCGAACCTCCCGCCGCCAGCCAGAACGCGCGCACGAGTTCGGGCGAGTACGGCACTTCAAGCTCCAACTCTTCCAGCGCGGTCAGCGTGCCCGTCTTCAGCTTGTGGACGTACTGCGGAGTGTGCACCAGCAATATGTCCTCATCCGCCGCCGGGGTCGGAGCCACAAAATCGGAAGGCTCCGCAACTCCGGTCGCCAGCAGCCGCTCGTAAATGCACTTGTATTTTTCCGCGGGAAAAACATGCGACCCGATGGGCAGGTAGTAGTCGTCACTATAGATGAGCTTGAAGGGCAGCATGCAATACTCAGCTTTGGCACCCGGCAGCCCGAGAGCCGAAAACGCCATATCATACGCGGATCGCAACCTTTTCGCAGTGACGTTCACGGTCCGCCGTACCGTTATCGTTTGGATGCCGGGGCGGATGATGATGATAAAGAATTCCTCTTGTTCCTTTGCCCTCACTGTTCCCCTGTGTTCCGGAGCCTGCCCTGAGCGAGGCCGAAGGGTGCACCCTGTGGTTAAGGTTTTAAACTGTTAAACTGACCCGGTTGCCAGCCAAGAAGAAATCGCCGCCAGAGAACGCCCCGCCCGGGCCGTCGCAAACTTCTGCCCCTCCACATGCCGAAGGTAAAGGACGGATCTTCCTGGTCGACACGATGTCATTCATTTTTCGCGCCTATCACGCCATGGCTCGGCAGCGTCCGATGTCAACGAAGACGGGGGTCCCGACTGCAGCCACGTATGTGTTCGTGAATATGCTGCGCAAGCTGCGGGACGATTTTTCGCCCGAGTATCTGGCGGCGGTGTTTGACGTGGGCGCGCCCACGATTCGCAATCAGCAGGCCGAAGCAATCACAACCATACGCAAGTTCGACATCAAGACGCAGACATTCAAGGAATCGCAGTATGGCGGCTACAAGGCAAACCGCGCCGAGATGCCGGGCGACCTGGTGCAGCAGATTCCGTATATTCGGCGGGCGCTCGAAGCGTATCGCATCCCGATATTGCAACTGGAAGGTTACGAAGCCGACGACGTAATCGGAACCCTCGCCCGGAAAGCGGCTGCGGAGTCGCACTCGGTATTCGTCGTGTCGAGCGACAAAGACATGCTGCAGTTGGTGAATGACAAAGTGCATGTCTTGAATCCGCCGAAGGACAACCTGATTTGCGATTCGGCGAAGGTGGAAGAAATTCTCGGAGTGCCTCCGTCGAAGGTGGTCGACGTGATGGCGCTGCGCGGAGATTCGGTGGACAACATCCCGGGCGCACCGGGGATCGGCGACAAAGGGTCGGTCGAATTGATTCAGCGTTTCGGAAGCGTGGAGCAGGCGCTCGAACACGCCGCGGAAGTCGAGAAGAAAACCTATCGCGAATCGCTGCAGAACAATCGCGACAATATTCTTTACAGCAAGCAACTGGTGACGATTGACACCGATGTTGCGGTCGACCTGGATGTACCCGCGATGAAAGCGGGCGAACCGGACATTGAATCTCTGCGCGCGCTTTTTGCCGAACTCGAATTCACTTCTTTGCTGAAGGAATTGCTGCCCGTCGTGGAAGTGAAAGAGGGCCACTACGGCGAGATCAAGTCGAGATCTGAATTCGAGGAGTATTTGTCACGTGTCAACCAGAGCGCGCCGCTCGCGCTGGCCATTCCGGCCGAACCCGCGGAGATTGTCGAAGAGGAAGAAAGCGAGCCTCAGCCGGCGCAGTCGGGGTTCCTGGCTTTGCGCCCGGCGGATGCGGAGCCACCAAGCACCGGAAATGCAGAGCGCATCGCCGTGTCGAATGCGCCGGGGGAGGGGGCGATGGTCGCGCTCGACGACCGGGCGCTCGCCGATCGGGTAAGGAGCGCTCTCGAAGATGCCGCTCTGCCCAAGACGTTCCACGATCTCAAGTCTGCGCTTCATTATTTCGGCGACCGGCAAATTGCGCTCGCCGGGGTCAGTCACGATCCCATGCTCTATTCCTACCTGCTCGATCCGACCTACTCATCACATTCTTTGCCGGAGGTTGCGCTGCGAAGATTCAATTTGAAGCTCAGCGGCAATCTGGCGGAAGCTGCGGATGTAACCGGCAGGCTGGCGACGGCTCTCCGCAAGGACGTTGACGACCAGGGCTTGACCTCGGTGTATGAAGAGATCGATGCGCCGCTCGTGCCCGTGCTGGCGCGCATGGAAGACGCAGGCGTGAAGATCGACCCAGCAGCTCTCGCTCGCATGTCGACAAAATTGCAGCGTGAGGCCGAAGCCAAGGCGCGAGACATTTACCAGCGTTGCGGCATGGAGTTCAACATCAATTCGCCGAAGCAACTGGGCGACGTGTTGTTTAACAAGCTGGCTCTGCCGATGCCGGTGCGATACGGCAAAGGAAAAAAGATTTCGACGGCAGTCGATGTCTTGGAGGGACTGGCAGCCGATCACGAGGTTCCGCGGTTGGTGCTGGAGTACCGGCAGCTCACCAAATTGAAATCGACCTACGTCGACGCATTGCCCGCGCTCATTCGCAGCCACAGCAGCCGCGTGCATACGACTTTTGG
>Ga0074044_10000957_pt1 | contig 26516 bp, 14 predicted proteins | sample BogForMeECP23OM1_FD_94443 | JGI IMG/M metagenome (GOLD analysis project Ga0074044, IMG submission 94443) | Bog forest soil microbial communities from Calvert Island, British Columbia, Canada - Bog Forest MetaG ECP23OM1 | ecosystem: Environmental > Terrestrial > Soil > Wetlands ... | reverse complement strand
TGTGCAAAAAGCACAGTCAGGTTCTGTGCCAACCACTCCAAGAGACAATGAAATATCTCCTGTAGGCATCATTATTCCGCTTTTGTTCGCACAGACCTTTCCGGTTTTGCTCGCACCACGACAATCAGAAACTTTTGGCCCAAAGAACCACACATTTTCGAGCCGGCCATTCGGGTACTTGCCGGCAACGTGACGATGGGGATTCGGAGCGCGGCTGTGATGGCACACCCAGCCGCAGCGATTTGAAATCGCCGTGTGTGCTGCGGCTCCCCCCGGCGAATCAAAATCAAAAGGAGCGCGAACATCCTTGTCCGCACGAAATTGATCCTGCAACAACCCGCGAGATTTTGTTGCGGTTGAAGACTCGCAGGCCCGGCGGTTTGCGCTCCGAGTCATTGGGCAACACGCCTCAAATGATGCCGCCGAAACGATTTGGGCGGAGACAGCTATTCTGGCAATTTGCCTTGCTGATAGCTCATCAATGTTTTCTGAAGCGAAATTTTCCCCATGCCATCCGCCAAATCCACGGCCTTCTGTTCGGTGGCAACGGCCGCGTTGGTTTCGCCGCTCATGAACTGGACGCGGGCGAGCGTGTCCAGAATGCCCGGCTCTTTTCCTTGGGTCGCCCGGTTGGCGCGCCCGGCCATTTTCTCCGCCAGCGCCAGGTCGCGCTTTTCGAGTCCAGGCTGCGCGACGATGAACCAGGCGAGTTCATTTTGGAGGGCCGCATTGTCGGGGTGTGCGTCGCTGAGGGAGCCGGCCAGCTTGTAAGCTCCGGTGTAGTCCTTCCGGCCAAGAAGAATTTGAAAACGAACTGCATCCAAACCCTCACGCTCGTCGGCGGGCAGCAATTTTTCCATCTGGGCAACTGCGGTTTCGGCGCCGTCCCAGTCCTTTTGTTTCAGGCTGGCGCCGAGTTTTTTGGAAAGGTCCATCAACTGTTGCTGGGTTTGCTGCCGCTGCTCATAGTCCGCGGCGGCCTTGCCCACGTCGTAATGGCCGGCGAGAATGTCGTTCAACAGTTGTTCCGTCAGCTCCATTGGATGGCCGATCCAGGCGATGCGGCCTTGCTGGTTGACGATGAACGCGGTGGGGATGCCGTTCTGATCTGCCGCTTTCATCCAGTTGACAGCCATGGCGCCGTCCTTTTCCTGGCTCTTGTCGTCCAGCGCAACGCGATAGGTCATCTGGTCGCCCATCTTTTTCACGAACGGCGCGACGGCGCTGTCGTCCTGCTCCCAAACATCCTGGCCGATGACCACCACGCCCTTGTCTTTGAACTTTTGCCACCATTGATTGAGGTGCGGGATGGAGGCGCGGCACGGGCCGCACCACGTGGCCCAGAATTCCACGATATAAACCGTGCCGGGCTTGAAATCCTTCACCGGCTCGCCCTGCACCCACTGGGCGACCTGGAGTTTGGGCGCCGGATCGCCAATCTTGAGCGCCGCGGTCGTTGATTGAGCGGCAATGGCCAAGGTGATGCCCGTCAGCAACGCCGGTATTCGTGAAAACATGGATTTTTTCATTTGCAGTTTGCGGTTGACGAAACTTTGCGTTCTTGGTCCGGTTATTTTGGAACGAGCTTACTTTTGGCGTTCGGCGTTGCTTTGTCCAGTCACAAAGCGTTTTTTGTTTGAACTAAGGAGAGCAACTTAACACTGCCGCCGGGGCGCGAGTTGTCCCAACTCGCAGCGCAACCGGCGAATCCAGCCGCTGCGGATTGAGGACAATCCGCGCTCCGTGGCGAGCAACCAGCGCGCGACGCTGTGAAATTGGAAGCCGCCCGCCCATCGGTCGCCGCGCATCGTGGACACGCAAGGCGATGGCCGGAATCAGAATTGCAAACGGAAAAGTTTGGAAATCGTGACAGTTCAGACACGCGAAGAACTCGAAGAAAATTTGCAGCCTGTCCTGATGTTAGGCATTTTTCCTTTTCAAGGCTTCCGTAAGCCTCCGAACATTCATGCGATTCTTCCCGTAATCGACACCCTGCCAGATGAAAGAACACTCAGATTTCACATCGGCCCCTCCGTCATGAAAACTCATGCTTACCACCTCACCCCATGACCGACAGTTAAATCGCGTGCGCGCCACCATCTCGCCGGGCTCGTCGCGGACCAAAGTCCAGCCCTGCTCAGCACAGGCGTCGCGAATCTTCGCTCTCGGGATCTGCTGCGACTGGAACGTGACGAACTCCTTGTGTTTGGCGGCGATCTTCCAGCCAAATAGCGGCGCTAAGGCTAGCGCCACTAGGAACAGAAGCATGATCACCGCGTATACGGTGAAAACTATGTTGATAGCGTGCACGTTTTGCCTAACTAGATAATGGACGCACCATTGTGCAGCCTATCCAATTTCACGGTTTGATTGTATTCCGGGCGTAACTGTTTGTCCAGCATGAAGTTTTCCCGACGATGACACCGGACGCAACAGGACATCGCTGCAATTTTTCTCCCTCTCCTCCCCAAAAGGAGGAGAGGGGCGGGGTGAGGAGGCCTCTTGTTTTCCGGCTCAAATCCCCTCACCCAAGCCCTCTCCCCGCTCGGGCGGGGAGAGGGAGTCGGCGGCAGTGCCAGGTTGCGCCCGATGACGCTTGACTACGCTGCCAACAAAAGCGGGTAGCTCGTCGTCTTCATTTGATTTTTTCCACGTGAATTTTCGCGGGATCGTTCACGCCCAGTTGGAGCAGGGCGGCATTGCTGTAAAGTTCCAGGTTCGGCCTGAAGGCGGGCGCGTCCAGGGCGCGGCGGATGCGATTCAATTCCTTCAAGGCCAGCGTGTCGAGCGCGACGGGATCGCGACTGAACCAAAGCTGGTTCGGCACTTCCGAATACTGCAACAATCCCTTGTCGCCGCCTGCGTATTGGCCAATGAGCGCGTCGGTGATGTTCAACACCACGTGGTCGCCCAGCGCGGGCAGGGCGTAGATTTCCGGCACGGCGATGGCCAGCCGGTCAGGATCGCCTTCGAACCGCAGGGTGTTGTCCACACTGCCCAAGGCCAGTCCATAGAGATGCCCGCAAACGCCGGCGTCGTTTGCATTGAGCAATGGCGCGATGCTGATGATTTTGGTGATTTGCCGACTGACGAGTTTGGAAACAAACGAACGGCGTCCGACGCCTTCGCCCTTTTTACCGAATTCCAAATCGCCCCAGACGAGATGACCAATGATGGCGGTGTCGGGGTTGTAAAAAGTCTTTTCGTCATAACCGGATTCCACGGCGCCAGCCGCGCGCACACCGAATTGGTCGGCGAGCTTGAAAAATCCCGCGGCGCGCAGGTCGCCCTCGTGTTTGTCCCAAATGATGATGTGCTCCGGGGGCACGCCGGCGTCGAGGAGACTGCGAATCACCGCCGCGACGACGGCGGGGCGCGTGCCGCTGATGGATCCGGCGGCGGAAAAAACCTTGATGCCAACCACGTCCTGCGTGGATACGAGGCTGCGCCAGGCTTCGGCAGGAGTCATCTTGCCGGTGAGACTGATAATGCCACGATTCACCATCGTTTGCACGCGGGCGTTGTCCGGCTGGAAATTGTACGTGGCATCCGGGTCTTCGACGATGACAACGCGTGCCTGGGTGTTGGTGGCAGGCGGCGAAAGGAAGGCGGCGCCCCGCAAGGGCAGGCTCGAAAGGCATAGCGCACCTGCGACCGTCAACCAACCGAGTGCCCGAACAAGCCGGGTTGCGGACGATACCTTGATCCCGATCCTCCTCCTCTGTTCCGTCCAACAATCAGGATTGCGAGCTGGATTAAAGTTACGGCAAAAAGCAATTTTTGGTGTCTTAATTCGGTGGTGCCGGTGCTGCCGCACCGGCGTGCGCCGCCGCAGCGGCGCACCCACCGACATCAAGCCACGACGCTGCCCAATTTGTGCGTTTCTTGACACGTCAGGGCATGGATGCTACCACCAGCGCCGATGCTGGCCACAAAAAATGGACGAGGCGAGGATGGAGGATGGAGGATGGAGGATGGAGTTTTTGGGCGGGGCGCCGCTTCCCATCTTCCATCTTCAATCTTCCATCTTCGTTTTTTGCTTTGCCTCGCGCTCGCCATTTTCATTTCGGGCTGCTCACCGTCCGGCCCGCACGCGCTGCTCAAGGGCAAGAAGTTTCTGGATCGCGGCGATTACGCCGGCGCGGTGGCGCAACTGAAAATCGCCACGTCGCTTCTGGCCACCAATGCGCAGGCGTGGAATTATCTGGGGCTGGCCTATCATCACGCGGGCCAGCCGGCGGATGCCGTCGTCGCTTACCAGCGCGCGCTCGCGTTGGACCGCGATCTCGTCGAGGCGCATTACAACCTTGGCTGCCTCTGGCTCGAACAAAACAAGCCCGACGCGGCCAGGACGGAGTTCACCGCTTACACCCTCCGGCGCAGCAACGCGCCCGAAGGCTGGCTCAAGCTCGGGCTGGCGCAACTGCGCGTGCATGAGCTGGCGGCGGCGGAAAAAAGTTTCAGCACCGCGCTTTATCTCAATCCGAACAACGCCGAGGCGCTGAACGGCCTGGGCCTGGCGCAAATCCAGCGCGACCGCCCGCGTGAAGCGGCGCAGGATTTCGGCGCGGCGTTCAAGGCGCATCCCGATTACGCGCCGGCCATTTTGAATCTGGCGACGGTGACGCAGGGATATTTGCGCGACAAGAAGCTGGCTTTGCAATATTACCGCGCGTATCTGGCGCTCACACCGCGCCCGGCAAATTGGGATGAGGTTGAGGCCATTGCCAGAAGTCTGGAACCGCCGACAACGGCGGCAACGGCAAATTCACAGCCGCGATCCGCAAACGAAAATCAAAATGTTGCGTCCGAGCCGCCGCCGGTCGCGAGCGAAACCAAAGCGCAAACGACGAGTGTCGTTCGTCCCGCCATGTCGCCCAGGGCGCAACCCGCGGCCAGGACGTATTCCAATCCGCCGCCGCCACACCCGGAGCCGCCGACCGAGGTTGTGAACGTCCAGCCGGAGCCGGCGATTGTAACCACGCCGAGTCAATCGGTGGCCAAAGCCACGCTGCCCGTGGAAGCGCCGCCGGGACCGGCCCCGGCGGAAAAGCCAGGCATCTGGTACCGGCTCAATCCGGTTCACTGGTTTCATTCCTCCACACCGGAAGAAAAGTATGGTGAAAACGGCGTGACCCCGCTGCCGCCGCCAAGTTCGGGCAAGACTGTAAATCCAGCGCCATTGCCGCCAGCGCCATTGCTGCCGCCGAAGGCCAGTCCCATTTCCGCTCCGCCGCCCACTCCGCCGGCGCCGACGAGCGCACCGCCGGTCGTTGAAGCCAAACCGGTTAAAATTGTAAAGCCCGCGCCATCGGCGTTTCCGCGGTATTCGTATCTGTCGCCGCACAAACCGGAACCGGGAGACCGGCAGACGGCCACGGGCGCGTTTACGCAGGCCCGGGAATTTGAGCAGGATGCGCGCTGGTTGGACGCCATGAAAGCGTATCAGCAGGCGGCCCAAGCAGATCCGGACTGGTTCGAGGCACAATACAATTTCGGCGTGCTGTCGTATCGCTTGGGGGATTTGCCACAGGCGCTGGCGGCTTTTGAGATGGCGCTGGCCATCCGGCCGGATTCCGTGGACGCGCGCTATAACTTTGCGCTGGCGCTGAAGGCGGGCGGTTACGTGCCTGACGCGGTGCATGAATTGGAAAAAATTCTGAAGACCAACCCGAACGAAGTCCGGGCGCATCTGGCCCTGGGCAATATTTACGCGCAGCGGCTGCACGATGTGGCGCGGGCGCGGCAGCAATACTTGAAAGTGCTGGCGCTGGATCCGGCCAATCCGCAGGCGAGCGACATCCAATTCTGGCTGTCGGCGAACCCGCCAACTGAGCGAACTAACAACCGACTAATCGAATAATGAACGATTCTACAACGCCCCCAGCACCGCCAACCCCACTACAACCGGCTGCGCCCGTTATAAAGCCTGTGACGTTTGTATATGTTGGGCAAATCATAAACCCTGCTGCAAAAAATCTTCGCGCCGCGTGTTGTGGCACCGTAAGTGGCGGAACAAAGGAAATTCAAATACTATTGTCCAGTGGCGGCGGACTGGTTGACGAAGGCTTTGCCCTCTACAATTTTTTACGCGCCCTGCCCGTAACATTAACCATGCACGCCATCGGGTTTGTTGATTCAGCCGCGATGGCTGTTTTCCTTGCAGGCGAGAAAAGATTCTGTTCGCCTGATTCAACATTTTTGTTTCACGATTTGGCATGGGGGACACCCGCCGCAGTCAACCAAACCCGCAGTCAATGGGCCGATTTGAACGTCTCCTTGGAGCGTCTCAAAATTCGTTCCCAAGAGTTGCTCAAGTTGCGCACGGCGTTCACGGATGAGGATTTCAAGGCGATGAAGCTGCACGATAAAGCCACTATTCAAGACGCTAGCTTTGCCAAAAAAATGGGCATCGTTCATGAAATCAAGGAAGCATCCATCCCGGCAGGATCTCTCGTTGCAAACATTGATGTCTGAATGTAACGGATTCATTTTTCGCCTTTGTGTGCTGGTGTTTTCATGTGTTGATGACAGACTGAATTTGAGCGGTAATTTCATCGCATGGATTACAACGAAGCCCTAAAGGCCGTTGAAGCTGCCAAGCTGATTGAGATAAAAGATTTGGATGCATTGCGCTCCGGCCTCGCAGCTCTGCACCTATACTATTCCAACCATCCGCAGCTCCGAATAAAAGCGGCAATCGAATCGTTTGAAACTGAAATTTCACGCCGAGCGCATCTGGCGGGGTTAACGGATTTGCATCAAGAGCAAATGGCTCAGGGCAAAATCTTCACAACGAAACGATGGGAGAAATGGTGAGATTGAAAGCTTCAGTTGACCAACTCGCCCGCGCTCGTTGTGTTGATAAATGGATTCTGGTTGCTGGTTGGATTGCGGCGATTGCTGGCGTGGTTGCTGTTGCTCTTGCGCTTTTTCTAAAGCATTGACACGAAAGGTCAACAAAACGACCGCCACCGCAACACATAAGATTCCCGCGAACGCCAACAAAAACGCGACGTCCTGACATGCCTGGCGGTTTGCGAACATTGTTCTAGCGCCCTTGCTCCGACCATCGGAAGCAAATAAGCCCTCGACTATACTCGCTGAATAATTCAAAAATCCAATCGCCCGCGAACGAATTTAGCACGGCTTTTTCTTCCTTGGCTGTCTGTTGCCATTCGCCCGTAACACGAATGACTGCTTTTTGGACATCAAGAAAATGCTAAAAACCGCTGTAAAATCAAGGTTTCAAGCGATCACAATCTGATACTACATTGCCGGTATTTGGCACGGAACGGGCTGTAAAGTCGGTCGGTATATTGAATTCGACTGATTAATCTCTGGTTTATGATTGCTCCGATTACAGATTCGCTGACGCTGGACAAGTTGCCGGTCAACTGGTTCGACTTCGCGGTGCTTTTAATCCTGGCCCTGGGGCTGTTCCGCGGACGCAAAAACGGCATGACGAAGGAGGTCCTCCGGATGCTGCAATGGCTGTCGCTGGTCATCGTGTGCGGGTTGTTCTACGAGGTCGCGGCTCAAGCCTTGATCAACATTGCCGCGTGGAGCAAACCGGCCAGTTATGTGTCGGGCTATTTGATTCTCGCGTTCCTGGTGTGGCTGGCGTTTGTGGTTCTCAAGAAAATCTTTGTTCCCCGGCTGACCGGCAGCAACGCTTTCGGCAGCGGTGAATACTATTTGGGGATGTTTTCGGGCATGATTCGTTTTGCTTGCATGGCGTTCTTCCTGCTGGCCCTGCTGAACGCGCCGGTTTACACCCCGGCTGAAATCCAGGCCCACCAGGCCTATTTGCAACGCTGGTATGGCGGCGGCATGTATGGTGGCAATTACGTTCCCGATCTGCATACGGTGCAGGAAAGCGTTTTCAAAAAATCGTTCCTCGGCCCTTACATCAAGGATTATCTTGGCACTTTACTGGTCAACACCGAACCGCCCGGGTCCCAAAAGCCGGTGGCCAAAACCGCCGTGGTTACGATCCATCATTGACCCGCGCCGCAGCGCGCTGAATGAGCATGACCGGTTCTCTTCCGCAATCCCCGAACGCATCCGCACCGCCAGCGACATCGTGGACGTCATCGGTTCCTGGTTGTCGCTGAAGAAAGCCGGCGCCAACTTTGTCGTGCTCTGCCCGTGACCGCGGCTCCTCCTTCCGGGACCACTTTTGGCCTCCTTCGGCTTCACCCGACTTCAACCTATCGCCGCCAAACCCCAGGCATTGCCTTGAACAAAGGCGGAATGAATTTGCCGTTTTCGCGTTCCAATGCTAGACCGGGTGCATGGCCGGTTTCTCTTCCGCAACTCTCGAACGCATCCGCGCCGCCTGCGACATCGTGGATGTCGTTGGCTCGTATCTGCCATTGAAAAAGGCGGGGGCGAACTTTGTCGCACTCTGCCCGTTTCACAAGGAAAAGACGCCCAGCTTCAGTGTCAATCCACACCGCCAGATTTTTCATTGTTTCGGCTGCCACAAGGGCGGCGACGTGTTCACGTTCATCAAGGAATACGAGAACATCGGTTTCGTGGACGCCGTGCGCCGGCTGGCCGACCGCGCAAAAATTCCCATCGAATTCGACCAAAGCCCCGGCGAACAGCAATCGCGCCATCTCAAAGACCAGCTTCTCCAAATCCACGAGCAAATCGCCCAACGCTGGCAAAATTGTTTACTCAACGAAGCCGCCGGACAAACCGCGCGTGATTATCTCGCCAAGCGCGGTGTGTCGCCGGAAGCCGTGAAACTGTTTCGACTCGGCGCCGCGCCTGACGCCTGGGACGACACCGTTAACTGGGCCAAAGGCAAGGGCCATGAACTTACGCTCGTCGAAAAGGCCGGGCTTATCATTTCGAGATCCGAGACCCAAACTCCGAACTCCGAGACCCCAGACGCCAAACCTCAGACGCCAGCCCCCAGATCCCAGACCCGAAACTACTACGACCGCTTTCGCGGGCGGCTCATCTTCCCGATTTGCGATGAGCAGGGCAGGGTGATCGGCTTCAGCGGACGAGTTTTGTCCGGCGACGAAAAAACGGCGAAATATGTCAACTCACCGGAGACGCCGATTTTCACCAAAAGCAGGGTTTTCTTCGGTCTCGACAAATCCAAACGCGCGTTGCTCGACGCCGGCTTCGCCGTGGTTTGCGAGGGTCAGCTCGATTTGATTGCCTGTTTCATGGCCGGCGTGCAAAACATCGTTGCGCCGCAGGGCACGGCGTTCACCGACCAGCATGCGCGGATTTTGAAGCGCTACGCGGACGAAGTGGTGCTGTGTTTCGATTCGGACGAAGCCGGCCAGAACGCCGCCGTGCGTTCGCTGGATCATTTGCTCGCCTCCGGCCTGGCGGTGCGCGTTGCGGTTGTGCCTGCGCCGCATGACCCGGACAGTTTCATCAAAGCCAACGGCGGTGAAGCGTTCCGCAAGCTGGTAGAAAACGCCGAAGGATTCTTTGATTACTACTTGAACCGGCTTTGTGCGACTAGCGACGTCAACACTGACAAAGGCCGATTGTATGTTTTACGCTCTATGCTCGAAGCGCTCCAAAAAACAGGAAATGTGGCTCTTTTTGATAAATACGCGAAAAGTGTTGCGTTACGACTTGGCTTTACACTCCACTCGGTGGTAACTGAATTCCAAAAGCTCTTGGAACAGCAATCTAGTGGAAAGCAAACTGAAGCCGAACCTCCTCCAGAAATTATTTCGAAGCCTTCTGTGCATGAATTTCATCTGTTGAAAATATTGTTGTTGCACGACGAATTGGCCGCATGGGTTGCGTTGCATCTGGATGTAAACTGGATTGCGCATCCTCCAGCGCGGAAAATTATCGAGCAGCGATTGGCGGCGCAGACCACAGAGACCTGGAAAAGCCTGGCTGCCTTTCTGGATGAATGCGAAACGCCCGAAATGCGCAGCCTGGTTACGGAAGCCGTTGCCGAAGACCGCAAAATTCCCAATCCCGAACAGCAGCTCGCCGACGTGACACTGCGGCTGCGCAATCAATTTCTCGACCGGCAAATTGGCACCTGCATTCAGCGCGCGAACCAACCGGGCATTGCCGAGTCCGATCAAATTAAATTTTCGCGAACGGAACAGGAACTGCGGAAACAAAAACGCGCGCCGCTCAAATGATGCGACCCGTCTTCTCACGCGTTGCGGGATTCGGCGCGGTAAGCAAGTGACTTGGGGCGGGTGACAAGCGGCCGGCACCGGATGATTCACGTCATTTGTCCCCTGTGCCCGGGCGCAACCTGAGGGCGTTTTGCCTGAACCCAAGTCAGGTGAGGCGAGCGTGCTCGCGAGCTGGAATCGCCTTGGAAACACGCGGCTCATCAGGAGCCTCGTCGCACCGAACGAACTCCAAAGCGATTTAGCCGTGGGCAAGCAATCAAATGGGAAATCCCGATGTAAAATTGATGAGACTAAATTTTAGCTTTCTTTGCAAAGTCATCCCAGAGAAAGCGCATGAAAACCATCGAACATCAGGGCTTTTTGCCAATTCCAAACGCCATGGGACGGAGTGTGGCGGTTAAAACCCAGGCCGGATTTCAAATCATCAATAAAATCAATGGTTTTGTGCGCATTTGCCAGTTTTTTTGCAAAAGTTCTTGACAAAGTTAACAAAACTTAGTAAAAATGGCTTAGTTCTAACTTCAACTGTAAAACATATGAAAAGAACCCTATTGGTGAGTCTTGGCTTAGTCGGTTTTAATTCTAAGGTTAGGAATCAAGAAATGCTCTGTTTGAACAAACTCGTCGTATTGGCGGGAACAATCCTGCTCTCGATGCAAGTAACGCAGGCGCAGGTTCCGATTTACCGCGAGGTCTTTGGTAACAATAGCGCCACCAATGCCAATCTCAACCTTGTCGGATGGTCTGGAGCCTGGGGACCGACCGCCACAGACTCAAGCAACCCGAGCCCAAACAACTTCGGAATTTCCACCGCACTCGGCGACCCTCAAAACCTCGATAATATAAATGCCGGGGGTCCCAGCCTCTCCTTAGCGAATGGCTTGGCTTTCACCAGCGGCACCGGGGCGTCCCTGAACAACTGGATCGCCTACACGACCGGTTACACCGTGAACACCGCCCTTACGCCGATCCAAGACATCTCCTTCTACGCCGGAAGTGCTGCCAACGGCACCTTTGGAATCCCTGGGTTCCGCATTGCCGTCCAGATTGACGGTAATTGGTATGCTTCCACCGAGGTACTCGCCAACACTGTCGCCGTCGCGTCAGCCGCCAATTTCAACACCCTCGCACAACAGGTTGTCTTCAACTGGACAACCGCCGCCAGTGCTTGGGACTCCTTAACCTTCGTCCCTGGCACCACTCTGGCGCTCGGCAGCCCTTTGTTATCGGACCTTCCCGGGGACCCCGTCACCGCCTTCGGACTGTATTCTGACCAGGAGCCAGGTACCGCTGGTCCCGGCAACGCGACCCGCCGCTTTGATACATACCAAATCGACACTGTTCCCGAACCCAGCAGCGTCGTGTTGGCACTGTTCGGTGCCGGTATGCTGATGAGCCTCCGCCGTTCTCGCAAAGCCTGAACTGTTGACAAAAGTGCTGTTTTTCCCGCGGGGCGAACCGGCGTCGGTTCGCCCCGTTCGCTGTTTCAGGGGATCTGAAGTGACATGTGGCGTGTGACAAGCGACTGGCGCGGGATGATTCACGTCACTCGTCCCCCTGTCACCGGGCGCAACCTGAGGGCTTGTTGCCCAAAATCCAAGTCAAGTAGGGCGAGCGTCCTCGCGAGCCGGAATCGCCTTGGAAACACGCGGCTCATCAGGAGCCTCGCCGCACCGAACGAACTGCAAAGCGATTTAGGCAAAACGCCCTTGAGACTGCCGCCAATGCACGATGTCGCGTCCGCGAGGAACGCCGGATTCATCCGGCAGGTGTGCAACTGGTGCGTGTGTCCGCCGGACAAATCCGGCGTTCCGGCCGCGGTGCCGGGGTGCGCCCATATCCCCCGAAAGAGGGATGGCAGAATTATTTAAAACAGTTAGATTACGTGCAACAAATCATTACCGAACTATATTGAAACCATACGAATATGCTATGCCGTCAGCGATATTCATGTGTGCCGTTTCATCTGCACGCAGTCCGGAATTAAACCGACCAACCCCCAAAATCCAATGAAAACCGTCCAAGTTCACCAATCATTCGTTCGTCACACCGTCCGGTCCAGACTGGGCCGGACAAGCATGTCTCTTGCTTTTACAGCCGTCTTTGCCGGCTGCCTGTTGGCCGGCAATCTGGCGCGGGCGCAGCTGACTAATCAGTTGCATTTCGCCTTTACCGACGCGCCAGGCGGCACAACCACGCCGAGCGATACCAGCCTCAACCCCGGCGCCATCAGCACCACCCTGACCATGCGAAACCCCGCACTCGCGGCCACGGATTTGCACGGTGCAGTCGGTTCAGGGGTGACTAACAACGTTGTAGCCTCCCTCACCCGGGCGATGGATTTTACATCTGATATTATTGCCAGCCAGACCAACCAACCGGCTGCCAGCTCGCAAGCCGTTAACTCCGCAGGCAACGCGAATGTTGCTACCGACGTTGATCCAGCCTTGGCAGGACTCGGCAATGGCGGAATTGTCGATAATTTCGTAATCACGATGTGGTTCAAGCAGCCGGCAATGATGCTGAATGGGTCAACCATCGGGCCGCGTCTCTGGATTCTGAATGCAAATAGTGGAACTGGAACCGGCGGCGTGGACTCTGGCGGCAGCGCCAACAGCTTGGGCCTGAAGTTCCAACAGAATAATCAGCTCTATTTTCAGTTCGGCACCGACGGGACCACGGTCGGACCGGCGCTGGCAAGCCCTTTTCCGACGAATAAATGGCTCTTCATAGCGATCACCTATGATGGCACGAATTTTACGATGTATTACGGTTCGGACACTGCCGCCGCGCAGGCGGTCGGCAAGGCGATCTCATCACCACTCAACCGGACAATCAATCTCGGCGTAAACCCCGTTTTGGCCATCGGCAACCGCTACAACTCCGCCACCGCCGATGCCCGTGGATTAGACGGCTGGATTAATGATTTTCGCTTTTACCACGGAGGTGTCGCCACTGCCGCTTTTGTGGAAAGCGTGCGGGAGTCAGCGCTGGGCGGCCCGCCGGACATCAGCGGTTTTTATCCGGATGGCTCGACGCTCATGCAAGGCACCAACACCCTTGTCTTCAACGCCAGTTCGGCGACCGCCAACATTGCCAGCGTTGACCTGGTCCTAAACGGGATTGATGTTACAGGGAGTCTGGTCACCAGTGGCCCGGCCAACGATTTAAGTTGTAGTTATACCGGCTTGACGCAGAACCAGCCGGTCAACACCGCCGTTGTTACCGCGATCGATGCCAACGGTCTCTCCACTACCGCCTCTGCGACGTTCGATACCTTCGGCCCGACCAATTTTATCATCGAGGCGGAAGAGTTCAATTTCAACTCCGGCGTGTTCATTGATAATCCAAGCTATACGGACGGCAACACTACAAATGAAGCCAACAGTTATTATGGATTGAGCAGCGTCGAAGGCGTTGACACGCACAAGGGCGGCGCTGCCGGCCTTGGAGGTGCCAATCAATACCGCTTTGATAACGGGCTTGGCACCGTTACGCAGACGCCCGTGGCCACCGGCGAACAATCGTGGCCGAAACTCTTCGACCTCGTGGATACAAACGGTAACCCTATCGTTGGCCACATGATCGGCGACTGGTCAAGCGGCGAATGGCAAAATTACACCAAGACGTTCCCTGCGGGCAGTTACAATGTTTATGCCCGAGCATCCACCAGCCCCGGCGCGACGATCACCTTCGCCCAAGTCACCGGGGCAACCACCATCAGCCAGACGACGACAAATCTTGGCACATTCACGTTCACCGGCACCAGCTTCGCCTTGTTTCAGTGGGTTCCCTTGAAGAACAGTCAGGGCAATCTGGCGGTCGTCAATCTCGCCGGTCAAAACACGGTGCGCGCGACGACCGGCGGCGGAGCCAACGCAGACTTCTACATGTTTGTGACGGCCAACACCAACCTGCCCGTCATCACTCCTGTGTATCCGGATGGCCAGTATCTCTTTGAGCCAACGAACACGATGCTTTTCACGGTCAGTTCGCCGATCTCAACCATCAGCACCGCAAACGTTACGCTGACCTTGAACGGCAGCAACGTCTCCTCCCATTTGGTGTTCAGCGGCGGTCCCTCGACTTGGAACGTCACTTATAGCCCGTTGCAAACGAACCAATCTTATACCGCAGTCATCAACGTGGTTGACGCCATTGGCAACCCTGCCGCAGCGACAGTCAATATTGACACATGGAACCCCGTCTTTCAGGTCGAGTCGGAAGATTTTGACTTCGACCCCACTCAAAGCCCTATTTTTAATGGCACTGGCTTCCGTTACATTGATAATCCGGTGGCCACAGCTGTCGGTGTTCCCGCCGCCAACAGCTATGAAGGTCAAGTGGGTGTTCAGGGAATTGATGAATTCGGCGCCTCTGCGGCGGGTCACGCCGTTTACCGCCCGAATGATCCGGTTGCCACCACCCCGGTCACCGATTTCCCGCGGCGTCAGTTTACTAACGGCGCTGTGCAATACAACGTCGGCTTCCTTGGGGCTGGCTTCTGGCAGCAATACACCAAGACATGGCCCGCCGGCACGTACAATCTCTATGGCCGCTTGGCTTCTGGTTTTACCACGGTGCCCTCTGTCTTTCTGCGATGGCAGCAGGTCATCGCCGGGTGGGGCACCGCCAACCAAGTCGTCCAGAACGTGCCGGTGGGGACGTTCACCATTCCCACTAGCGGCGGGTACTCCGACTACCTGTATATTCCATTGATTGACAGGTTTGGCAACTATGCGCAGGTCACTCTGGGCGGCACGAACACCTTCCGCGCGCTTCTGCCGGCCAACACGGTTAACGGTGCGAATAATGTGGGACTCAATATCAACTTTTATATGTTGGTCGCACCCAGAACCGACCTTCCCCGTATTGATAATGTTTATCCGGACGGGTCGGTGCTCCTGCAAAAGACCAACACCTTCTCCTTTGTTGCCAGCAGCCCGACTTACGGCTTGAGCACCACGGGCATCGTAGTGACCTTGAACGGGAACAATATCTCCTCCCAATTGGTCTTCAGCGGTGCGTCTCCCAGTTTTAACGTGAGTTATCCCGGACTGCAGCTCAACACGGCTTATTCTGCCGTCATTACCGTCACCGATTTTAATCATCAAACGCACAGCACGACGGTGAATTTCGACACCTTCGACCCAAACAGCTATACTTGGGAAGCGGAAGACTTCGACTTTGACCCCGCGCTAAGTCCCACTCAACCCAACGACGGCCTGCGTTACATTGATAATCCGGTGCTCACGAACGGCCCTGCCACCAACAGTTATTTTGGTCAACAGGGCGATGTAGGGACTGATTATTCTGCCATTTTCGAACAGGTCCTCGGCACTTACGTCTATCGGTCATTAGATTACGTCTCCACCGAGGTTACCAGCGATGCGCTCCGGCAGAAATACCTCAATGCGCAACTGCAAAGCATCGATCCCAACATCGTGGACTACGATATCAATTTTTTGACCAATGGCGCATGGATTGACTACACCCGCACCTTCCCCAGCGGCAATTTCCTGGTCTATGCCCGGCTGTCTGCCGGCAATGGCGCTTTCAACATGCAGTGCGCCCAAGTGACCAGCGGAGCCGGAAGCCCACTACAAGTGACCAACGTTCTGGGCAATTTCATAGGTTCGGGCGCCAGCTTTACCACTTGGCAATACGTGCCGCTCACCAACGCCACTACTGGTTCGCTGGTCGTCCTTTCTCTCGGTGGACTTGAGACGCTGCAAATGACGGGCGACAACAACGAAAACGCAAACTTCTTCTTGCTCGTGCCCGTTGTGCCCACCGTAACAGCATCAATCAATGGGCCAAACATCACCCTTTCATTCCCAACGGTATCAGGACTTAATTACACGGTCTCCTGGAAGAATAATCTGACCGATCCTGCTTGGACGCCGTTGAGTACTGTGCCGGGTAATGGCACAGTCATGTCGGTGAATGACAGCTTAAGTGGTCAAAACCAACGTTTCTATCGGCTGGCGGTTCCGTAAATCGAACTTTGAGACAGAAACAGTGAGTAGGTAGTGGGGTGAGTTGAGTGGTAGGGACGACCTGCCGGTCGTGCGGGCCGCGCAGGTCGTCCCGACATCTGATGTCGGGAAGGCTCGCGGCCTTGGCGTACAAATTGCTGATTAGGAATTTGAAGCAGCCCATTACCAGTAGGCAGCCTTCGTTGACATTTTTGGAAAAGCAGTGGATATTGTCATTGAAAATGAAAAACACTTCTGCAATCAGAGCCGCGCAGGAAACGGCAGGCGTTGAACCAAGTCGAACGGTTGGAGGTTCTGCCAGGCGCGCCGGTCAAGTTGGTTTTACATTGATCGAGTTACTGGTAGTCATCGCCATTATTGCCGTTCTGGCGGCCATCTTGTTGCCGGCCTTGGCCAGCGCCAAGGAAAGGGCCAAGCGCATGCAGTGCCTGGGTAATTTAAGGCAGATTGCGATTGGGGACACTGCCTATGCCGGAGACAATCAAGATGTACTTGTAAAAGCGCGCTCGCAAGCTTCAGTGGGCAATCCGGGTCCAGGCTGGGTGCAACTGGCCTTGAATGTGCCGGACGCGGGCGGGTTGCAATCGGTAAATTTGACGGTGAATTCGAATGGTCCGACCATTTGGTCGTGTCCGAGTCGCCCCACCCTTCCCAGTTACAGTACAGCTCAGGGCCAATGGGATATCGGTTATCAATATTTTGGCGGTATCGCCACTTGGGTGAATCCGATAGCCTCTGGTGGGATGCAAGCCTTGTATGGCGGGAGCCCTGGGACTCCGCCAGTAAGCTTCAGTCCCATAAAACTTACCTCGTCCAAACCCTGGTGGGTGCTGGCTGCGGATGCCGTGGTCAAGACCGACGGGGGTTGGGGTCAGCCGCCGCCTGATGGTACGGAGACCGCACTCTACGTGAATCTGCCTCCGCACGTGAAAGCCGGCGCATTCTTTCCCGCCGGCGGCAATGAGGTGTTCGCTGATGGCTCGGCTCAATGGATAAAGATTGATCAAATGCGCTTTCTTACGAGTTGGAGCCCCACCACCAGATTCTGTTATATTTATCAGGATTCTAGAGATTTTCCTGCCGCCTTTACGCAGAAACTAAATTCGGGTTCCATGGTTCCGCAATGAAGAGGCATTTGACGTGGAATGAATGAATCAATGACTTCTGTTGCGGCAAAAAGTCTGAGCGCGTTTACACGAGGCTAAAGCTCGAAATGATGCTCGGAGTTTGCCGGTATTGAGCTTCTTTTTGCCTTTGAGTATGGTATTAAGCGCTTGCGTAATGTTGGGAGTTCTAATGTGCGACCATGAAAATGCATCAATTTTGGTTCCAGCGATGCGCTGTGTGCCGGCAATCGTCCGGACCGCAGGCGTTCATTCAATGGTTGGGTTGATGACTTCCGTTTTTACTCCGGCGTTGGCGATTCAAATTTTGACGAAAGCGTCCGGCAGCTTGCCGTGAATCCTTCAACCAATCTCCCAGTGACCTTAAACAATCAAACCGGAGCCATTGGCATCGAGCTTAATTGGCCAAGTGGTGTTCTTCAATCGGCTGCGAATGTCGCCGGTCCATGGTCGGATAGCGGTGATGCCACATCGCCTTTAGCGGTCATGCCAAGTGAAGCGCGGGGATTTTACCAAATCAAACTTCAATAATGAACCGGATACACCAGCATCAACCAGTTCGACGGCGCCATTACCTCTCACTCGTCTGCGCACTGATCTTTGGCTGGGTTGTGTCTTTGGATGCTCAAACCTACATTCCTCCCGCCAATCACCGAACGGATATTGTTTTGGATTCCAACTGGCGGTTTATCCAGCAGGCTGTTTCCGGCGCGCAAGCCACCAACTTCGATGATTCGTCCTGGACGAACGTGAATTTGCCGCACACCTGGGACATTCCCGACGGACAGAGTTATCCCGCCAGCAATTACTACCGGGGCATCGGCTGGTATCGGACTCATTACACGGTGGACAGCAGCTATGCCGGGCGCCATTTTTTCCTGAAATTCGACGGCGCGTTCTCGGTGGCCGACGTTTGGGTCAACGGGAATTATCTCGGCGAACATCAAGGCGGTTTTGCGGCATTCGTTTTTGATGCGACGCCTTACGTCAACGTCGGCGCGGACAACGTCATCGCCGTTCAGGTCAACAATTCCTTCAACACCAACCTCCCGCCGCTGAATGCGGATTTCACGTTCTGGGGCGGCACCTATCGCGATGTGCATCTGCTGGTGACGGATCCGGTTCAAGTTTCGCCGTTGGATTACGGCTCACCCGGCGTTTATCTCACAACCACCAGTGTCAGTTCCAGCTCTGCCAATCTCCAGGTCACCACCGTGCTCTCCAATTCCACGGTCTCGGCGCAGACAGTGACGGTTCGCGCCGTCCTGACCGACGCAACCACAAACATCGTAACGACGCTGACCAATGTCGTGACGCTCCAGGCTTCGTCGGTCTCCAATGTCGTGGCGAGCGCGGCCATCGCCACTCCGCACCTGTGGAACGGCCTGACTGATCCGTACCTCTATCAAACCTTTGTGGAAGTGTGGAATGGCGCGAGTGCGGTGGACGTGGTTGCGCAACCGCTGGGCTTTCGTTATTTCAGCGTGGACCCCACCAACGGATTTTTTCTCAACGGCCGGCATTACGATTTGCACGGCGTGAACATGCATCAAGACTGGCTGAATTGCGGCTGGGCCTTGACGAACGCGCAGCGGGACACGAATTTCATATTTCTCAAGGAAATCGGCGCCACATTTCTCCGCCTTTCACACTACGAGCACAACGACTATACCTACCAACTGGCCGATCAAAATGGCATTTGCGTCTGGTGCGAAGTCCCGATTATTGATTACATCACCGAGTCGCCGGCATTTTACGCCAATTCACTGCAACAACTGCGCGAGATGATCCGGCAAAGATACAATCATCCCTCGGTGGTTTGCTGGAGTATCTATAATGAAATAACGCTACAAGCCGGCCCGACGCCCACCAACCTCATCAGCCAGGAAGTTCAACTCGTCAGTCAGGAAGATTCAACCCGGCTTTCCACCGCCGCCGCGAACACCAGCATCAGCGACCCTTCCACTTTTTACACCCGGGTCATCGCCTTCAACGAGTATTACGGATGGTATTCGAGTCCGCTGAACGGGATCGCCGCCTGGGCGGACAACGTCCACGCAACCTATCCCAATCGCTGCGTCGGCGTGAGTGAGTATGGCGCGGGGGCCAGCATCTACCAGCACAGTGAAAATCCAACGTTCCCCGCCAATACCGCCACCAGCTTCCATCCCGAGGAATGGCAGAACATCGTTCATGAAACCAACTGGCAATTGATGGCGGCGCGCCCGTTCCTCTGGTGCAAACTCGTCTGGAACGAATTCGACTTCGCCTCGGATGGCCGGAACGAAGGTGACACCCCCGGCCGCAACGACAAAGGCCTGGTCACTTACGACCGCCAGGTTCGCAAAGACGCCTTCAACTTTTACAAAGCCAACTGGACGACCAATCCGATGGTCTATATCACGGGCCATACTTTTACCAACCGGCTGACCAATGTCATTACAGCCAAAGTTTATGCCAATTGCGATTCGGTCGAACTCTTTCTGAATGGCAATTCTCAAGGCGTCGTCATCAGCACTAATTGCATCTACACCTGGCCGGTCACCCTTCTGCCGGGCACCAATACCGTCCGAGCCGTCGGGACCAAGGGCAGCACTAATGTAACCGATTCGTTGATTTGGATTGCCCCCGTCACACCGCCGTTGGTCTCGGTGATTACGCCGGTGGGAGCGATCGCTTATCTGAGCACCACTAATGACACCTTGCAACTGTCCGTCACCGTCACGAACCCGGCGCCTGGCAATGCCCTTACGACAGCCTGGTTTCAACTCAGCGGACCGGGCGCCATCACTTTTGGCAACAGCAACGCACTGACCACGACTGCCAATTTCAGTGCCAACGGCATTTACGGTATGGATTTCACCGCCAACAATGGAGGGAATACCACCGTTCCTTTTACTGTGGTCGTGGGTTCCAGTGGCGCCATCACCAACGGCCTCCTGGCCTGGTGGAAAATGAATGAAACTGGTGGCAGCACGGCCGGCGACTCCTCGGGCAACGGACGCACGGCGACCATCAGTGGGGCGATCTTCACCAACTTCGCCACCGGCTATCCTTCCAACGCGCTGCATTTCAACGGTTCAAGCAGTTACGCCAGCTTCGCCTCGCCGGGGGTGACACAATTGACACTCGTTGCCTGGGCACGGGCGAATGCTCAAGGTAACAGCGCTTATCCACGCATCTTCGACACGCCGGGGTACCGGTTGTTTTTCCGGTTTGATAGTCAAGGCAGCAACGGTTTTGACTTTGCCACCTACTCCACGGGAAATGGCGATTGGTTTTCAGGCGCAAACAAGGTCAGCACCGGCGCGTGGTATCACGTTGCGGCGAGCTATGACCTCTCGAACCTGGCCAATGTGCCGACGGAATATGTCAATGGCGTTCCCATTGCCGCTCCCACCGTAATCACAACGCCATCCGGCACTCAACCTTCGAGCGCAGGCACAGGTTACATCGGCAATGTAGCGGCCTTGACCCGGGGGTGGAGCGGCGACCTCAGTGACCTCCGCATTTACAACCGCCTCCTCAGCGGCGCCGAAATTCAGATCATTGCCAACGCGCCGTCGGCCAACTTCGCGCCGTCCGTCAATGCCGGCAGCAATCAAACCACCATCTGGCCGGCTGCCGCGAGTCTCTCCGGCACGGTGACTGATAACGGCAACCCGCCGGGTTCAGTCACAACAACCTGGAGCCAGATTAGTGGGCCCGGCACCGTTACTTTTGGCAGCTCAAACGCTTTGGCCACCACCGCAAGTTTCTCCGTGGCAGGAACATACCAGTTGCAGCTTGCCGCCAGCGATGGCCAGGCGACAACCGTTGGCAGCATGGTAGTCAATGCCATTATACCAGCACTTTCATTATCCTTGTTTTCCAACGCTTTGCAATTATCATGGCCCACGAACAGTATCAACTGGCTGTTGCAATATCAGACTAATCCGCCCGCGGCGGGATTGGGGACGAATTGGATGGATGTGCCCGGTCCGATCACCAATCCGTTTGCGATGCCAATTGATCCCGATATCGGGTCTGCTTTTTACCGGCTGGTGCTGACGAATCAATGAGCCCGGGCCAAACCAAATATGGGGCAGGAAAAAAGATACGTAGTGCTGGTCGCCTTGATCGTCGCACTGGGTGGGTTTGTTTGGGGATTTGATGCCACGGTCATTTCCGGCGCGGTGCCGTTCATTCAAAAATACTTTGGCTTGAATGGAGATCGCGGTGATTTTTTGCTTGGCCTGGCCGTAAGCAGTCTTGGCTGGGGTGTCCTGGGCGGGACTGCCGTGGCGGGATTTTTCAGTGACCTTCTCGGGCGGAAGAAAGTCTTGATCATTACAGCGGTATTTTTTGTCGGCACGGCGCTTGCCTCCGCGCTTACAACTCATTTCGCGGTTTTCGTTACCGCCCGCGTTCTCGGTGGAGTGGCGGTCGGCGGAGCGATTTTGATCGCGCCGGTTTATATTGCGGAGATCGCGCCGGCGAAATGGCGCGGGAGTCTGGTGTCGCTCAATCAGCTCATGATCGTCCTCGGCATTTCGGCGTCGTTTTTCTCCAATTATTTTTTGCTCAATGTCGGGGTAAATAATTGGCGCTGGATGTTGGGAATGGATGCGGTTCCGGCGGCGCTTTATTTCCTTTTTCTTTTTGCCGTGCCGGAAAGCGCCCGCTGGCTGTTGGGCAAAGGGCAGGAAACGCGAGCCAAAGAGATTCTGATCAAGGCTTGCGGCGCGGAACAGGCGGAAGATGAAGTGCGCAACATCCGGCAAAGTTTTGCCGAGCGAGCACCTGGCGTCCGGGTGAGCGGATTGTTCAGCAGAAAGATGAGCTTTGTTCTATTCATCGCCCTGGCAATCGCATTTTTTCAACAAATCACCGGCATTAACGCCATCTTTTATTATCTTCCCACCATCTTTTTGCAAGCAGGCGGAGGCATCCACGCCGCATTCTGGCAGGCGGTGCTGGTCGGCCTGGTCAATCTGGTCATGACCTTCGTGGCCATCTGGCTGGTGGATCGCCTGGGCCGCAAGCCGCTCCTGGTGATTGGTGCGACGGGGATGGCCGTGTCGTTGCTGACGTGCAGTTGGGCGTTTCACGATTCCAGTTACCAATTGACGGACAAGTCTTTTGTCGTGCTTCAAGAGAACAAAGTCCCCGCCGATCTGATCGCCGATCTCAAAAATTCGGAGAAGAATGTTTTTGCCACGGACAAGGCATTCATAACCGACCTTGAAACAAAATTCGGCGCCGATCGGATCGAGCCTTATCACGATTCACTGATAACCGCCGGTTTGAACATCCACGCTTCATTGGTTTTATTTGCGATTATCGGCTTTGTGGCTTCGTTTGCCATTTCACTGGGGCCGGTCATGTGGGTGCTGCTGTCGGAAATTTTCCCCAATCAATACCGGGGCATGGCCATTTCACTGGCCGGTTTCTGGAATGCAGCCGTGAGCGCCAGCGTCACATTTATTTTTCCGCGTGAGCTGTCGCACCTTGGCCCTGCCGGAACTTTTTTAGGCTACGGCCTGATGGCCGTTGCAGCCTTGCTTTTCATTTTATTGTCCATCCCGGAAACCAAAGGTAAGACGCTGGAGGAATTGGAAGGCTTCCTGATGCGGAAAGGATAAGCACCCGTCCTTGGCAACCCAACCGAATTTAACCATAAAACCAGGTTTGGCCATGAAACCAAAGCAATTACCCGCGCAGCGCTCAGTATATGCGGGCGCGCAAAAAGCAATTTCTTATCAATTGTCTCTTTGGAAGTGTGCCGCGAGTGTGGTGGCTGTGACTCAGATGGCGTTTTCCGCGGAGTGCGCGGGCGGCACCGGGGGGGCGGCGGATACACCGGTGGTGGCAGCGCCCGTGGCGGGCACCCCCGTCAAAGTGGAAGTGCGTAAAACCGCCGACGGCAAGTGGGAACTGCTGCGCGGCGGGAAGCCTTACTTCGTCAAGGGCGTCGGCGGCGACTATTCGCGCGAGGTGCTGGTGGGGGACGGTGGAAATTCGATTCGGCTGTGGGGCGTGGACGCCAACACACGCAAGGAACTGGATGAGGACGAGAAGCGGGGGGTGACGGTGGCGCTGGGCTACTGGGTGGGCCACAAGGCGGATGGTTTCAAGGCGGACGATCCTGCGACTGTCAAGCGGCAGTTGGAAGAGTTCAAGCAGGTGGTGCGGACGTACAGGAATCACCCGGCGGTGCTGGTCTGGGGCATCGGCAACGAGATGGAAACCAGGAATGACACGCTGGCGCTGTGGGCATCGATCGAGGACCTGGCGAAGGCCGCCCACGAACTGGATCCGAACCATCCGACGATGACCGTGATCGCCGAGGTCGGCGGAAACAAAGTGGCGAACATTCACAAATATTGCCCAGACATCGACATCGTGGGCATTAACTCGTATGCTGGCGGACAGAACGTCGGCGACCGATATCTCAAGCAGGTGCCGGCGGGGACGGCCAAGCCGTATATTATCACAGAGTTCGGCCCGCCGGGTCAGTGGGAATATTGGAGCCGGACGGCGTTCGGGGCGCTCAACGAGATGTCGAGCACGGAAAAGGCGACCTGGTATCGCAATTCGTATCAGAAGACGGTGCTGGGGCATCCCGGCGAGTGCCTCGGGTCGTATGCCTTTATCTGGGGCAACAAGGTGGAAGCGACGGTCACGTGGTACGGCATGTTCCTGCCGGACGGCAGCAAGCTCGCTCCGGTGGATACGATGCAGGAATTTTGGACCGGCAAGGCGCCTAAATATCTCTGCCCGGTAATCAAGAAGTTGGCCATCAACGGCTCCAACGAGGTCAGCCCGGGCGACACCGTGAAGGCCGGCGTTGACGCCAGCGACCCCCAGGGCGACAAGCTGAAGTACGAATGGGTGATGTATCGCGAGCTTGGCACATACAAAATTCAGGAGCCCGGGGCGGGCGCGGGGCAGGCATTTGCCGGGGCCATCGGGCAGAACGGCGAGCCGCAGGTGTCCGTGAAAATGCCGGACATGAACGGCGTTTACCGTGTCTACTGCTTCGTGCGGAACGAGCATGGCGCCGCGGCGGCGGGGAGCCTGCCGGTGCTGGTCAAGGGCGGCCAGTAGCCGTCATTCAAAGCGCCAGTGGCGAAACTGCCGTATTTGATTTATGTGGAGGAGCAGGGAAACACCTACGTTGCATCGGGGTACACGGATAATACCAATGCCGTGGCGATGGATGAGCACTGCACCGACAACCCGCACTCCGGCAAGACGTGCATCAAGGCCATGTACAAGGAATCCACCGGTAAGGGCGGCGTGGTCTGGCAGAGCCCCGCCAACGACTGGGGCGACAAGCCCGGCGGATTTGACTTCACCTGGGCCAGGAAGCTGACGTTCTGGGTCCGCGGTGAGAAGGGCGGCGAGAAAGCCACGTTCGGCTTTGGTTACCTCACGAAGGACACAGCCAAGGACAAGAAATACCTGGACTCCGACAATGGCACGCTGAACGTCACCCTGACGCCGGACTGGCAGTTTTACACCATTTACGTGAGCGACAAGAACCTCAAACTGATCAAGTCGGGCTTCTGCTGGAGCGTGGAAGCCAATGGGGCTCCGGTGACGCTATACCTTTCGGACATTAAGTGGGAGTGAACGGCGATTGGTCGTATCCGGCTGACGAAGCACGTCTGTGAGATGGTGTGATTTTCGAGGGATCGCTCATTTTTTATGCTCACGACTCGGCATTATCAGGTGCCCATTGAGGCCTGCCCTTGTGCGCTTTGACTGCATAAATTCTTGCTCGCGCCAATGCAAAAATTCCAACGCACGACGATATTCATTCTGCTATTTCTTTGCGTGCCCCCGGTTTGGGCGGCTTCCTCCTTTGATGGAGACTGGGTTGGCGGTTTCGAGCGTCCGGAAAGCCAGGTTTACGTCCATACGCATTTTGGGACGGCAACCAACGGAACAACGGGATAGATTGACGTGATTGACCCACTGTGCAAGGGCAAGTTGCCGCAAATCGACCTGCAATTCGAACTGGAGCTTGGTTACGTTCCAAATACCTGGATCGTAGGCAGGCCGCTGGACAAGCTGGAATTAACCCCGCCACACGTGCGTTTCGAGATGGCCGACAAAGACACTCCGATGTCTTTTGATGGGCAGGTGACGAATGGCGTGATGACTGGCGTGGTGGAAGACAGAGGGATGAATTTGCCCTTTCGCCTGGATTTGACGGCCAAGATTGATCCTTCCCGATACACGGGCATTTATCAAGCCGCGCTGGGACATTTCATCACCATATATCCCGATGCTCCTGATCTGCTTTCATTTGATACCCAGTCGGGGCAAGTATGCTTGCTGGTTCCCCGCTCGAATACAGATTTCGTGTGGAGTTCAGGAGTGAAGATATATCTGGTGCAAGCTACCATCCACTTCACCACCAACCGGCTCGGCCAAGTCACGGCCCTGCAATGGAAACCGGAAAACGCTCCGGCTATGGTCGGCACCCGGATAAAAGCGCTGCCAGAGGACGAAGTTTCATTCACCAACGGGAATGTAACCCTGTCCGGCACATTATTACTGCCTCCCACCAAAGGTCCGCATCCCGCAGTGGTGATTATGAACGGGTCGTCTCCGTGGGTTCGCAGTGCTGCGCGCTTTATTGGCGATTTTTTTGCGCTGAATGGCGTGGCCGCTTTGATCTACGACAAACGGGGCTGCGGACGCTCGACGGGCGATTTGAGCACGTCCGGTTACGATGACCTTGCCGGTGACGCGCTGGCCGCCCTAGAACTGCTGAAGAATCGGCCGGACATCAATCCCCATCAAATCGGCCTTTGGGGCATCAGCCAGGGTGGGTATATTGTCCCTTTGGCCGCTTCCCGTTGCGCAGACGTCGCCTTTATCATCAGCGTCTCTGGCCCCGGCATTACGCCGGAGGCACAGATGGCTTATTGCGTTGAACATTGGATGAAAGCCGCGGGTTATTCTAAAGCCGATGTTAACGAAGCGGGTTCATTATATCTGTTGAACTGTCGTTACCAGCGGACGGGCAGCGATTGGAATAAGGTGGAAGCCGCACGTAAAGCTGCCCAGAACAAGCCCTGGTATAACGCCTGCCCCATGTTGGACGCTTCCGCCGTCGATAAGTTATCGCTGCTAACATGGACTTATGATCCGGTTCCGACGCTGCACAAAGTGCATTGTCCGGTTCTGTCGGTCTATGGCGAATTGGATCCGCTGGTGCCCGCCAAAGAGAGCGCGGATATATGGGAAACCGCTTT
>Ga0074044_10000956_pt1 | contig 26549 bp, 17 predicted proteins | sample BogForMeECP23OM1_FD_94443 | JGI IMG/M metagenome (GOLD analysis project Ga0074044, IMG submission 94443) | Bog forest soil microbial communities from Calvert Island, British Columbia, Canada - Bog Forest MetaG ECP23OM1 | ecosystem: Environmental > Terrestrial > Soil > Wetlands ... | reverse complement strand
GCCGATGATGTGCAGTCAATGAGCATCTACACCGCGGGTATCCCCGCCGAGTATGGAAGAAAAATGGGCGGTGTCGTCGAGATGGTCACCAGCAAAGATTCCGGCCACGGCCTCCACGGTGAAGCCGCATTTGCCGGCGGTAGCTTCGCCACTGCCGATGGCTACCTTCTGACCCAGTACGGATGGGGAAAGAACACGCTCGGAGCCAGCGCTGAAGGCGCGATGACCGAGCGCTATCTAAATCCTCCCGTCCTGCAGAACTACACGAACAATGGCACTACCGGCGACTTCGGCCTCAGCTACGACCGTGATTTCATCAATCACGACCACTTGCATTTCTCCGTCCGCCACGAACTCACCCGATTTCTTGTGCCCAACGAGCAGGTTCAACAGGCGGCCGGCCAGCTCCAGGACAGAAACAATTTCGAAACCATGGGAATTTCGTCTTACCAGCATTTGTTTTCTCCGAATGTTGTCGGAGATTTCCGCGGAATGGTCAGGGATGACTCGGAAGGCTTCTCCTCGAACCCGCTTTCGACGCCCATCATTGTCTTCCAGCAAAACGGCTTTCGCGAGGGCTACTTCAAAGGGACGATTTCAATCCATCACGGTAATCAGGAGTGGAAAGCGGGCGTCGAGTCGGACTCCACCTTTCTTCGCGAGCAGTTCAGCGATGTAATCACGAACTTCACCCAGTTCGATCCCGGCACGCCGCCAACATTTGCGTTCACCGGAAATCGTCCCAGCCTCGAGCAATCCGCTTTCGTCCAGGATCTCATCCGCCTCGGCAACTGGACGGTCAGCGCAGGTCTGCGCTGGGACCACTATCAACTGCTGGTCAACCAGAATGCGTTGAGTCCGCGGCTGGCAGTCTCGCACTATTTTCATTCTGCCGATCTCGTGGTGCATGCATCCTACGACCGGGTTTTTCAAACTCCCGACTTTGAAAACATTTTGCTTTCCAGTTCCCCCGAAGTCGCCTCCTTGAATCCCGAAGTTCTGCGCTTGCCCGTAGAACCTTCCCACGGCAATTACTTCGAGGTCGGACTGACGAAAGGCTTTTTCCAAAAACTCAGATTTGACGTCAACGGCTTCAACCGAAGCGTCAACAACTTTGCCGATGACGACCAGTTGCTCGACACTGCGGTCAGCTTCCCCATCGCCTTTCGCAAAGCAAAGATTTATGGAGCCGAGGGCAAACTCGACATCCCCCATTGGGGCCGTCTCTCCGGATTCGTGAGTTATTCCTACATGGTGGGTGCCGCGTATCTTCCGGTCACCGGAGGACTTTTTCTCGGCGAAGAGGCCAGCAACGCACTTAGCCAGACCAGTGGACGCATCTGGGTTACCCAGGACCAGCGCGATACCGTGCGAACTCGCCTTCGCTATCAAATCGTGGATAGACTCTGGGTGGCGCTGGGCGGCGAATACGGCAGCGGTCTGCCGCTGGAATTCGCCGGTACCGAACAGCAAGCCGTGGCCCAGTACGGCCAGGCCATCGTCAATCGCGTGAATTTCGCCCTCGGTCGTGTGCGGCCTTCGCTATCGATTGACGCTTCTGCCGGCGCAGAACTCTGGAAGAAGGACAAACGAAGCATGCGCCTCCAAGCCGATATCCAGAACCTCAACAACCGCCTGAATGTGATCGACTTCGCCGGCCTGTTCTCCGGAAATAGCATCGCCCCTCCACGCAGCTACACACTCCGTCTTGCGACCACCTTTTAACCTCGTGGTCTGGCGAGTTCATTCCCGTGAGGCCGGCTGCCGCGTCAAGAAATGGCTCTGGTGGGAGGCCCGACTGTAGGCACACCCTGTCATTGGAAGCTGGCATGCGCTCCGGAAATTATGTATGTACTATGGAAGCCGTGAATTCCTCTAACCCGATGAGGACAAGCGCGTGAGCCTGTCGATCAGCATCTTCGGTCTGGGCTACGTGGGGTCAGTGAGCGCCGCCTGCTGGGCACGCAACGGCTATCGCGTGATCGGCGTGGACATCAACCCGCAAAAAGTCGAAATGCTCGCCTCCGGGCGCAGCCCGATCTTGGAACGAGGCATGAGCGAATTGGTGGCGGAGGGCCATCAGGCATCCCGGTTGTATGCCACGATTGACTCAGTCGCCGCGGTTCGCGATTCCGACATCTCGTTCGTGTGCGTGGGCACGCCAAGCTTGCGTAGCGGCAAACTCGATCTTAGCCACCTCGAGCATGTCGCCCACGAAATCGGTGCAGGTCTGAAGGAAAAGAAATCTCATCATGTGATCGTTTTGCGCAGCACGGTACTTCCCGGCACTACCGAATCGCTGGTCATTCCCATCCTTCAGGACGCAAGCGGAGGCCACGCAGGCGCGGACTTCACCGTCTGCTACAGCCCCGAGTTCATGCGCGAGGGCAGCGCAGTCGCCGATTTTCTTGAGCCCCCATACACCATCCTAGGCGCGCAAAGCCCGGAGCATCTGGCGCTGCTTCATCAGCTCTACGAAGCCACGCCTGGCCTAAAATTCGAAACCACGATCCCGGTCGCAGAGATGGTGAAGTACGTTTCCAATGTTTTCCACTCGTTGAAGGTCAGCTTCGCCAATGAGATCGGGACCCTGTGCAAACATTTTGGAGTTGACGCGGAACCTGTGACCAGGATTTTTATTTCGGATACGAAACTAAACGTCTCCCCAGCTTATCTATCACCCGGCTTCGCCTTCGGCGGTTCGTGCTTGCCAAAGGACTTGCGTGCCCTCGTCTATCGAGCCAGAGAACTCGACTTGACCTTGCCGTTGCTTGAATCCCTGATCCCCAGCAACGCAGAACACCTGAATCGTGCAGTTGACGCCGTATTGCATACGAACAAAAAGAAAATCTCGCTTCTAGGACTTAGCTTCAAAGCGGGCACGGACGACCTGCGGGAGAGCCCGCAAGTCGAACTGGTGAAACGGCTCCTCGGAGAGGGTTGCCAGGTGCGCATCTGGGATCAGGATGTATCGCTGGGACATCTTGCGGGCTCCAACCGGCAGTACATCGAGGAAGTCATCCCCCACATTGGCTCCCTTCTTTCCACCGACCTGGAGCAAGTGATTCGGAGCGCTGAGGTCGTGATTATCGGCAACAAGTCAGCGCCACGAGAAAAGCTGTCTCAGTACTTGGAACCGGGCCAGATGGTTCTGGATCTGGTAAATCTGGATCACTCTCATCGCCCCAACTCGCCCTCGGAGTATCAAGGTATCTGTTGGTGAGCAATATAGTGACATTCAATTTTCCATTTTCATTTCGAGCGTCCGATTGTCATTTCGAGCGCAGCAGGATCATCATGCGGATGATCCTGCGGAGTCGAAAAACCTGCTTTTCCGCCCGCGACCAAACAGCAGCTTCCTCCATCATGTTCCGTCCTTCGCCGAGCGGAAGACGGAACCGCAGGTTATCATGAGCTGTAAGGTTAAAGAATGATCAACGGCAAACGCATCGCGGTCGTGTTACCCGCCTACAACGCGGAGAAGACTTTGGAAGCGACGGTGCGCGAGCTGCCGGATCTGGTCGACATTCGCATCCTCGTGGATGATCACAGTACTGACCGTACCCTCGAAGTCGCCAAGCAGCTCGGCTTGCAGTCTTTCGTCCACAACGCCAATTACGGCTACGGACGCAACCAGCAGACTTGCTATCGCGAGGCGCTGGCCGCGAGCGCTGACGTGGTCATCATGCTGCATCCGGACTACCAGTACACCCCGCTTCTGGTTACAGCCATGGCCAGCATGGTGGCATATCAGGTCTATGACGTAGTGTTAGGTTCGCGCATTCTAGGAGGCCAGGCCCTGCGCGGTGGCATGCCTATCTGGAAATACATCGCCAATCGGTTCCTAACGGCATTTGAGAATTTCTTTTTAGGAGTCAAGCTCTCCGAATATCACAGTGGCTATCGCGCCTTCAGCCGCGATGTGCTCACTCGCCTGCCGCTGCTCGAGAATTCCGACGACTTTGTTTTCGACAACCAGATGCTGGCACAATGTGTGCACTTCGGTTTCCGCATCGGAGAAGTATCGTGTCCGACCAAGTACTTTGATGATGCTTCCTCCATCAACTTCAGGCGCAGCGTGAAGTACGGCATCGGAGTGCTCAGCACCACGCTGCAATTCGGGTTGCAGCGATTCGGCCTGGCTCATTTCCGAATTTTCAGCGCCAAGGGCCGCCGCCTGGAACCGGGATACGCCGAGTATTACGCGAACGGCGGGACGGTGGAGCGTCGGGCATAAAGTCAGGTTTTTTGGTGGCGCAGCGCTTTTTCAGCGCTGCATAAAAGCCTCCGGACACAACTCGCGCCCCCTCACAGGGCCCCCATCGCAGTTCACTTCGTTCAGGGCACCGCATTAAACTGCATTGTTTGAAGTAGATTATCAGCGACCCTCAGCGGCTGAAAGCCGCATTCTAGGTGGCTAGAATCGTCGCTGCTTCAAGCCAAAGCCGTCAACTCTATCAATGAACCAATGAACTTCTGACTCGATAGACTAGGCGGTGACCGGCACTGCTGTAGCTGACGTTTTTTCTGCCCTCTGTTTCAGGTATCGCGGCAGGGCGTCTTTCCAAGTGGGCAACGACACTCCTAAAGCACGCACTTTCGCTTTGCTGAGCACGGAATAGGACGGCCGTTTTACAGGGCTGGCGAACTCGGTGCTCTTTACTGGCGAGAGTTTTGCCTGGATGCCTGCGTTTTCGAAAATGTGGCGGGTGAATTCATACCAGGAGCACTCGCCTTCGGAGCTCAGATGGTATAGGCCAAACTTTTCCGTTAGAACCAGCTTATGTACCGCTTGGGCCAAGTCAACCGTGTACGTGGGAGTGAGCACCTGGTCATCCACGACGCGGATGGCGTCGCCGGCTAGGCTTTTCTTCAACATGGTCTCGACGAAGTTGCCACCTTTGCCGCTGCTGCCTGCGACTCCGTAGAGTCCGCAGACTCTCAGTATGAAGTAGCGATCGGTGTAAGCGGGGATCAGGTATTCTCCCAAAACCTTGGAGGCGCCGTACACATTCAGCGGGGCGGGGCGATCGGTCTCCTCATAGGGAGTGTTCTTTTCGTAGCCGCCAAAAACGTAGTCGGTGCTGAAGTGCACCAGGATCGCGCCTTCCTTCTGGCAGGCGATCGCCAGATTCATCGCAGCGGTGCCGTTGACTAGAAATGCCAGGTCCGACTTTTTTTCGCACTCTTCGACTCGGTGGTATGCAGCGGTATTGAGCACGACGTCAGGTTTCGTTTCGGCCAGAACTTCTGCGACTCTTGATTCCGAGCAGACGTCCAACTGAGCGTGAACATAAGGGAACACGCTATCGCCAGCCTCCTGGAAGACACGGTTCATGTCTGTACCGAGTTGGCCATTGGCGCCAATGAGCAGCACTTTCATCGAACCACCTCGTCCAGCGAGCGCAAGGCATTGTTCGCAGACAGTAACTTCAGGGTATCGATGTTGTAGTTTCGAGGATTGTCCCAATCTTTGAATTCGTCCATGTGCTCAATCAGGCTTATCACAATGGCCTTCACATTGTGGTTGGGATGGAAGCTCAGAACGTTCTCCGCCTTCTCTATACTGACTTTGTAATTGCGGAAGTCAGTTTTGTGTTGGATGGTCAGATGGACCCGAATGCCGAGTTGTTCCTCAATCGCCATTTTTACCAGGTCGCCCACTTCGCCAACCGTGTAGTTTCCCGAAGCAATGTTGAAGATGCCCGAGATTTTCTGGCTGGCTTCGATGGCACGAACGTAGGCATTGGTGGCGTCTTCGATGCTCAATCTTTTTGGGGTGAAGCTCTCCCAATATCCCAGTGGCTATCGATCCTTCAGTCGCGATGTCCTCGCCCGCTTGACGCTTTCCAACAGACACTTGAGGAGTCGTTGCGTCGAAGACTCCGACAGTAGGCTTAAATGGGCCTGTTTACAGTATTTTATCATTAACCTTCAGAATTCAAAAAAACCGCGCCTTGGAGCCTGCTGGTTTGCAAGCTTCCAAGGCGCCGTATTTACCGCTAGCAAAAAGTCCGCAGTCGTTACCATGGAACAGCTACTTTGAGTGTTTGGTTCGCTCGACAGCACGCGGTTCCACAAAAGGTTCGCTGGAAGCGGGGAATGGCGGTTAGCTGGACGCCATAATCACAGAATGAACCGTAATCTCGAGGCCAGGAACTCAATTATTGCACGATCAAAGTAAGCTTCGTAGCGTGGGTCAATGTAGTCGAGCCGGATGTGAAAGTGCCTGTCACAATGAGATTATAGGAACCAGCCGCGGTTGCGCTGACGCTATTTCCCGTGCTGCTGCTCCCGCCGCCCCCGCAAGCGGAAAGTGTGATTCCCAGTGAGAACAACCCAAGGAAGGCGAGTCCGTAGAGCAATCGACTCTGCCGCTTGCGGGACCGACGACCTGAGCCCGTCAACAGCAGCCCTGACAAGCCCGACAGCGCCGACCATAGCGCAAGCCTGCCGCTAGCCGGCGGAAAACCAGCTGGGCGCGCGAGACTCGCCGAGCTTCCTGCCGTGGTTGCCGTGACCGTAACAGACACCGGCGTAGAACCATGGAGCGCAACTGAACTGGAAGAGAGAGAGCAGGCGGACTGTGGTGGCGCTCCGCTGCAATTTAACGCCACGGTTTGATTGAATCCGCCATCAGGCGCAACTTCGACCGTATAGTTGGCGGTCTGTCCCGGAGTGACGCTAGCCATCGCTGAGCCGGACGGAGCAACGGCGAAGTCTTGGCCCATTCCGGTGAGCGAAGCAGTCTGCGGGCTATCACTGGCACTGTCTGTAACGGTGAAAACTCCGTTTCTGATGCCACTTGTGGTCGGATCGAAAGAAACGGTGATGGAGCAACTGCCTCCGGGGGCTACGCTCCTTCCGCAGTTGCTGCGCGGAGTAAAGTCGGCGGGGCTGGCCGTCACGCCAGTAATGGTGAGTGTACTGGTCGCAGTGTTGGTTAACGTGACTGTCTGCGGAAGCCCAGAAGTTCCCACATATTGATTAGGAAAACTGACATTGGTGGGTGACAAAAACACGGCAGTCGTGCCCATCAGCCCAACTGTCTGCGGGCTGTCAGAAGCGTTGTCCGTGATGCTCACCGCTGCGCTTCGGCTTCCTGCCACAGTGGGCGTAAACGTCACGCTGACTTGGCAATTGTCATTGGGTGCCAGGGTCGGCCCGCAGGTGTTGGTCTCCGCGAAGTCGCTGGCGTTGGCACCGACTATACCAATGCTTGACAGGGTCAGCGTCGCGATTCCGGTATTTGTTAGCGTGGCAATCTGGGGTGAACTCGTAGTGCCGATCGCCTGCGGACCGAAAGTCAGGCTTAGGGGACGCACGGCCAGTGCGGGCAACGGATCCTGGCCTCGGAAGATGCGGGTTTGCCAAGTGAAGCAATTGCTTGACGGGATCTGGCAATTGCTCGTTCCCGTTTGACTAGTATTGAAGTATTCGCCGACGCCGTAGAATGTCAGATTGTCGGTCGGATCGATCACAGTGGCCGCGTACTCGCCCCAGTGCATAGTGTTCTCTTCGTCTCCGGTGCCCTGGATAATCAGCGTTGGAAGGTCGAAAGTTGAAGCGCCCCAGGGCAGCACCTCAACATCAATGGCGGGATTGTATTGAGTCTGACAGGTGGAACAATACGCGCCAGATGTCGTGTACACGATCTCCAGATTGCCGCTCTTATCCAGAGCCGCGCTGGGCATGAAGTAAAACAGGGTCGCGTTCGGGTCTTGCAAATCCGGAGGGCCCGACGTGCCGCCACTATTCACCAGCACTTTCGCCGCCCCATTTGAAACCTGCAAAATGTAGTAGCGAATCCCGGTGCGCTCATTGCTGGCACTCTCCATCACCACTTGCGATGCCGTCAGGTAGGCCCCGTTCGGCCCGCTTCCGGTCGAAGTCAGGTTATTGTAGGTGAGCCGGTTCGCCATCCGGTCACCCAGGGAGTCTAGACACGGTGGCCCATAATCTCCACATAGGAGGCCGCCATACCCTCCGATCTGGGAAAGATTCGTGCTCGGCACGGGCACGCAGACGGTGTTGATCTCGCTGCCTTGTCTGGAGGTGTCGTAGCAGCCAGGTGTGTATGGGTTCACGGTGACCAAGGTCGGCCCCGCCAAACCACCGGTCCCCCAGGTAAACAGGGCCAACTGGTTGGATGTGCAGGGCACGCTCTGGCTGGTGCAAACGCCCTGTCCATTGTTTCCCTGCTGTGCGTTGCTAGGATTGACAATGGAAAGGAAATATTCCGGTTCCCCATTCGGTGGTCCCGTCGCACTGTCAATATCCCCCACATCGAGCGAGTGCATGAGGCTGGGCTCTTCGTTCTGAGGAACCATGTAGGTGTAGCACGACATCGGGTTCGCGGGTTGTCCGACTACCATGTCCACACGGTCCAACTGGCAAGCTTCGAAACCGGCTTCGGTATTGCCTGCTGTCGGATCCAGTAAATCAAAGGTAACGTAGAAGCCATTCGACCAAGTCCCGATCCGGGGCCAGTCGGGATAGTAGTACCAGGCAGTTCCAGTAGTACAGTTGGCGGAACTCGGCAGGCAAGGAATTACCGAGTCCATCTTGTATTCGTATGCATACCATTGAATGCCGGGGCTGGAAAGATCGCTGCCGGAACTGAGCGCAATGCACCAGGCGTAATGGTCGATGCCGTTCGCATCGCTATACACTGTACGCCGGTTGATGGCAAACACATTGTCCAGACGGTCGTATATGACTTGAGCGTTGCCGGTACTATTCTGGCATTCCGCCTGCGTCGAACTGGACCACAACGATGTCACGTTAACCGGCACAGGCGTAGTTCCATTCGTGAAGGTAAAGATCGGTTGACTGGTTGCTTTGTCGAAGGCCTGAACGTACTGGCCATTGACCCACTCCAGAACCTGCGCGTTTTGACCACTCTCGGTTGAGCCCACGGCAATATTGGCGTCGATGTTGTAATAACTTGCGTCGTAGAATTGATACTGGCTGCCGATGTTCTGCTGGGCGTCGATCCCTTCGGTCTGGTTTCCGTTCCAGGGTCCCGTGGCGCAAGACGAAACAACGCACTGCGGAAAGTTGGGGGCCGTGTTCTCCGCAGTTTGTGCCGCGGTGTATGGGCCGGCGATTGCTCCCTGTTGGCAATCGCCCGATTGGCAGTTTTGGCCTAGCGAATAGACACTGGTGAACACAAACATCATGAACATGCAGTTTCTTATTCTCATGAGCCCCACCCCATGATCAGGGGAATGCTTTCAGAACCGGCTTTACCGCACGCGCCTGCTGTTTATGCTCGGGTGTCGTCCACCGCGGGAACAGATCGGATCTGACTGAAGCTTTCGTACTTCGGCGTCATCTATGTCAGCACTCCGTGCCCGGTCTAATGTGAAGGTATCAGATGAGCTTTGTCCGCCTCAAGATGCCTAAGCCGAAGTAGTCCGTCACAGGTATCCATAGTTGTTCATTCTTCCGCGCAGAGCCTGGCACTCATTCTGGTTCCGTCACGCTGCTCTTGCCAGCTCCCGACCACTATTTCCGGCTTCCTGCGGCGTTCTCACTCATGCAGTTTGGCCTCGTTTAGGGGATACGATGTGCATAGGCTCTACCAGTCATTTCATCGATTCCAGTACCAACACGATGCACCTGGTGGCTAAGACGTAAGGAGGAAGGAAACTACGTGCATCGGCTGCATGCTTTGGATATCACCACTGGGCAGGAAAAATTCGGTGGACCGGTGGTTATTAAAGCTTCGTACCGGAGCGGTGGCAAGGAGGTGATTTTTAAATCTGGGATCCTCTGGACTCGTGATTTTGCCCGACCAGAAAGGCCCTTACCCTCATTTGGGAATCATCGCGGGAAAGGAGGGCATGATTTACCTGGTAAACCGCGACAACCTCGGACAGTACAACTCCATCGCTGCACCAAGTCGTGCAAGAGGAGCCGTTTGATCCCGACTCGGACATTGAAATCATGGGTGGCGCCGCCTACTGGAACAACTTCGTATATTTTGGGGGCATGCACGTTCGGGTCAAATCGTTTTCTCTGACTAATGGCGTCTTGTCTACCTCGCCCGTCGCGACGACTAGCCATCCATATCACTTCAGCAGCCTGTTTTCTATCTCAGCCAATGGCCAAGAGAACGGAATCTTGTGGGGAGTGGAAGAGAGATCGGAAGAGGGATCTTCGCGCTCGATCCTGGACGCCTTTGACGCCACGAACTTGACACTTCTGTACAGCTCCGGACCGCGAGACCCAATTTATGCCGCTACGCACCTTGTCTTGCCCACCATTGCCAACGGAAAAGTCTACGTGGCAACCACGGACGATATCGTGGTTATGGGTCTTCTCGCCAGGATCAAGCCTACCGGCGGCGGTAACCAAACCGGCCAAGTGGGCACGCAACTCCCAAGGCCGCTGCGCGCGACCGTTACCGATGCCTACACGGAAAACCCTATGCCGGGTGTAACCATTCACTTCAGCGACGGAGAAAGGGGCGGCAGCTTCAGCAACCCCAATCCGGAAACCAACAGCGCAGGAGTCGCTCCAACAAAATATACTCTGCCGTCGAATCCCGGCGTGTACACAATTACCGCGTCCGGCACTGGATTCACCACGGCAGGCTGGAGCGAAACAGCGATAGAAAGCCTGGCGGCACGCTAAAGCATCACTGTCTATCGAGCCAGTTCAACTTTTTCTCAACGGTATCGCCGCAAAGCATTCTTCCATTTCGGCATTGACATGCCGAAGGCCCGCGCTTTCGCCTTGCTCAGCACCAAAACCACGGCGGTTTCACGGGACTGGCGAATTCGCTGCTCTTTGCCGGCGGGAGTTATGCGTTGCGCTGGTCAATGGCCGGTCGGTCGCCCGTCTCAGCCGAGGCTCAGGTCAGGGTGCCGCCCGGTTGTAGCCTAGGATCACCCTCCAAAAGCCAAGCACCACTCCCCATCGAGACGGGAGAGGAAAGCGTCACCGCGATTGAGCAGTTCAAGCAGTTCGGGCTTGCGGGAATGTGCGACCGTCCAGCCTCCGCGGCACGCGAAGAAGCAGTTCTTATCGGAAAAATCACCCATCAAGCGGTTCTGCACTGTCCCATGAAGGCCAATGACTCCGTGATTTCCGGCGTCATGGAAAAGATGATCGAGAATGTCCTTGGTGCTTTGCCGCTCACCACCGATTTGCACCACCTCACCCACCGCGCCCGGTTTCACGTAGTAGATATACCAGCCGACGATTTTCTGGCTGTCATCGCGAAGAACAACCTTGCGGAGTTCTCCGCGAGTTTGCAGCCGGTCCATGAAGGTCAGAAGCCACGTCAGCGAATGGACGTCATATTCGGGCCACAGCGAATAGCCAGTGCGAAATTCGGCCAAGCAGCGAAGGAGCGTTTCGACATCGAGCTCAGCTCCATGCAGAGTCGGCTCGCTTCGACGGAATGGACTAGAAGGGAATCTCGCGGCCACCCCGTCCACGATGCTACAAAAGGGTTTCGCTGCAAACCTTAAGCCTGCCGAAAGTACGGGTCCGGTTAAGCGGGACATAGCGTAAACGACATAGTGACCTGGTCGCAGCGGGCGCGCCCAATGAATGCTAAGGGGCACGATCGTGCGGAAGCCGAGTCGTTCCAGCAAATTTCGAGACACGTTGTTTGCTGAATCCGTCTGCGAAAGATCCTGGTCTCCTGCCATGTAGGCTGCCAACAGGCGCATGCCCGCGAGGTTGGACCGGGCTTCGGGATCGACTACAAAATTGCCGCCAAAGGCAACCCGAATGGGCTGGCCGCATACCGACATCTTCCGGACGACCACGCCTAAGAATCCGACAATTCTGCCGCTTTTGCCTTCATAAACAAGGGAAGGAATCGAGCTGTCGACCCAGGGGTTTGCGAAGTAAAGCTTTTGGAAAAAAGACTGAACTGCCGGCGGAGGGGAGCCGTTGCGGCCACGCATGATAGTCCAAAACAGATGCGCCACTTGTGGGATGTCGTGTGCAACCAACGGACGTACGGCCAAATCGTTTCACCCCGCGCAATGATCAGCCATAACAAAGTCAGGCTTGGGACGCCTGTCTCCTGCCGAAGTGTACCAGCCCTAAGCCTTGCGAACAACTTGCTACGCTAACGACAGGTACTCACTTAAGTCTTGACAACCGGGTGCATCTGGAGGATATTCATCTGCAATGGCATCGTGGGACCGTAGTTAAGAGCTTAATCGCCCCCCTTCGATTGGAAAGACTGCCCCGAATTCCGCGGAGCATGACTATGAAAATTGCGGCAAAAATTGCTGGAGGTTTGTTGTTGCTGGTTGGTCTGGCCACTGTGGCCGCCCAGGCACAAATCTCGAACTTTCGGCACGTCGTGATCATTTATCAAGAGAACCGCAGTCCGGACAACCTTTTCCAGGGTTTGTGCGGCACGAACCGTAGCTTGTGCCCCAGTCCCTACGATCTGCAGAACTTTGGAACCGATAACCAGGGCCAAACGATCCAGCTAACTCAAGTCCCGCTGGGAGATCTCTTCGATGCGGTTCATACACATCTCGCCTTTGTGAACATGTGCCACCTGAACAAAGCAACCAATCAGTGCATGATGGACGGCCTCAGTAGCAGCAACTGCAGTACCGGCAATTGTTCATTTGTGTATGTCAACCCTGCCGACGTTGCTCCCTACGTTACTATGGCACAGCAGTACGGCTGGGCCAACTTCATGTTTCAGACCAATCAGGGCCCCAGCCCGGCTTCGCATGCCATCATTTTTGGGGGAACAGCCGCGCCCAGCGCGAGCGAAGACAGTGCCGCCACATTCGTCGCCGGGTGGCAGTACGTGTGGGGATGCCTGACTCCGCTGAACGCGGTCTACCAGATGATTTCTCCCCAAAGCGCACCCAAAGTATTCGACCTGACGAATAATCCTTTGGGAACAACGTGCTTCACCCACGATACCATGGCCACGCTGCTTGACAATCACGACCCGCCACTCAGTTGGAAGTATTACGCTCCAGCCGCGGACCCCGCTGGCATCTGGAACGCCCCAGTCTGGATTCGGGACATCTGTCAGCCCAACAGCGATTACACCGAGTGCACTGGCTCGGAATGGACGCAAAATGTCGACCTCAACCCGGCGGACGTATTGACCGACATTGGCGCCTGCAAACTCGACAACGTGATCTGGGTAATTCCGGTCGGACAGAACTCCGACCACGCCGGTTGGCACTACGACCGCGGGCCCTCTTGGGTTTCGTCCATCGTCAACAAGATTGGTCAGAGCAAGTGCACGGATTGGGTAAATGGCAAGAAGCTGACTTATTGGCAGGACACCGCGATCTTCATTACCTGGGACGACTGGGGAGGCTGGTATGATCACGAGCCACCAACTCTCTTGTCCGAGCCGCAGCAAGGCCAGGGCGATTACCAGTACGGATTCCGCGTACCGTTGGTGGTAGTCTCAGCTTACACTCCTCAGGGATACGTTGACAATCTTCGCTACGACTTCGGAAGTATTCTCCGATTTGTCGAGCAAAACTTCCGCATCCAGGAGGGTGTGCTAAATTTTGCGGACCAACGCGCCACAAACGATCTCACAAGCTTTTTTAACTTGCAAATGTCACCTCGTACATTCAGCGTGATTAAAGCTCCTCTTGGGGAGAAATTTTTCCTGCATAACAAGGAGCCGATGGAACCTCCGGATACTGACTGAAGGGGTCGCCAGAAGCGTCGCCGACTAGCTTCATTGAACCGATCCGCGGCACACGGCGACCGTGTGGGTCTGTGATGAACGAAGAATCGGTACCGCCGGTTCCAAGAATCGAAGTTGTTCGAGCGGTTGTTTGAAGAGATGGTCAGGCTGGGTGCGGAAGTGGGAGTGGTGCAGGGCCAGCACCTGCCAGTGGATGGAAGCTACAGCTGAGGGTCGGCTGCCGCCCGCTGATGCCTGCGCCCTATACAGTGATGATGCCGAGTATTTTCCCCCAACGGCAATTTCAGGAAACGATTCGCGAATTTCGCTCGCTGTTCGTATCTGCTAATCGAGTACTTGAGACATTGTTGACCCTTCCCCCGCCGGAGACTCTATGAGAGACAGCGTCATTGCCGTTCTGGTTTTCATCGGCGCCAGCGCGCTGCTGGCCATGCCCCAGGCTGCCGTCACAACCTATCACTACGATAACAATCGCACGGGGTGGAACCGCCATGAGACGACCCTCACCCCGTCCAATGTAGGGCAGTCCACGTTCGGCTTGCTCAACTCTGTGACCCTCGACGGCCAGGTGAATATGCAGCCTCTGGTCGTACCAGGTGTCGTGATCACCGCCGGCCCCTACAAGGGCACGACCCATGACGTTGTTTACGTTGCCACCGAGGCCAACACGGTCTTCGCCATCGACGTGCATACCGGAACCATCCTGCTGAATCCGAATCTGGGCACGCCCGTTCCCCGTCCTCTTAAATGCGGTATCAATGGGCCCACTGTTGGTATCGACTCAACTCCGGTAATCGACCGCAGCAGTAACACGTTATATGTGATGGTCTACACCGAGCAAGCAACGACCCCAACTTACGTCTTGCATGCACTCGATCTTGGGAGTCTCGCCGACAAAGTGACGCCGCAACTGGTCACGGCCTCACACGAGCTAACCAATGGGACTACTTTCAACTTCAATGCGACTTATCAGCGGCAGCGTCCCGCGCTTTTGCTCGCCAACGGCAGCATTTACGCAGGTTTTGGCAGCTTCTGCGATTTGGGGACCAAGTTTTCCCGCGGCTGGCTGCTGGGCTGGACCGCCAGCACATTAGCACCGTTCCCATCGAACCAATTGAATGATCAGCAGGCCTCTGATAGGAGGACGTTTTTTCTCGACTCAATCTGGATGTCGGGGTACGGGCCTGCCACGGACGACGCAGGCAACGTCCTATTCGTGACCGGAAACTCCCTGGCTAATACTTACGACGGGGTCACCAACATTCAGGAGAGCGTCATAAAGATCTCGTCCACGCTGAACACAGTTATGGACAAGTTCACACCCGACAACCAAGCCGCTCTGGACGCGGATGACGTTGATTTTGGAGCGGGAGGCGTGCTTGTCCTTCCCGATCAGCCCGGCTCCATACCGCATCTGGCCGTGGCCGCTGGCAAAGACGGCAACATGTTCCTGATGAACGAAGACAATCTCGGCGGCTACTCATCCACTAAGAACAACGTGCTGGCTACCTATCAAATCGGAGGCTGCTGGTGCGGTCAGTCTTATTTCCTCGGTACAGACGGAACCGGGCGCGTAGTCACGAGCGGAGGCAACACGGTCAGACTCTATCAGGTGCAAACATCTCCAAAGGTCGGGCTCAAATTACTGAAATCGTCTGCCATTGTGAGCAGTCCCCAAGATCCAGGCTTCTTTACCAGCATCTCCTCCAACGGAAGATACCATCCCATTGTCTGGGCACTTTCTCGGCCAACTAATGATTCAGGGAACCCGATCTATCTGTATGCGTTCAATCCCGACGTCGCCACGACCACAATGAAGGAGCTTTTCTCTGCCCCGGCCGGTTTCTGGCAAAACATGAAAGGTAATTCGAATATGGTTCCGGTAGTGGCCAATGGGCAGGTGTTTGTCGCCAGCAACAAGACGCTGGAGATCTTCGGCTTGCTCGGCGGAAAGTCGAAAAGCCAGAAGAAGTAACAGCCGCACCTCATCGTTGAAGGCGCCCACCCAGACTAGCGCGAGTTTGCGGGCGGATTCGCGTGCAGACCGCGTCCGGGTTTGTCGGGTGCCCCACTCTTTCCGCGGTCTGTGCGGAAAGGGTGGGAGGCGAGAATGCACAGCGCGAAGCCAAGCACGCCCGGATTCCCAAATTGGAACAGATCGACAGCCCCACCCTTTTCTCTTGCTCTCATCCTCCATTTACGATAAGATGTCGGTAGATAGATTATCTACAAGATAATCTCGGTCTTTGACAACCCATCCAGTACGAGCGGTTCCAAAGTGGAACGCGCCAGCGACGGAGCCGACGTAACTCCTATGTTTCCAAGATTTTGCCTCTAACTACCTTAAGAACCATAGATCTAGGAGGGAAGAAAGATTCCAGCCCTTTGTTTTCTAGATTTTAGGCCAAAACGAGAGTTTTTTTTAGCCAAATTCTGCACCAGAATGTGTGCAAGGGACAGGACGTGAGGTTCACAGCGGACCAACCTCTCAGGTTTGTGAGCCACGAAGCGGCGTTCCCCGCGGCGATCGGGCCCGCGCCTAGCGCGCGTTTTCCGGAGGCTGACTCTGCAAACCCCGTCGGGCGAAACCGAGTTTTCCTTTCGCCACGACGGTGGCGTCGACCGTTGCCACGGCTTCCACCAGCGCCAGATCTTCGATAAATTTCAGCACCTTTATCTCGATTTCCAATCGGTTTCCTGGGACCACGGGCACCAGAAACCGCATTTCGTGGATCGAGCCCAGCATCAGGAACTCTCCCGGCTGGGTTCCGGTTCCGGTCGTCTTTGAGAACAGAATGGAGGCCGATTGGCCGATGGCCTCCACGATCAGCGTCCCCGGCATCACGGCGTGCTCGGGGAAATGACCCAGGAAATGGATTTCGTTCCCGGTCACATTCTTCGTGGTTCGAATGCTCTTGCCCGGTTCGAGCGAGATTACAGTGTCGACCATGATCATCGGGAACCGTTGCTTGAGAGCCGCTCGCACTTCCTCAAACGACATCAAAGGCGTGGTCATCGCTGAACTATCCTTTTCCTGCGAGTCTGTTTTGGAATCGCCGATTCATCAAGAGGAATTGCGTCCCACTCAGGACGCGCGAACTTCACCGCGACCTCAGAATCATGGCAGTAGCGCGTGGTTTGAACCGGAATCCTGGGGGTGTGGCGCTGGCGTCGGACGCAAGCCGGGATACGCGCAGACCAGCACGCTCGGCCATTTGCAAAGGCTGGCTCTCCTCGTTGTATTCAAAAACGTGGTCGCGTTGCGGCGACTCGAGGGCGGTGCTGAAGAAAACAAGTCCGTCGGGCAGGACTTGGTGAGAAATCGTTTTGAAAAGCGGTTTTGGATCGGACAAGTGTTCGGCCAGCATAGCCGAGATAATGCCGTGGCATTTTCTGTCCGCCGCTCCATCGTCGTTGTTTAAGGCGTCCTTCACTGCGAAACGAACGCGGCCCGCGTGCCCAGAGACAGCTAGCAAACGATTGGCGACGGCCACCGCCGGAGGGCTGATATCCGTGCCTTCGATCTGAAGGTCTGGTCGTTCTTCGGCCGCTAGAAGACTCAGAACCCCATGGCCAGCCGCCAACTCACGGACAGTCGCGTTCCGTGGTAACCGCCTCACGAATTCGTCGCGAAACATGGCGATGTGACTGATCATGGACGGCCAGAAAGGATAAATGAGAATGGCAGCCCACATGTAGGGCACCATATAGCCCTCGTCTTCATACACACCTGACATAATCTCCGGCATGCTTTCAGGCGTGTACTTCCCGGCACTCTCATAAATCTTTTGTGCCTTAGCAACACCGAAGCAGTACTCGGCATAGCCACGCGCTGCCGCGTCGAATATGGTGCTGCCATAGGCTGCCTCGGCCCAACGCGCAAGCGGATTCATCAACCACGTGCACAGCTCCCGGTTCGCATTGAAGGTCGCTCGCGCCGAGCGCGCAAACATCTTCGCCTTGCGATCCATGGCCTCCAGAAACAACTCTGCATGTTCCACCGCGAATTACCTCATTTCCTCAATCTTCAGACGGTACATGACGCACGAGACGCACCATAGGACGGATCAATTCCGTTCCGTCCCACGGAGAACTGAAAACATGCATCCTGCCCAGCTTTACGATCCGGTCCACACCACTCCGCCCTGCCGCCAGGGCTATCATCTCTTCCTTCCTGGCATCCTTGATACCGAGCCCAAGAGTCTGCAGCGTTCCATCGAACTTTGAGATCACTTTCAGGAGATCATCCACTACTAGAACGCTAAGCGTTCGACCCTGCGTCGGGTTGGGCATTTCCGTGCCCATCCCTAGAAGAATGGTCCAATCCGGCGAGGCCGGAAATAGTGCGCTGTTGCCGTCATCCTTAAGAAGCCACGATGCACGCGCCAGACAGATCGCGGAGGCTAACGCCGGTTCGATTTGCTGCCGCGGATGCTGCCGGTTTTCTTCTTGAAAAGCCTGCTTCAGATCTTCCACAAATTCAGCCGGGTCACACCCATCACCGCGCTCCAGAAACAGGGATTGCGGCGATGAGCAGGCTTGTTGATCAAATTGCCATACATCCCGGGCGATGCGTCGACACCACGAAGCGCGTTCAGTCCGGTTCCCCCAGGTCTCGGCATCCATGGCTGCGGCCGAGATCCGCGGACCAAAGACTACCACACGCGCCCAGTGCGGAAATGGCAACCCACGCACCTGCGAGACCGCTTCCGCGCCTCCCCAGATCATGGCGCCGTCCACAGCTTGCGCCATGGCCTCGTGCAAATCCATGCGCGAATGATCGAAACTCGCCATGAAAATTCGCTCGGTCAACAACCCGCTTCGATCAACCTCTTGCAATTTCTCCATCATGCGTCGCGCTATCTGCACTAAGCCACTGGGTACGCGCACCAGACAGCTATTGCCCCCGAGCAGGGCGCAGGTCAATGACAGAGCGGGCTGGATCTCGATATTTCCCGCTGGCCAATGGCCAACTACTCCCAAGGGAAATGCCCGCAGCTTTGCGCGACCATCTTCCCGCCAGCCGCCATCCAGCGCATTCGGGCCGAGCTCGCGCAGCAGAATGGGCTCCAAATTCCCGCGCCGAAGCCAAAGACGCAGGAACGTCAGGCCAGCCACCTCACGCATCTCGACATCATCGAGCGCAGCCGCCCACCGGTCGAAAACCTCGAGCATCGCCGGCACGGCAATCTCCTTTCGCTGGGCAATCTCCCGCAGTTGCCGCGCGGCGCAAGCGATCTCTCGCGAAGATTCCACTGCGTGGATCAGGTCGCTCACGCGACGCCGCCTTGTGCTTGCCGGTCACGGGTGTTTTCCAGATTGCCACAGCCGCGGACCTCCGCCTTGGGCGCTCTTCCTGCAAAGCGAAAACTTGTGCCGCGTCTGCCGCAGGGGCATTGCTCGTAATCAATGATTTCAGCCATGTCCTCGGTCAGGAGCAGGAACCCAGGGAAACTTGTCGGCAATACACTGCAAACCTGAATCAGACCCCGCTGTCCGACCTCGACAGGGGCGAATGTCAACGGATTCCTCACGATGATCTCCGCGAAAACCGGCACGTGCTTGTTACCATGAGCACAATCCGGATAGATAACACCGACATTCTCGACCATACCGTAATAGTCGATTATGCGATCTGGCGAACAGCCAAATATCGATGCGACTCCGCGGGTGAATACGTCCCGAGTGACCGCTTGCTGCTCGAGGCGCTTCCACCCCCCGCTGTGCAGCACGCGGACGTAGGGAATTTCGAGGGTGATGTCCTGACGCCGCAGAGGCTCTACAAGCTGGGTCCAGATGACATGAGTAAAGCCATAGACCAGCACCTCGGAGTGTTTCCACTTCGCGACACAGGTAAGAAGTTTCTCTAGATCCAGACTCGAATCTCCGTCCTTGCCCGATCGCAGGCAACACACGGTTTCAGTCGCAAAAGCGCTCAGACCCTGAATGGCTGCGCCCCGCGCTCCCAGCTCAGAATGCGCAGCCAAGTTCTCGGGTGCATCAATGACTAAGTAGGGCCTGCGTGCCGGTCCGATAAAATCACGGATGATCGTGACGACTCCTTTTGCCATCCTCCTGGCAGTCGCGGCATCCAGAACGACGCGGCTGGGCACCTGTCCGGTTGTCGCACTCGAGCTCAACGTACGCTTGACATCGTCAGCGTCAACCAAGGCGAGCGGTGGATTTGCCTTGAAGACGCCCACTGGGAGGTATGGCAGATCAGCAATTCTCTCCGCCACTCCAAAGTCAATAGGCCAATGCTGCACGTAATTGCGAAATTGTGCATTCCGGTCGCACCCGTACGCTAATTCTTTCTTCAGCAGTGCGAGCAACGCATGATGCCGTTGCTGCAGATCGTCACCATAAGGTGGCTGCCCCAACAGGCTCTCAATCGCCTGCTCGATTTCCGCGGGTGTGCTCATACCAAACTCTGCAGCTGAGACCGGGCTAGCTTGCCGTTTGCTGTCCTGGGTAATTCAGTCACCACCTTCACCGAATTACAGGTCCACTGGGGAGGAAGCGCATGCCGAACTCTTTCGACCAGCGCGTCCGCTCCCTTCTCCCCAACGATAAAGAGAGCGAGCGCCTCCCCCGCTTCCGGATGCTGCACTCCCGCAGCCGCGCATTCGTAAACACCGGGGATGGCCGCCAGCTTCGCCTCGACCTCCGCGAAGCTCACGCGGACGCCGCGAATCTTTACGAACTCACTCGCCCGCCCGCTGATCCACAGGTATCCCTCTCCATCACGAGAGCCCAAGTCGCCGGTGTTGAGCCAGCCATGGTCAAACTTCTGCTGCGTCGCTTCCAGGTCATCGAGGTATCCACTACAGACCGACGGACCGCGCACCTGGATCTCGCCAGTCTGTCCATTCGCAAGCTCCCCCCCCTTGTCATCCACGATGCGGACCGTCAGATTGTCCAATGGGATACCGGCACTGCCCAGCTTTTCGTCCAAACGATCCGGAGGCAGACAGCAAACGCGCGATGTAGCCTCGGTTTGGCCGTACATCACAAAGAAATCCGCTGTTGGCAAGACCCTGCGCAACTCCTGGATACTTTCGGGCGCAAGCGGCCCCCCCGCCTGCAGGAGGCGCCGCAGGCCACGCATCGTGATGGAACTTACGTGTGAGCGCCGCAGTAGAATGTTGTAAACGGTTGGCACGCCCGCGAACGTGGTACAGCCGTACTGGTTAATCGCTTGCAGTACCTTATCAGGGAACATGAACCTCGAGTCAAAAACAACTCCACCTCCCTCATATAAGTGGGTGTGCATAATGCTGGCGCCGAAGCAGTAGCTCACCGGCATGATCAGCATGGCCTTTTCATCGGTCCCGAGATGCTGGCTGCGGATGATGGCCTCGGTGTTGGCGATCAGGTTGCCATGGCTTACCATCACCAGTCGCGGTATGCCGCTGGAGCCCGAGGTGGGCATCAAGGCCGCCAGATCGTTTTCCGCACAACGGGATGCTTGGAGTGAATGAACAGGAAGAGGGTCGAATGTACCCTCGATGTGGGGAAAACCATTCTTTCTTGCCCAGTCCCAGCGAACTCTCCGGGCCGTCCACGCCGCCTTCGCCTGCGCCTTCGCGAATGCCAAGTCCCCAGAAGCGCCGAGCGTGCGCTCATCCACCAGCACTGGCACGCATCCCGCATACACGGCACCTAAGTACGCCAGGGAGCTCGCCGGACTTACATCACAGCTGATCAGCACCCGGTCGCCCGGTTTCAACCCAATCGACAGAAACTTTGCTGCGATGCCGACAATGAGGCCGGGAACATCTTTAGCGGGAAAGCTTTCTCCGGTCGCCGCGTCAATAAGGTCAGAACTTTTTCCCAGCCGCGCAACCAACCGGCCTGCGAAATTCCAATCACTGGAGATGTGCACCTTCGACCTTACCGAGCTTGGATTGCACCACCCTGCAGATCTCCCTCACGTTCTCCATTGCCATCAAGTCGTCCACGTCAAAGGTCAATCCAAAGGTGCGCTCGAGGCTACTTGCCAGATTCACGTGTCCCATGGAATCCCAGGCGGGAACGTCGTCCGGTGACGTGTCAAGGCTGACGGTTCGTGGGTCAATATCGAACGCGGACTTAAAGGCGGTCTGCACTTTTGCCAACAGTTCTTCCATGATGCAAATTTCCTCTTTGTTCTTTGTCCCACGTTATCTTCACTAATTTATTACGCCAATGCGCCTAGCGCGCCGCACGTTACCGCTGACTGATCAAGAGCCTCGCTCTACTTCGTCTCCCTCGCCTGAACCCCCACCAACCTTGAAGACAGCCAGGGAGCTAGTCAACGAGTTGCCGTCGCGGCATCACCGCCTTCTGCACTACAGGACCCGCTGGCATCAAAAAACTGCCATTTGAGATGACAGGAAGCGGCGAATCTGCCGTCGGCGGGACGGGACTATCGTAAGGCGTCGATGGGCTCGGGTGCGCCTTGGTGGCCAGCGGTGGCACCGGATGGTGACACGACCAGACGCGAGGTTAATTCCCCTCCCTCTATCGGCTTGACGCGCCGCACTTGGCCGCGCTAGAGTTGGCCGCTGTTGGCAATCAATTCGACGCACCCCAACCGGTGATCGACCACAGCAGGCATTTGCGCGCAGAGCATTCACCATGCCTGCGTATTCTATACCATATTGTTTGATCGGCCGGTCTTGAAAATGCAGCCGCCATAGCCCGCCCGCTGCCTCCGCCGCGGGCGAGCCATCGTTTTTCCTGTGGCTTCAACAATCAATCAAAGCCGTACGCTACTGCACTGTCAGCGTGATCTTTGTTGAGCCTTGCAGCGTTCCGCTGGCTGCGCTTACGGTAACAGTGCTGGTTCCTGTCGGTGTCCCGCTGTTCGGGGGCGGAGTGGTGCCGCTGCTACTACCGCCGCCGCAAGCAATCCACATGGCCGAAAGGCCCACGACCACAATCAGTGCCAGCAACCGCACGCCGCGTAATGTCCGTTTGCGTCCTGCCATGGAGAGCATCCCCAGAAAACCCGGAAGCAACATGGCATAGAACAGCCCCTGATGATGTCGGAATATTCGAGCACTGGGACCCGTGGTGGCGATGCTCAAGCTTACCGTATTGCTGCTGCTGACTGCGCCAAAAGTGCAAGTGCTCTCCGACGGCAGCCCGGAACACGCGAAGCCCGTTACGCTAGAGCCTTTGAGGTTGCCAAGAGTCGCAATCGTTATAGTCGTCGAACCGCTCCCGCCAGGTGCCGATACGGTTACCGTGGTAGGGCTAGCTGAGAGCGTGAAGTTTTGGACGTCGAGCGCCTGCGCGGGCGTCGAGGTCGAAGGCAGGAAATTGGCATCGCCAGGATAGCTGGCCACCACCGAGTACGCACCTGCGGGAATGGCAGTGCTGGTGAAAACCGCCGTTCCTTTCGACAATTTACCCGTACCCAGCGCAGTGGGGGTTTTGGTCACGTCCTCGAATGTCACGGTTTCGCCGTCGGGCGGAGTGCTTGTTCCCGCACTCACTTTGGCGGTGAGAGTAACGCTGCTGCCTACCGCCACCGTGCCCGATGACAGGGTCAAAGCGGTGCTTGTAGCTCCCTGCGCGCTCTGCACGACTTGCTGCACCGCAGGTGATGTGCTGGTCACGAAATTTGTGTCTCCGCTGTAAGTCGCCGTGATACTGTCTGTTCCCACCGCCAGCGTCGAGTTGGTCAAAGTCGCTACCCCGCTGCTGTCCACGTTGGAAGTTCCGATCTTCGTTGTCCCATCGAAGAAACTCACCGTGCCCGTGGGTGTACCTTTGTCAAACCCTGTCTGAGCAGTCACGGTAGCAGTGAAGGTCACGGATTGCCCGAACTTGGACGGGTTCGGCGAAGACGTAAGCGCCGTTGCCGTTGTCGTCAAGCTGGTATTAATGAGCACACCCAGCACTCCGGGCGCTGCGCCACAAACATTGCTGGCGCAGTTAGCCGCCACGATGTCAGGTTTGCCATCCCCGTTCAAGTCCTCCACAGACACCCAGAAAGGAGTGTTCCCTCCCGCTCCAAAAGTAACGGCTGTCTGGAAAGTCCCATCGCCATTGCCCAGCAGCATGCCGACCGTGCCACCCCCACCGCTGCAGTCGCTGCTGCTGCTCGAGCAGTTCGCCACCACCACGTCCGGCTTGCCATCCCCGTTAACGTCCGCTACCGCAACGGAGGCAGCGCCATATGAGCCCGAGGAGTAAGCGACGGCCGTTCCGAAGGTTCCGTCGCCATTACCCAACAGCACACCTACATTGCCTAGACCGCCGGTGCTGCCCACACTACTGTTCGCCACCACCAGGTCAACTTTGCCATCCGCATTCACGTCCGTTATTACGATCGAATCTGGGAAAAATCCGCCCGTGCCGTAGGACACCGCCGCATTAAAGGTTCCGTCGCCGTTGCCTACCAGCACGCTCACATTGCTGCTGGTGTCGGTGTTGTCAGTCCACTGGTTCGCCACCACCACGTCAAACTGACCGTTTCCCAAATTCGCTACCGCCAGCGCAAGGGGACTAAGCCCACCCGAACTATAAGTAACCTCCGTCTGGAAGGTTCCGTCACCGTTGCCCAACAGCACGCCCACTAAGCCCGCGGTGCTCGAGCCGGTTCCCACGATCAGGTCAGGCTTGCCGTCCCCGTTTACGTCCGCCACCGCAACTGACGTGGCCCCATACGGGGCCAAACTGTTGAGGTTCGCTGCGTTGAAGGTTCCGTCGCCGTTGCCCAGCAGCACTCCCACATTGCCGCCCGCGCAATTGCTTTGGTTGTTAGCGCCGCAGTCGGCGACTATCAGATCAGGGGCGCCATCACCGTTCACGTCCGCTATTGTGACCGCGTCAGCATAAATCCCGCCCGAACTGTAGACCGCCGCCGTCTGGAAGGTTCCGTCGCCATTCCCCAAGAGCACACCTACATCTGTCCCTGAGGCCGTGCAACTGCTGTACGCGCACCAGTTCGCCACCACCAGGTCAAACGGCTTGCCAGTTCCCCGAAGCTGCGCGATGGCAACCGAATTGGCGCCATTTCCGCCCGAGAGGTAAGGTACGGCGGCGGCAAAGTTCAGCCCCGACGATGGCGTGGCCTTTGACGAGCCAGCAGTCGCCTTGGATGCTCTAGCCCTGTGCCCGGCGATAGAGGCTCCGTGGGACTGCGCCATTACCTGCACGCTGACGAGGACTGCGAGTAGGCAGACTGAAGAACGCAAAACGACCCGAGACGACATTAACATCCTCCTAGGATTCACTTCCAAAGCACTATCTCTTGCAGAAATGTGGGGTCTGCGGAAGACCGAGGGCATATTCTACGCAGGAAAAGCTCCCCCGGTCGCCGAAGCGACCGGAATATCTGATGCCGTATTCTAGCGAGATTGGCTCTTTTGTCAAGCTCTTTCGAGCGCCGGTAGTGGTCCTGGTGGCTCAGGTTCGCCCACGTTCTTTGCGCGCTGGCCTGACTTTCGCTGTGCAGTCCCACTCCGTCGCCCTCAGTGGGTACCGCCTTCAGTCCAACCAAATCGAACTGGGGGCAAAGAAATTTCAGGCCGTCCGTCGAGAACTCGTTTATAATGCCGCCAGCAGATGGAAGGGTGCGCGCCCAGCCTTATGCCTTCAGGCAATACTGTGGTACCTCCAAATTGCTAAACCTTAAACGGCTCATTAGGTATGAAAAGGTATGAAAGCAGCAAACCAGCAGGTTCTGTCGGCACAGGGGTCTAGCAAACTTTCGACCCTTTGCGTGCCGGATTTAGTGCAACGCCAGGCCGCTCTCACCCCTGACGCATTGGCGGTAGGCGCTGGTTCCGACCGTCTTACCTATCAGGAATTGGACCAGCGCTCCAACCAACTGGCACATTACCTGCGCCGGATGGGAGTGAGCCCCGGCAGCGTGGTGGGTTTGTGCCTACCCGCCTCCACCGACTTTCCCCTCTCCGCCCTGGCGATTTTCAAAGCGGGGGGCGCGTATCTGCCGCTCGAAACCAAGACTCCAAGTGCGCGCTTGCAGATGATGTTGGCCTCCGCCCAAGTCGCCGTGGTTGTGACCCATTCCAGCGTAATGGGATCGCTGTCGGGAAACGACAGAAAGCTGGTTGCGTTGGATCACTGCGCCGCAGAGATACGCCGCTGCTCTTCAGAACCACTCCCGGCTTGTGTCACTCCCGAGCAACTGGCGTATGTGATTTACACTTCGGGCTCGACCGGAACCCCAAAAGCCGTGGCCGTTGGCCATGACAGCTTGCTGAATTTGTGCCAGTGGCACAACCGCGCCTTCGCCGTGAACCCCCAAGATCGCGCCACGCAGCTGGCCTCAATTGGCTTCGACGCCGCGGTGTGGGAACTGTGGCCACACCTGATTGCCGGAGCCAGCGTGCATCTGGTGGACGAAGCCACCCGCACCCAACCCGAACCCCTGCGCGATTGGCTGGTGCGGGAAAGGATTACCCTCAGTTTTGTTCCCACTCCGCTGGCCGAGCAGATGCTGCAACTGGCCTGGCCAAAAGAAACTGCGCTTCGCTTCCTGCTGACCGGCGCCGATACGCTGCACCATTATCCGCCCGCAAGTCTGCCCTTCACCCTGGTCAACAATTATGGGCCCACGGAGTGCACGGTGGTAGCGACATCGGCGGCCGTCTTGCCGCAGAAGTCGACAGAGGATCGGCTGCCGGCCATCGGCCGAGCCATCGACAACACCGAGATCCACATTCTGGATAACCAGAGGAAGCCCGTGCCTGCGGGAACGATTGGCGAGATTTACGTGGGGGGCGCGGGCCTGGCCCGGGGCTATCTGAACGACCCGGCCTTGACTGCGGAACGTTTCGTCCCAGATCCCTTCAGCACCCATGCCGCTGCCCGGTTGTATCGCACCGGCGATCTGGGGTGCTCGCTTCCCGATGGCCAG
>Ga0074044_10000955_pt1 | contig 26610 bp, 21 predicted proteins | sample BogForMeECP23OM1_FD_94443 | JGI IMG/M metagenome (GOLD analysis project Ga0074044, IMG submission 94443) | Bog forest soil microbial communities from Calvert Island, British Columbia, Canada - Bog Forest MetaG ECP23OM1 | ecosystem: Environmental > Terrestrial > Soil > Wetlands ... | reverse complement strand
GAGCGAAAAGCAGATTCCCCGATTTGTTGGAAACGTTAGTAGTTAGAAGAAAAGGATGGAGTGGTTGGAGTCGCGGGCTGTGCGCCCAAGGCAGGCGCGCTACCAGGCTGCGCTACGCCCCGATATCATTGAGTCCTCATTCTAGCTTACTTCATCTATTTGTGCCAATGCCCAGCTTGCCGGGCGTCCCACGACCATTTCCGATCTCTGGAGTTCATTTGGAAAGTCCTGAAAGGACATTTTCCCTTGATAGCATTTGTCATTTGGCGGTCGATGAACGCCGGGAGCATCTGTCACAAATTGGCACCTGTGGGGAGTCGGCTTCTCTTCTCGCTCCGCACCAAGCGGTTGAGGAGGGTGCCATGCACGTAGCCACTTGTCGACATCGGCGAATATATTCTTTGACTCTTTCTATTTGGTCATGAATACTCAGATTCCCTTCCAGAATTTCCACCTCGGGCTGCCTTGTCCTCTCCTGCAGCTTCGGGGAACCACGAGCCAAGATTGTCATTGCATGCGAGTCGGCCGCCTTCTGTGGCAGTCGCACCGACCCACTGTCAACAGACTCTCGGTCAAGAGGACGATGAAAACAAGAATCCATCTGCTTTGCGCCGGACTGCGCAGCATCTCGCCATTTTTGGCGAGAGGTGTCTGCGGCAATTTCTCCCCGCGCCCTGAGCAGAATACTTCTTCCGGAACGGGCTGCTCATGGGCATCGCGTAGTCTTGGCAACCTACAGGCACAATCATTCCGGTTTCGAGGACTTGCCGCAAACGAGCGACCTTCTACAGGAGGCCGGAGATGCAAATAAGGGCAACGCGGCGTGGGAGGCAAGACGCACCGAAAATCCTCATCGCCGATGATGACCTCATCACGCGGCGTCTACTGCAAAAAACGCTGGAGCGCGCAGGTTACGAAGTTGTGGCCGTTGAGAACGGGCAAGCCGCGCTGGAATCTCTTTCCAGTCAAATTGGCCCGCGGCTGGCGCTCTTGGACTGGCTCATGCCTGGGCTCAACGGGCCCGAAGTCTGCCGCGAGGTACGCAGGCATTCCGAGTATCCGTACATCTACATTATTTTGTTGACGGCGAAAACCGCCAAGGTGGACGTCGTCACCGGTCTAGAAGCGGGCGCCGACGACTATATTACGAAGCCATGCGACGCGGAAGAGCTGAAGGCGCGGTTGCGCTCGGGGGAACGCATCCTGAAATTGGAAGACAAACTGACCTACGATGCTCTTCACGATCCGCTCACGCAACTGCCCAACCGCTCTTTCTTTCTGGAACGACTGACCTTGTGTGTCAGCTGGGGAATGCTCCACCCCGACTATAAGTTTGCAGTCTTATCCGTCGACATGGATCGCTTCAAAGTCGTGAATGACAGTCTCGGTATCGCGGCGGGCGACTGGCTTCTGGTGCAAATTGCGGACCGTCTGCTCGGCTCCATTCGGAGGGACGACGCGATTTTGCGCACGGCGGAAGTGGGAGGAATGGCTGGTCAATCGGGGGAAGTCGGCATACTGGCGAGACTGGGAGGCGACAAATTCACCATCTTGCTGGATAACATCCGCAACGCCTGCGAAGGGATCCGGGTGGCCGAACGAATTCAGCAAAACATCCAAGTGCCCTTCGATGTCGATGGACAGGCGGTTTTCACAACCGCGAGCATCGGCATTGCGTTCAGCGGGACCGGCTATAGCGCGGCAGAGGACATGCTCGGGGACGCAAATACTGCGATGGCCCGAGCTAAGACTCTCGGCAAGGCCCGGTATGAAATGTGCGATCCCTCGATGCACGCCACCGCTGCCGGCCGCTTCCGGCTGGAAACTGACCTTCGCCAGGCGACGGAACGGCAAGAATTTCGCGTGCAATACCAGCCGATCGTTTCACTGCTCGATTTTCGCATCACGGGCTTCGAAGCCTTGGTTCGCTGGCAGCGTCCGGACTTTGGTTTGGTGATGCCAGGGGCATTCATCACCGCTGCTGAAGATACAGGTCTGATTCTATGGATTGGAAACTGGATTTTGCAGGAAGCCAGCGCCCAACTCTGCGCCTGGAACCTACAATTTCCATCCACGCCCCCGTTTACCATGGCCGTAAATATCTCCGCCAAGCAGTTTGCACAGGCTGATTTAGTCAGCCAAGTCGGCCATATCCTCACTGAAACCGGCCTCGCGCCAGAAAACTTGAGGTTGGAACTTACCGAAAGTGTGACCATGCGCGATGAAGAGCGAACGACTCGAATTCTTGGCGAACTCAGAAAACTCGGTGTGCGGTTGTGCATCGATGACTTTGGAACAGGCTATTCTTCGCTGAGTTATTTGCGCCGCTTTGCCCTGGATATTTTGAAAATCGACCGCTCCTTCGTATCCGACATGCTGAACAACAGCGAAAGCCTGGAAATCGTAAAAACCATTTTGAGCCTCGGAAGCAACCTAGGAATGAAGGTCATTGCCGAGGGCGTGGAGACACCGGAACAGGCGAGCCAGTTGAAATCACTTGGCTGTGAGTTTGCTCAGGGATATTTCTTTTCCAAGCCGATCGATTCAGCGGCAGTGGCGCGCGCCCTGGTGGCTTGCGAAGCAAACTCTTACACGCTTCCCCAAGAACCTTTTAGGCAGCTCCTTGCCCCAGTGAGGTGAGACGAAGATCAGCCCGTAGCCCGTTGGAAACCAACTAGCAATCCCGGATTGACGCTGGGTCGGACTGATATAAACTTGAAGTCCCTTCGAAATATACCGGACCACGGTTACAGGCTGCCCTCTTTCAGCCCTCGGGATCGCGTCCGGATTAGCTTCTCCTTTTCCAATTTGGTGTGAGATGAAGACGAAGTCTCTATTGAGTCGCAGGCTGCAACTCGCATTCGGGTCCGCCATCTTGGCTTTGCTCGTCGTGGGTGCAATTTCCTATCGCGGAATGGCCGAGTCCAGAGAAAGCGACCGGTGGGTTCGGCACACGCACGAGGTTCTGGAAAACCTGCAGGATTTACTCGCGGCTATGCAGATTGTGGAATCGAACGCCCGCGGTTATCTGTTGACTGGCAACGAATCCTTTCTCGAGATCTACCGCGCCGGCATCGTAAAGACGGATAAAGACCAAGCCATCGTGCGCGAATTGACGATGGATAACGCCGGGCAGCAACGCAAGCTTGATGCTCTCGCATTACTTGCTGATCAGAAGTTCCAGCTCGCGGAGAAGGTCATTGGTTTGCGGCGGACAAATGGTTTGGAGGCCGCCACTGAGGCTATCCAAAAAGGATCCGGCAAACAGATCATGGACGACTTTCAAAAGCTGATTGGCCAGATGCAGGATGAAGAACTGCGATTGTTGGCACTGCGCGAGGCGGACTCTTACCGGCGCTTAAGCCAGACCAAAGCAATTCTGATGCTTGGAATCATCCTGGGCTTGTTGATCACGGGTATCGCCGGTTGGAGCGCCCAGCACGATCATTCCGCTCGCGGACTCGCGGAGGAGGCGCTCCGAGATAGCGAAGAGAAATATCGAAGGCTCGTTCAAGGAGTTCAGGATTACGCGATTTTGATGTTGGGCCCGCAAGGCGAGATTCGCAGCTGGAATCCCGGCTCGGAACGAATGACGGGTTGCAAATTCGAGGAGGTCGCCGGTAAGAATTATTCCCGCTTCTTTTCTCCGGAAGACATTGCACGGGGCAGGCCGGAGGAGGTCCTTCGGATGGCTGCCGCAACCGGTTCGTACGAAGATCAAGGGATGCGCGTGCGGAAAAACGGCGCGCGATTCCTGGTGCGAACCACATATACGGCGTCGCGTGATTTGGCGGGAAATCTGCGAGGATTTTCCGTAGTCAGCCGCGATCTGAGCCGGGGTTCGGAGTCGGATGCGAAGTACCGTGGGCTGCTGGAAGCGGCGCCGGATGCCATGGTAGTGGTCAATCAGGGCGGAGAGATCGTCCTTCTGAACGTGCAGGCGGAAAAGCAGTTCGGATACAGCCGGGATGAACTTGTCGGACAAAAGGTAAAGAACATCATTCCGGAGGGCTTCGCGGAACGGCTGATTGCGGACGGAACGCGGAGCGCGGCGGACGCGCTGGCGCAACAAATCGGAACTGGGATCGAACTCATTGCACTGCGCAAGAATGGAAGCGAATTTCCGATCGAGATTATGTTGAGTCCCCTGGAAAGCGCGGAGGGAACGTTGGTAACAGCAGCGATACGGGACATCAGCGTGCGCAGGGCCGCGGAAAACCATCTGGCCCAGATGGAGGGCAGGTACCGCGGGCTGCTCGAAGCGGCGCCAGATGCCATGGTGGTGGTGAACCAGGGCGGAGAGATTGTCCTGTTGAACGTGCAAGCGGAGAAACAGTTTGGGTATAGCCGCGATGAACTCGTCGGCCAGAAAGTAAAGAACATCATTCCGGAGGGCTTCGCGGAACGGCTGATCGCGGATGGTACGCGAACGGCGGCGGAAGCGCTGGCGCAGCAAATCGGAACGGGAATCGAACTCATCGCCCGTCGCAAGAATGGAAGCGAATTTCCGATCGAGATCATGTTGAGTCCGTTGGAAAGCGCCGAAGGAACGTTGATAACTGCGGCGATACGGGACATCAGCGTGCGCAGAGCTGCGGAAAAGCATCTGGCGCAGATGGAGGGCAGGTACCGCGGGCTGTTGGAAGCAGCACCGGATGCCATGGTGGTGGTGAACCAGCGCGGAGAGATCGTCCTGCTGAACGTGCAAGCGGAGAAACAGTTTGGATATAGCCGCGATGAACTGGTCGGCCAGAAGGTCAAAAACATTATTCCAGAAGGGTTCGCCGAACGGCTCGTCGCGGACGCGCTCCGCTCCGTGGAAGATGCGCTGGCGCAACAAATCGGAACGGGGATTGAGCTGGTTGCCCGGCGGAAGAACAAAAGCGAGTTTCCGATCGAGATCATGTTGAGCCCGCTGGAGAGCGCAGAGGGCATCCTGGTGACGGCGGCGGTCCGCGACATTACCACCCGCAAAAAGGCCGAGGCGAATCTTCTGAACAAAATGGAGGAATTGAACCGCTCGAATGAGGAGCTCGGCCAGTTCGCCTACATCGCGTCGCACGATTTGCAAGAGCCGCTGCGGATGGTGGCCAGTTACACGCAACTGCTTTCCAGACGTTACAAGGGAAAGCTGGACTCCGATGCAGACGAGTTTATTGCGTTCGCCGTAGACGGAGCCGGCCGCATGCAGCGCTTGATCCAGGATTTGCTGGCCTATTCGCGCGTCGGAACAAAGGGGAAGGATCTGCTCGATATCTCCAGCGAAGAAGCGCTACAACAGGCGCTCATTAACCTGCGAGGCGCCATTCAGGAAAAGGGTGCTCTGGTGACCCATGGTCCTCTGCCCACCGTCTTCGCAGACGAGATGCAACTCATCCAACTGTTTCAAAACCTTATCGGCAATGCCATCAAATACCAAAACCCTGGTGTCCCCGAGGTCCACATCTCCGCTGGCATGAATGGCGGTAAGAAATGGACATTTTCGGTGAAAGACAATGGACTGGGTATCGACCCGCAATACTTTGAAAAGATTTTCGGAATGTTCCAGCGGCTTCACAAGCGGGAAGAGTTCGCCGGTACCGGCATCGGCTTGGCTATCTGCAAGAAGATTGTCGAGCGGCACGGCGGCAGCATCTCGGTTGAGTCGCAACCAGGGCAAGGTTCCACCTTTCGCTTTGCCCTTGCGGAAAGCGAAAATAAATCGTGAAGCTCATCGGAGGAGATGGAATGCCCATAGAAGTTCTTTTGATCGAAGACAGCCCCGGAGATGTGCGGTTGACGCAGGAAGCCTTTCGCGATGCCAATAAATCCATCCATTTGCACGTCGCTTCCGACGGCGTGGAGGCCATGGCCTTTTTGAGACGGGAGGGCCCTCACGCGCATGCCCCTCGCCCGGAGCTCATCCTGCTGGATCTAAACCTCCCCAAAATGGATGGCCGCGAGGTGCTGGTTCACATCAAGGAAGATGCCAGCCTAAAAACAATCCCAACCGTCATCCTTACTACTTCCGAGTCGGAAGCGGACATTGCGAAAAGCTACCAACTCCAGGCGAACTGTTACCTTAGCAAGCCCGTACAACTAGATGCCTTTGAGTCTCTCGTGAAGAGCATCAATGATTTCTGGCTGACTAAAGTCAAGTTGCCCCAGCAAAGGCAAAATGGATGAGCCCGAAATCGATCAAAATACTTCTTCTGGTCGAAGACAATCCCGGAGACGCCCGGTTGCTGCGCGAGATGTTCAACGAGGAGGGCGCGCACCACACGGAAATGACGCACGCGCAGTGCATGAAAGACGCCGAGAGGCACCTCGCAGAGCGTGAAGTGGACATTATCTTGCTCGACTTAGGCTTGCCCGACGCGGAGGGAGTGACGGCCGTTCGCCGGGTCCGCGTAGCCGCGCCGCGCGTCCCCCTGGTCGTGCTGACGGGAAGGGACGACGAGGCGCTCGCTGCACAGGCCTTGCAGGAAGGCGCGCAAGACTATCTCATTAAGGGGCAGATCGATTCCCGTGGGCTGCTTCGAGCCCTGCGCTATGCCATCGAGCGCAAGATCATGGAAGAAGCTCTATTCGTGGAAAAGGAACGCGCCCAAGTCACGCTAAACTCCATCGGCGACGCCGTTGTCTGTACCAATATCTTGGGAGAAATCACTTTCCTCAACCTCGTTGCGGAAAAAATGACCGGTTGGTCGTGGCAAGACGCGGCTGGCCGTCCCATGTCCGAGGTAATTAGAATTCTGGACGCTGTTAGCCGCGAAACCACTGCGAATCCGATGGACACGGCAATGGGGCAGGACCGAATCGTTCACCTGCCGTCGAATTGTATCCTCATCCGGCGTGATGGATTTGAAACGCCGATCGAAGACTCTGTCGCCCCCATCCATAACCGAGAAGGGAAGGCTACTGGAGCCGTCATCGTTTTCCGTGACGTAAGCACCGCGTGGGCCATGGCTGCGGAGATGACCCATTCGGCCCAGCACGATTTTCTGACCGGTTTGCCCAATCGCATGCTCCTGAATGACCGTGTGAACCAGGCGATCGTCTTAGCTCCGCGCCATTCGAAAAAAGTCGCGGTACTCTTCCTGGATTTAGACGGCTTCAAACACATCAACGATTCCCTAGGGCATCCCACCGGCGACAAGCTTCTTCAATCCATTGCAAAACGCCTGGTGGCCTGTGTCCGCAGTTCGGATACGGTGAGCCGGCAGGGGGGCGATGAGTTTGTTGTGCTGCTCTCCGAAATGGAACAATCCGAAGATGCCGCCATCTCGGCGCTAAGAATTCTCCAGGCGGTCTCTGAAGCTCACACGATTGACCACCACGATCTTCACGTCACCGCAAGCATTGGCGTGAGCGTTTTCCCAGACGACGGCAAAGACGCTGAGACGCTCGTCAAGAACGCGGACACGGCGATGTACCAGGCAAAAGAGAATGGCCGGCAGAGCTATCAGTTTTTCAGGCCCGCCATGACCGTCCGTGCTGTCGAGCGCCAATCCATCGAGGAAAATCTTCGCCGTGCTCTGGAGCGGCAGGAATTTGCGCTTCACTACCAGCCCAAGATCAGGTTGCGCACTGGGGAGATTACCGGTGCGGAGGCCCTGCTGCGCTGGACGCATCCGGTTCGAGGCCCCGTCTCTCCCGCGCAATTTATTCCGGTTGCGGAAGATTGCGGCCTGATTCTCCCGATTGGCCAGTGGGTCCTTCGGGAAGCGTGCAAACAAGCCCGCGCCTGGTTCGACGCCGGCCTGACTTTGGGAACCATGGCGGTGAACATCTCCTCGATGGAGTTCCGTGACGATGATTTTCTTGAGGGTGTGTTTGCAACTCTCAGCGAGACGGGCCTAGATCCGAAATTGCTGGAGTTGGAGCTGACCGAAAGTGTTCTGATGAAGCGTGCCGAGTCTGCTGCCTCGGTCCTGAAGACGCTGAGAGCAAGAGGTGTGCAGATTGCCGTCGATGATTTCGGGACGGGTTACTCCAGCTTGAGCTATCTGAGAAAGTTCCCGATCGATGCTCTGAAAATCGACCAGTCTTTCGTCCGTCAGATCTCGTCCGCTCCTGACGATACGACCATCGTGACCGCGGTGATCGGCATGGGCCGCAGCCTGAAGCTGCGGGTCGTTGCAGAGGGAGTGGAGACAAGGGAAGAGTTGGCATTTCTTCAGACTCATCTGTGCGATGAGGCACAAGGTTACTACTTCAGCCGGCCGGTGCTCCCCCAGCAATTCGCTATCCTGCTCAAAACCGGGATACCCGAACCCGCGGTTGTGGTTCATCGATGAGTACGCGTCTTCCCATCGAATCGGGAAAAAAACGCGCCGGCGTGAAGATTTTTCACGGGTCTGCCGCTGATAGGCTCGCATCAAATCGCAGGCCAGAAGTCGGATGATGGAACTGCTGAACAAAACGACGTATGGTCAACCACCTCCCGCACCCGCTGAGCCTGTCGAAAAGCGCAGCTGTCCCCGCTTTCCTTTTTCGCCCGCCGTCGAAGCAATCGATCTTCAGGCAGATACTCGAATTCTGGGCCGTCTTTCCGACATCAGCCGGAATGGCTGCTACGTGGATACCATCAACCCGTTTGCCAAGGACGCTCCCGTCACGCTGATCATTTCAAGAGACAACCAATCCTTCAAAACCCAGGCAAAGGTTGTTTACTCGAAAATAGGAATGGGCATGGGCCTCTTGTTCACGACAGCTGAGCCCGAGCAACTCCGTGTGCTTGGTTCCTGGCTCAACGAGTTGAGTGGCGGGAAAGCGTATGGAGAGGAGCAATCGAACCTCTTTCTGCAACCCGAAGCTTCGAAAACCACAGATCCCGAACTGCGGAAGATCGTCAGTGAGCTGATTGCCTTGCTGAACGGTAAGAACATCCTAAATGATTCCGAAGGGATGGGTCTATTGCGCAAACTTGCCAAGTAATTCGATTTGGATGCGTCTATTCTCCGGCTGAGGCTATCCAACATCCAATCATTTACGACCTTAAGTAAGTTCTGCTCCGAGGTAGGACCGATTTCCATTCCGTGCTCGTCAGTGCGCTGTGCCGGGCGATCCTGACCTGAATTTACGCGTAGAGAGAACCAGTGGTGCTCCGATCAGGCATGCGCATGCAAGCATCCAGGAGCAATCGAGAAAGCTCAGAAACGATACTTGCTGCTGAATTAGGTGAGCCAACTCATCCTTGGCATGCACATCCGCATCGGCAGCGGAGTATCCGCCATTGGCATACTATCTTTGAGCATCGCCTGCCGCCACCTCGAGGAATATCTCGAAACGAACATTCATGCTAAGGAGTCCAATGCTCAGACGGAGAGAGTATGAGTTCCTCAGAACCAAGTCTGGAACCCGACTTTAGGAGCAGAGCAAAAGAGAACAACGTGCCGGTGGCCCGCCTGATTGGTTTTGAAGCAATAGAGGGGGCTGATGGACGTGCCGTAGTCTCGCTTGCCGCAGGCCCGCAACACGCCAATCCCATGGGAACTCTGCACGGCGGAATCCTTTGTGATATCGCCGATTTTGCCATGGGAATAGCGTTTGCCAGCACGCTTGCGCCTGGCGAGTCCTTCACCACCATCGAGCTCAAGATCAATTTCTTCCGCCCCGTGTGGAAGGATATCTTAAAGGCCGAAGGCAAAGTGGTACGGCGAGGCAGCACTGTCGGTTATCTCGAATGCGAGATCACCGATGGAAGCGGGCGGCTGGTTGCCAAGGCTGCCTCGACTTGCATGGTCTTGAAGGGCGACAACGCCAAGGGGCGATAGGCCACAACGTTGTCCGGTAAGTCCTTGCCTGTTTGCTTGTGAAAATAGCTTAAGAGTGTGGAGTTTGCGCTACACTTAGCAAAGTTCAAGGGAAGCTGCCGGAAATGGCGGCTAGATAGAATATGACTCCCCCTTCTGTCTCCAGTACCCAAGCTCGCCCCTTCCAGCCGTCGAGATTCGTAATAATCATCTCGCTCCTCGGCCTTTCACAGATCTTTTTCGCTCTTGGTTGTTCGAAGCAGCCTTCGCAAGAACCGGTCACCGTAACGTTTCTGGATGTCGAGTGGGATACCTCCACCCTGAACCCTGGATTAGGACACGAGTTACAGGAGTTCACAAGAAAAACCGGGATCCAAGTCAATCGCCTTCCTCGCCCTGACGGCTCTCTCAATCAACTCGTTCTGTGGCGCAAGCTACTCCAGAAAGGCGCGGCCGCTCCTGATGTAGTCAGCATTGACGTGATCTGGCCCGGTATATTGAGCGAATATCTCATGGACCTAAAGCCCTACCTTGCTGCCGAGCTATCCTCGCAAAATCCCGTCGTGCTGGCCAGCTACACTGTCGGCGACAAGCTGGTCGCCATACCACATCACGCCTATGTTGCTGTTTTGTATTATCGACCGAGTCTTTTGCGAAAGTACGGTTATCCCGAGCCCCCCAAAACTTGGGATGAGCTTGAGAGGATGGCCACTCGCATTCAGGCCGGTGAACGGGCCAAAGGCCGGAAAGACTTTTGGGGCTACGTATGGCAGGGGGGCGTCACCGAGGATCTGACCTGCAGCGGCTTGGAATGGCAGATTAGCGAAGCTGGCGGACGAATCATCGAAGACGACCGTACAATTAGCGTGAATAACCCGCAAGTGATTCGCGCATGGAAACGCGCTGCGCACTGGGTTGGATCTATCTCTCCGCCGGGGGTGACGGCCTACGCACTGTGGGACGCTCAGAACCTCTGGGGATCGGGGAATGCAGCCTTCCTTCGCGGTTGGCAATCCGATTATAGTGTGATCACAGGCGGCTGGCCCTTTTCTGGATCGCCTTCTTCCGCCGAAAATTCTGCCCAGGTTGGCCTAACCAGCGTTCCGGGCGGCAAAGCTGGGCGAGCAAGCACTCTGGGAGGAAACGGATTGGCAATTTCCCGGACATCAACGCACCCTCGCGAAGCACTCGAGCTGATCCGCTTTCTTCTGCAAGGAGATGCCCAGCTTACGACTGGTAACGAGCATTCCGTGCCTCCTGAGGAAGTTGAGTTTTATGAACTGCCTGCGATGTTGGATCCCTATCCCCAGCTTGCCAAATTTAAGCAACGCGGGGGCGGTCTGGTTGCGCGCCCTTCGATAGTTGCTGGTGAGAAATACGAACAGGTCAGCAGGGCATACATCGGCTCGGTGCGGTCTGTCTTGACTGGCGAAAAGATTCCGTCTGTAGCTGCTGCGGACTTGGAGAGGCAATTGGTGGAAATAACCGGATTCAGTCCGGGACCGCCCTCCAAGCTGAATTGATCGTCTCGCGAAAAAAGGACTCTTAGAGTCTCACACGTCTTTTGACACTTCTCGGCTTAGAGTCCGCGCGCTAGTGATCTTTGCTATGCGTAATCGAGGCAAGAAATAGGGAGTCACCAGTGGTCGCGAAACTCGCCGGATGGGCGAAACAAGCTGGCAAGAGATCGTTTCGCCTTCATCGGCTCAACATCGGTCCTCGTTTGACGCTATGCTTCGTCTTCATCATCCTTGCGATGTTGCTGGGAAACGCGGTTTTGCTCTGGCAATTCCATCTGGCTCGCGTTCAAGCGGAGCGTCTAAGCGACGTCGACCGAGAGTTGATTGTCGTCTTGCAATCCCATACCAATCTCATGTCGTTTTATGAGCGTCTCGATGCGCTTGCCCATTCTGAAAACACCGCCGAACTCGTGACCGAAGCGGAACTTCTTCGTAACGACCTTCTTGAGGACAGTCGCCGAACCAAAAATGCCCTCACCAGCTTTCCGCCGGAACTAAAGCTGGACCCGACGCTGTTGCCTGCCCTCGAGGCAATTCAGGACGAACTGCCGGCGGAGCTCGGGGCCATCACTGACTTGGCCAAATCAAGGGACTGGCAGGCCGTTCGCCTGCGCTTAACCAACCAAATCCGGCCACTCGAATCCAGGACTTCGGCTTTGGTGAGAGATATCGCTCAACAAGTTACCGATGAACAAGCAGAAGCCGCTTCGCAAGTTGTGCTCCTGCAAAGACGAATTCTTCTGATTGTCCCGCTTACCGCCGTCTTTACCTTGCTCATCGCAGCCTTCCTGGGTTTGGCTATCACTCGCAGTATCACTGGGCCGCTTGGGCTGCTCGTTGAGGGCTCGAAAGCACTGGCCCGCGGTGAGTTTCAACATCAGGTGTCGGTGATTGGCAATGATGAAATTGCGCAACTCGGCCAGGTTTTCAACGATACGGCGACGAGATTACGTTCTCTATATGAGAACTTGCAGAACAGCGAAGCGTACCTTGAGGAGGCCCAGCGGCTCACGCATACCGGGAGCTGGGTCTGGAGGGTGGCAGGTGGCGATGCCCTGTATCTGTCCGACGAATGGTATCGCATTTACGAGTTCGATCCAGAAAAGGGCATGCCGGGTTGGGAGCAACGGCTCCAGCGACTTCACCCAGAAGATCGAGACAAGTGGCAAGCGACAATCGAACGAGCTATCCGTGAAAAGTCAGAATATGATGTGGAATTCCGGATCCTTCTGCCGGACGGCACTGTCAAATACCTCCACACGGTTGGTCATCCCGTTCTGAACTCATCCGGAGAATTGGTGCAATTCGTGGGCAGTTCGACAGACATCACCGAGCGCAGGCGTGCGGAACAGACGCTGCGGCGGAGCGAAGGTTATTTAGCGGAAGCCCAAAGACTGAGCCGCAGCGGAAGCTGGGCATGGAATGTGCGAACCCGAGCTATCTTCTGGTCGCAAGAAAACTTTCGCATCTATGACTACGACCCTGAGAAAATAACGCCGACTTGGGAGCATATTCTCGCAAGGGTCCACCCAGAAGATCGGCAAGGTGTCGAGCAGAGAGCGGAAATGGAGGCTACACAGAAGGAGAGGGTGGATTCCGGAGGCGACTATCGAATTGTTCTTCCGGACGGAAGGATAAGGCATCTTCACTCCATCGCTCACTCCGTGCTGAATGAGCTAGACGAAATCACCGAGGTCGTTGGCACCACTATGGACGTGACCGAGCAATACGAAGCCAGAGCGGCTCTGGAGACTGCTTTCGAGCAAATCAAGGAGTTGAAGGACCAGCTCTACAAAGAAAACATCGCTCTGCGGGAAGAAGTGGACAAGGTCTCCATGTTCGAGGAGATTGTCGGATCTTCGGAGCCGCTCCGGCGAGTCCTCGTACAAGTCGCGAAAGTGGCCGCGACGGATTCCACGGTTCTTATCCTGGGCGAAACCGGTACCGGAAAAGAAATGATCGCGCGCGCTATTCACAGGCGGTCAAAACGCGCGAACCGGGCTTTTATTCGCGTGAACTGTGCTGCCATTCCTCCGACTCTGATCGCTTCCGAACTGTTCGGGCATGAGAAAGGCGCGTTCACGGGGGCTTCCCAGCGGCGCCTGGGCCGCTTCGAACTGGCCGATGGAGGCACCATCTTTCTCGATGAGATTGGTGAACTGCCGGCTGAGACGCAAAGCTCACTACTGCGCGTGTTGCAGGAGCGAGAATTTGAGCGCGTCGGAGGAAGCCAGTCGGTTTCCGTCGACGCAAGAATCTTATCCGCCACAAACCGTGATTTGAGGGCCGCTGTTGAGGCGGGGACTTTCCGGCAGGATCTCTTCTACAGGCTCAATGTATTTCCAATCCAGATGCCGTCGTTGCGAGAGCGGGCGGATGATATTCCGCTGCTGGTTGAGTACCTCATTGAACGCTACGCGAAGAAGGCCAGCAAAAAGATTCGCAAGATCGATAAGAAGACGCTGTCCTTGTTTCAAGAGTACAAGTGGCCCGGTAACATTCGCGAACTGCAAAATGTGGTTGAGCGGGCCGTGGTCTTGTGCGACAGCGAGACCTTCTCCGTGGATGAGACCTGGCTAAAGCGCGAGTTGCCTCTTGGGTCCTCACGGCTGACCGCTATTTCAAAGGGTCTTGGCCGTTTGGACGAGTCTAAGGAAAGGGAAATGATCGAAGCGGCTCTGTCCGAAACGGGAGGACGGATTTCGGGCCCCACCGGCGCGGCCGCCTTGCTCGGTGTCCCCCGGCAAACTCTCGAATCTAAAATCGCCAACCTGGGAATCAACAAGCACAGGTTCAAGTCGGTCTGATATTCCAACAGAAGCGCTCTCTGATTTAACTTGCAGGTTATATCCGCAGCCTATATTCCCAACCTTCTGCGGCCCACCAGGTTCCAATCCCTCGCTCTCAACCCTGTCGGACATATGCGAATTCCGTGAACAATCACTAGAAAACTGCCGAAATTCAGCAAATGCCGAAATTGGGCATCCATTCCATTAATAAAAACATTTGTTTTCATGTACTTGAAGAAGGTCAGCGGATTGCACCTGGTCCGTACACGGTAGAGGCGGGATGCCACTTAGAATTGAAAAAACCATCGCAGAGGGAAAGACCGTTTTTCGTGTGAGCGGACGAGTTGCATTCGAGCATCTCGCGGAGCTGAAAGCAGAGATCGAGGGTAGCGGGAGAGGAACGGTGTTGGACTTAGAGCACGTGACGCTTGTAGATGTAGACGGTGTGCGTTTCCTGAGCGATTGCGACGTTCGAGGATTCGAACTTGTGCACTGCGCGCCTTACATCCGGGAGTGGATCGCTAGAGAGCGGCAGAGTTAAGCATAAGATTTGGGGGAGACGATGGCTTGTCAACGATTGGTTGTTTGCTCTGAAGAAAACTTAGTCGGCGAGAATCTAGCTTTGCGAGGTGAGTTTGAGGGCCTGGACGAAAGAAGCTTGGTGGGAGCCGCAAAGTTCGGGCAAAGCATGGCTTTCGATGTACTTTGCGAGCGCCTCGCCCCGAGAATCCTTCGGTCGCTCTATCGCATAACCAAAAATCGCGAAGACGCCGAGGACGCGCTGCAGGACTCCTTCCTGAGCGCCTTCGTTCACATCTCCGAGTTCGACGGCAGGTCCGCCTTTTCGACGTGGATTACGCGTATCGCCATCAATTCCGCGCTGATGGTTCTGCGAAAGAAACGCAATTCGCAGGAGATCTCGTTCGATGTTTCGGCCCAATCGGATGACAAACCGGCCACCTGGGACGTGCCGGATCGCGCTCCGAATCCCGAGAAGCGCTACGCTCAACACGAGCGGGAAAAAATTCTTCGCGGTGCCGTGAGCACGTTGCGGCCAACAATTCGGAAGGTGATTGAGCTCCAACAACTGCAAGAGCATTCGATGAAAGAGACGGCCGCCATGATCGGCATCTCTGTTGCGGCCGCCAAGGCCCGTCTGTTTCACGCGAAAGTTGCGCTGCGCAAAGCGCCAAGGCTCAAGTCCATTAGGTCTGGCCGATCCAATCGTTCCCATTTACCTTTCATTGTTCGAGCGACGCCAGGCAGCAGTCGCGCAACCGCCAGAGCGGTCTGAAGCTCGAAAGACGCTTCGGAACAAAGTCCATTCTAGACACCTGCGAGGACAACGTTGCACGCATATCAATTCGCATCAAGGAGTTAAAAATGAGCAATCTTATGAAGGCTACTCAAGCGGTACGAAGAGCGTTCCTGTTCCTCTGCTTCGTATTTTTGCTGTTAGTCTGCTGGACGCTTCCAGCGCAAAACCAAGAGCATCGCATTCGGGATATTGTTTTGGTTCACGGTGCGTGGGCAGATGGTTCTGGCTGGAAAGGCGTTTACGAGATTCTTGCCAAGGACGGCTATAACGTTAGCGTCGTCCAGGAACCGGAGACGTCTTTTAAAGATGATGTGGCCGCGACGAAGCGCGTCCTCGCCCTACAAGATGGTCCGTGCATCCTTGTCGCTCATAGCTATGGGGGAGCCGTGATTACGGAAGCCGGGACCGATTCTTCGGTCGCCGGTTTGGTGTACATCGCGGCCCACATGCCAGATGCTGGAGAAAATGAAGCGGATGACGGAAAGCGCTTCCCAAGTGATCTCAGTAAGTCCACCGCGATAAAGAAGACGGCAGACGGATTCACTTACCTCGACCCAGCACAGTTTCATGAGTACTTTGCAGCCGACCTGTCTTCCGAGCAGGCCGCTTTCATGGCGCGATCGCAGGTACTCAACTTGGCTGACAATTTCAAAGCAGTCATCACCACGGCTGCGTGGAGGAGCAAACCGAGCTGGATGTTGGTAGCGGGAGCAGACAGAACCATCAACCCCGATCTCGAACGGTGGTATGCCGCACGAGCCAAGAGCCACACGGTCGAAGTCGCAGGCGCCAGCCATTCTGTCTACGCCTCCAGGCCCAAGGAAGTTGCGGCTTTGATCGAAGACGCGGCCTCGCACACTCGATAGACGAGGATGCAAAAAGGGATTAAGGGCGCTTGTGCCCGACTGGCAGAGTCGGTCTCGCTTGTAGCTGAGGTTCGGTTGCGAATTTGTTGAATCTATCCGGAGAACTTGGGCATCCAACCGGCATCACCCAGAGGGAGGACGAAACAATGGCAAAGAGCAGTGCAGGTGCGGTTGAAGCAAGGACGAAGGCAAGTCTTTCTTCCGAAATTTCAAGCGGTCTCAGTGCCGAAGGCGTCGCGGAAATAACGGCTGAACTCCGGCCGTTGCTGGCGGACACATTCGTCCTCTATGTCAAAACGAAGAATTTTCACTGGCACATGACGGGGCGGCACTTTCGCGATTACCATCTTCTGCTGGATGAGCACGCCGACCAGATTTTTGCCATGACGGACGATGTTGCCGAGCGCGCACGTAAGCTAGGCGGCACCACGCTTCACTCCATTAGTGACATCGCAAAGCGTCAGCGTCTAAAGGACAACAACACAGAGACCGTTGGCGCCGAGGACATGATTCGAGAGCTCCATTCCGACAATCGGGAACTTACGAAATTCCTTCGCGCCGCGCATGAAGTCTGCGAAAAACACAATGATGTCGCTACGGCGAGCCTAATTGAAAACTGGATCGATGAAACCGAGCGGCGGACCTGGTTCTTACGGGAAATCCTCGGCGACTTCTAAAAGCTTCCGAAAGGTCGATTCTTCCGCCAATATTTTCTCTGCTTTTCAAGAGGTGCGTCGTGGCTCCGCCGGACAACGGAATGCAGCACTTGAGCAGCCCCTACTCGGTTCCCGAAACTCTGAAGCGCATCGAATCTTTGCTTCGAGAGAAGGGACTCACGATATTCTGCCGTGTCGACCACAGCGGCGAAGCCAAGAAAGTCGGCTTGAAGATGCACCCGACACAGCTCATCCTCTTTGGCACTCCCAAAGGCGGCACGCCCGTGATGCTTGCTTCGCCCACGATCGCCATCGATCTTCCGCTGAAAGCCCTGATCTGGGAGGACGTCAGCGGGAAAGTGTGGGTCTCCTTTAACGGTCCGGAATACCTTCAGCAACGGCACAGCGTTCCCGCCGATCTGATAAAAAATATCAGTGGGGCCGGGCCGCTTCTTCAATTAGCTGTAAAGTAGGCCGGTCGTAAAATATCCGCTCTTCTCATGAGAATTTATCCCTGAGTCATCAGTGAAGGATTCTCGGCCGTCGACCGTCAGCAATTCGAACCTTGCCCGAGATCATCTGGCCAATGAACGGACGTTTCTAGCTTAGGTGCGCACCGGGGTTGCTGTCGTCGTGTTTGGCTTTGCGATTGGACGTTTTGCCATCGCCGTCCGGCAGTGGATGCAGCTGGAAGGTCAGGGACATGTTGTGCCGACCTCAGGACTTTCCGTCTGGTTCGGCCTAGTGGCGATCATTGCGGGAGTATTAGTTTGCCTCTCGGGCTTGGTTCGCTATCGGCGCACACGCGAACAAATTGATTCTGGATAATTCCAGCCCGCCGGATTCATCATCGATCTCGTCGGAATTGTGACAGCCCTCTTTGGCTTGGCCCTCGCTGGGGATCTGGTCTACATCGATCTGCACTTCTAGCTAGAGCCTGCAGATCAGCAGTTCCCTCTCGTAAACCATTTCTTTCGGCAAATGGTCGTGAAGGTCGATAAACAGCTCTTCATGCTCAATCACTTCCTTGCGCCAGGCTTCCCGGTCAAATTTCTGCAGCTCCTCAAACTTCTCCTTGGAAAGTTCCATGCCCTTCCATTCCATGTCTTCGTAGCGCGGCATCCAGCCGATGGGCGTCTCCCTGGCCAGGGCGCGGCCCTTTGTGCGGTCTACGATCCATTTCAGAACACGCATGTTTTCCGAGAATCCCGGCCACATGAACTTTCCATCTCCATCCTTGCGGAACCAGTTCACGTGAAAAATTCTCGGCGTTAGCGTGAGCGATCTTTGCATTTTGATCCAATGGCGGAAGTAATCGCCCATGTGATAGCCGCAAAAGGGACGCATGGCCATTGGATCGCGCCGCACTTTTCCAATGGCTCCTGCCGCCGCTGCGGTGGTTTCCGATCCCATCGTCGCTCCAATGTAAACACCGGAGCTCCAATTGAAAGCCTGGAAAACCAGCGGCATAGTCGTTGCTCGGCGCCCGCCGAAAATGATCGCGCTGATGGGAACCCCGCTGGGATCTTCCCATGCCGGATCAATCGTCGGACATTGCGAAGCAGGTGCGGTGAAGCGCGCGTTGGGGTGCGACGCTTTCGCCCCTGTCTCTTTCGCAATTTCCGGAGTCCACTTTTGCCCCTTCCAATCCAGGCATTCCGCCGGGGGTGTGTCCGTCATGCCTTCCCACCAAACGCCACCATCCGGAGTGAGCGCGACATTCGTGAAAATGGAGTTTCGTGCGAGCGTGGCCATGGCGTTCCGATTCGTCTTTACGGAAGTCCCGGGAGCTACTCCAAAAAAGCCCGCCTCCGGATTTATCGCGCGCAGCAGGCCGCGCTCGTCCGGCCGGATCCAGGCGATGTCATCGCCGACCGTCCAGACTTTCCATCCCTCAAATCCCTTCGGCGGAATAAGCATCGCGAAATTTGTTTTTCCGCAGGCGCTCGGAAAGGCCGCGGCCACGTATGTCTTTTCTCCGGCCGGATTTTCCACCCCAAGAATCAGCATGTGCTCCGCCATCCAACCCTCGTCACGCGCAATGTTGGAAGCGATTCGCAACCCGAAACACTTTTTGCCAAGCAGCGCGTTTCCGCCGTAGCCGGAGCCGTAAGACCAGATCTCGCGCGTCTCCGGAAAATGGACGATGTATTTTTCCTTGTTGCAGGGCCAGGGCACATCTTTCTGGCCTGCTGCGAGGGGTACGCCAACCGAATGCATACACGGAACGACGCGGGGTATGCCCGTATCGATCTGCTGAAAGACAGGCAAGCCAACGCGCGCCATAATGCGCATGTTGACGACCACATACGGAGAGTCCGTTAGCTGCACACCGATCTGCGACATCGGCGAACCATAAGGGCCCATGCTGTACGGCAAAACATACATCGTTCGCCCCCGCATGGCGCCGTTGAAAAGACTCTTCAGTTTCTTCCGCATCTCGTACGGATTTTCCCAATTATTTGTGGGACCCGCGCTGTCTTTGGAGAGAGAACAAATGAACGTTCGGTCCTCCACGCGCGCAACATCGTTCGCGTCCGATCTTGCGTAGTAGCAGCCCGGCCAAAGCTTTTCATTCAGCTTGATTAGCGTTCCGGCCGCCACCATCTCGCTGCGCAAAATGTCGATCTCTTCCTGCGAACCGTCGACCCAGTGGATTGCCGCAGGTTTTGCCAGCTCCGCCATTTTTTCTACCCAGCGCAGCAGGTGTTCGTTTTTACTAAGTGCCACGGAAGGATTTCGCCCATGCATGCGTGTGACGTTCTTTGTCGGTGCTTCGTGCATGATGATAAATAATCTCCCCTATCAACTTTACTAGGACAGGAAAGGAAAGGGAACTACGGCACTGCAGCTGCGGTTAGATCGTTTTGTCCTTCGAATAGCAGATCTTCTCGAGGTTGCATTCCACGCATTTCGGCTTGCGCGCCTGGCAGACACGCCGTCCGTGCCAGATAATCTGGTGCGAAAAAAGGATCCACTTTTCTTTTGGGATCACTTTCATCAAGTCCTGCTCGATTTTTTTCGGGTCTTCATTCCTCGTCAAATCCAATCGGTTCGAAATGCGAATCACATGCGTATCCACCACGATTCCGCTCGCAATACCAAACGCCGTACCCAGCACTACGTTTGCCGTTTTTCGCGCCGCCCCGGGTACGGTCAGCAGCTCTTCCATCGTTCGCGGTACTTGCCCGCCGAATCTCTCGATAATTGCTTTGCTGGCGCCCATGATGGACTTTGTCTTGTTCCGGAAAAATCCTGTTGGACGAATCTCCTGCTCTAACTCCGTGGGATTCGCGTAGGCGAACGCCTCTGGTGTTGGATATCTCTTGTAAAGCGTCTCCGCCACCTGATTCACGCGCACGTCCGTGCATTGCGCCGAAAGAATCGTCGAAATCAGCAGTTGAAACGCGCTCTCATGCTTCAACTCGCAAGTCGCTGCAGGGTACGCTTCATCCAACTTAGCCAAAATTGCCGCGACGCGCTTCGGGTCCGTTCCCGCCGCCGCGACAGGTTTTGCCGCCTTTGCTCTCTTGGGACCGCGCGAAGCGTTCGGCGCGGCAGGCTTTCTGCCTCTCGTTTGTTTTTTCCGTTTTGCTTTTTTTGTCGGCATGACGCGCAAGAATATCACACGGTGGGACAGACATTCCTGTCAGCCCTCTACATCCATCAGAAATTGTCTTTGAAAGCGAAGGGGCGCGGCACGCCATGCCCGTCCGAATTCCCGAACGAAGCAAGCATCCTTCGAAACGCCTTCCCACGATGACTATGCTGGTTCTTCTCTTCCGGCGAAAGCTCTGCAAATGTCTTCTTCAGGGTAGGGAAGTAAAACACCGGATCATACCCAAACCCGGAGCTGCCCCTCGGCGCTACCAAAATCTCGCCATCCACGCGAGCCGTCGTAATCGCAATCGCACGCCCTCGCTCGGCCAGCACAATCGCGCAAATAAAATATGCCGCCCGCTCCGCGTCCGCTTTTCCGCGAAGTTCTCCGAGCAATTTCGCGATTCGCTCCGCGTTTGTCGCACTCGGCCCCGCGTAACGCGCCGAGTGAACCCCCGGTGCTCCACCTAGCGCCGGCACCACCAGCCCGGAATCGTCCGCAAACACGCACCCATTTCCAAGCCTCGAATAGTGCAGCGCCTTTCCAGCGGCGTTCTCTGCAAATGTTGGTGCATCCTCTCCAAACGACGGCAGCGAATCGAATCCCGGCAACAACTCGACCTCAACACGCGCCTCATCAGCTTTGGTCACACCCATTGCAGTCGTCTGTGCCAGCACGCGAAACTCACCAAGCTTTCCCAGATTTGACGATGCCAGAAACAACTTAACGTGCGCCTGCATTAACGGGCGCGCGCGCTGAACTTAACCGGCAGCACCGCGCGTTGCTCCTCCGTCAGCCGGCGAATCCCAGCCGCCGCCAACGCAAGAAGGTCCTGCATTTCGCTTCCGCTAAAAGGCCGCCCTTCCGCGGTAGCTTGAATCTCGACGAAGTGTCCGCTGCCTGTCATCACCACGTTCATATCCACTTCCGCGCGCGAATCCTCTTCATACGCCAAATCCAGCAGCGCCCGGTCATCCACAATTCCCACGCTCGTGGCCGCCACCGTATCGATCAGCGGCGAACTCTTCAAAATCCCCGCCGCCACTAGGCGTTCAAATGCCAGCGCTAGCGCCACAAATGCGCCTGTGATCGAAGCCGTCCGCGTCCCGCCATCTGCCTGAATCACATCACAATCGATCCACACTGTGCGCTCGCCCAGCGCCTCCTGATCCGTCACCGCTCGCAGCGACCGTCCAATCAACCGCTGAATCTCCAGGGTGCGGCCGGACTGTTTTCCGCGAGTCGCTTCGCGTTGCGTGCGTTCTTCCGTCGCTCTCGGCAACATTCCGTATTCGCTCGTCACCCAGCCTTTGCCGCTGCCCTTCATAAATCCGGGCACTCCGTCATCCACCGTCGCGGTGCAAATCACGCGGGTACTCCCGATCTCGATCAGCACGCTTCCTTCCGCCGTCGAAATAAAATCCGGCGTCATTTTCAACGCCCTCATCTGGTCCGGGCCGCGGCCATCAACTCGCACTCGTCCTCCTGCTGTCATCACTCTGGTATTCAGAACTCTTGCGGTTTATCCACTGGAAGCGCCAGTTTGCGGGGCCCTTTATCGGATGTCAATGTTCAAGCGCCCTTAGGCGAACCGGGTTTCGCTGTCGGTGCTGCGGCTGTAGCAGGTTTCCCCGTCGCCGGAACCGTCGATTTGTCCGCGCTTGGTGGCGTCGCTGGCGGCACGACGGACCCCGCCGCGCCAGGCGCTACGAGTGTCCCTTTCGTGTTAACCAAAAAAATTCCTGTAAGGTCCAAATGCCCCGCGAGCGTTTCTACTTCCTGGCCGTGAATCAAAATCTTCAGCCGCTGAACCTTCGGAACATTTGCTTCCAGCGTCCGCGTAATCGAATCCACCGCCAGTTGTTCACTCTGGATTCCTGAAGGCGTCGCTGTGGCCAGCGCCTCGGAAAAATCCGCAATCGCCGTGCCGTCCGGCAACAGATAAAACGCCAAAAGCACCGCGTCCGGCGGCAGCGTCCGCAGGTCCGCATCCACCGGGCCGGCCAGCAAGGTGTTCAATACTTGTTTCGAACGCAGCACCGGGTCGCCTGAGAGCGGCAGTTCCACCGTCGAGTCCACCAGCGCCCCGTCGCTATTCCCAGAAGCCCAAAATAACTTCGCCTTTACGCGCGGCTCCCCCGGATTGATCGGAACCGCCTGCGTCAATTCTCTCCGCGCCTGCTCCGCAGTTTGCTGCTGCAGCTTGGCGGCAAGCCGCAGCCGCCGCCGCAGGATCGGGAAGTAAATCGCTCCGATGAGCACTGCCACACAAAGCACGCCCACTACCCATTTGATCCAGCGCGCCATCAGGGAGTTCCTCCGGTCGTCGTCGGCAACACGTAGGACGGCCGGAATGCGGCAACACCAGACGCGATTGCGTCTGCCACGCCCGGGGCCATTCGGTCCAGGTCCGCACGGTCCTCCACGACGACGCTCGATATCTCCACCGCGATTGCCGGTGCCGCTGTCGTTCGCAACTGCCTAACCGCTGCAGTTTGCGCCGTGCTCGGCGATCCCTTGAATCGTTGTGCCAGCAGACCCTGCACGAGGTCGCCCAATTTTCTGCTCAGCCCCTGAAACGGCGTCTGCGCCCGGTCCCACGAAATCAATCCGTTCACGTTTGTCGTCGCTGGCAGATCCGAGTTGACGTAAACCCGTGCGGTCCCCGGCAATCCCGTCGAAGCAATATGCAGCGTCACAAAAACGGCTCCGCTCTGTGCGTTCGCAATAGCCGAGCGGTCATCAAACGAAGGATCTTGGTTTCCCTGGCGCGTCTGCACCACTTGAAATCCCTGTGTTTCCAGCGCCCGTCGCACCTGCGCGGCAAAGTCCAGCACGATTTCGCTCTCGCGAATCCCGCCTGTTCCCCGCGCTCCCAGATCAGTACCACCGTGCGCCGGGTCGAGCACCACAACGTTCAGTCCCGCGCGAGGCATTGCTGGTGGAATGGTTTGAGGAAGTCCTTGCGTCGTTGTGGTCGCCGGCGTTGTCGGCAATGCTTGAGGCACCGCGGACTGCGCTCCAGGACCCGCCTGCGCTGCTGGCGAAGGCGACTGCGAGGAATAGCTCAGCGCCCCTACTCCGAAAACGAGCAAGAAAAAAAGCGCGCCAATTCGAGAACTGTTCTGGACCCACGCGCGCCCATTCATTCGGCCAATATTTCCCACGTCGAGCAGCATACCAAATCTCCTCGCCATTCGGCGCCGCTCAAATCCTCACTTCCACGAAAAAGGGACGGCCACTGGAGCCGTCCCTTTCTCGATCACGATTAAGACCTTGATTCGTCCTACTACGAATTCCTTCTTCTCATTAGGACTACTCCCAAGGCTGTTGCGTCCATTACCCTTGCGGCTGAGCTTGCGGCGGCTGTTGCTGCTGCTGTTCTCGGCGTGACGCGCGCAGTGCACGAACATTCGCGCGCATCTGTTGCCGCTGTTCCGGCGTCAACAGTTTCACCATCTGCGTGCGAGCACCGTGCCGCAGTTGATGAATCTTCGCTTCTTTCTGATCCGCCGTCAGCGATTCATCCTTATTCACGGCATCCAATTGCGCTTTCGTGGAGTCGTGAATTTTCTTCATCGCTGCTTTTTGATCGTCTGTCAGGTTCAGTCCCTGCATTGCGCCATGCTTTCTTCCTTCTTGCTGCGCTGGCGCGGCAGGTGCCGCTTGGCTCTGATCTTGTGCCGGCGGCTGGGAGCCGCTTTGCGCGCGGCTGATTCCCGCCGCAAAAGTCAGCGCCAGAAATCCGGCGGCAATCGCGAGCTGCTTTGTTACGTTCTTGCTGATCATTGGGGTGTCCTCATTCTCTTCTGGGCTGGCGTTCTTTCTCTTACCTTCATCTAACCCGCCCCGCCGCCGAATGTCGCGCTGCCTGTCCTTCAGGATTGTGTCGCCGCTTCTCTTTGATTCTGAAAGACATCTACCCATTTTTCGGACCCGCTTTGAAGCCCGCAACGCACACGCACAAAATACAAACCGCTCGACCCTTGCGAAGTCGAGCGGCATAGTTGTTTTGTACTACCTCTCTGTTCGTCTCGTCCTATTGCACTTTGAGCGGTTGCAAATGCACCTTCTCGAGTAACGAATTCGCGCGCGTGACATCGTTGGTTTGAATCACTTCCCACCGCGCCAGAGTAGCCTTGCCCGCCGCTTCCCATTTTTCGCTCGCCGCTGACGCATCCGCCGAAGGCGCCGTATCCGCGCTCTCGACAATTCCCAACAGCGACCCCATCGCGCCAGACACTTGCCTCAGTGTCGCCGGCTGATCTCCCGGCACGGAAAACCCAAAGAATCCGAACCCGCCGCCCGCTCCAGATCCTGCCACTGCGCCAACTTTCTTATCCAGGTCTGCCAGCGCAGCCGCAAGCTCTGCATTCCCTACAGACTCTTTGCTCCGCGCCGCAATCTGCTTCTGCAAATCGTCTGCTCGCGTGACGGCCGTGGAAAATTCGCCAACGCCAGCCGCCAGTTTAGAAGCTGCCTGAAATTGCCGCTCCAAATCCGCCGCGCTCGTTTTTACGCGCGGATCCATCTTCACCACCAACGGCACGGAAATCGTCTTTCCCGCTGCCGTCAGTTTCACTGTGTACCGCCCCGGAACCGCAATCGGTCCGCCCGACCCGCGTCGAGACCGCCGCCGCCGTCCTGCAAGCGTATACCGCAAATCCCAAACGAACCGGTGCATCCCTGCCTCTGTGGACAGTGGCTCCGCGTCATGAACCCAATACATCGGGATGTCCAGCTCGTCCGGATTTGTCTTCGGCATCTCGTCGTTGCTCGCGAATCGCCGCACTGACTTCCCCGACGCATCGAAAATTTCCAGTTGCACCGCTTCGGTCTGCTTCGCTTTCAAGTAGTAGTCCAGCACGGCCCCCGCTGGCGGGTTTTCCGCTTGCGGTTCATCCAGCGGTATCGGTGTCCCTTGATCCGAGCCCGGCCGCACTCGATATGCCGTCTGCGGCTCGAACAGCCACGCATCCGCGCTCGCCACCTTTGCGCTCCACTGCCGAAGCGGCGTCACGTCATCCAGCACCCAGAAAGACCGCCCAAAAGTCGCGATCACCAGATCATCACCATGCACCACCAAGTCCCGCACCGAGGTCGTCGGCAAATTAAACTGCAACGGCTGCCAGTAGTCGCCGTCATCGAACGAAACGTACACGCCTTTTTCCGTGCATGCGTATATCAGCCCTGCAACCTTTGGATCCTCACGCACGCAATTCAAGAAGCTTCCTTCCGGAATTCCGTTCGAAACGCGCTGCCAAGTTTTTCCAAAATCCTTCGTGCGGTAAAGATAAGCCTGCAAATCCTCCAGTCGGTGGCGATCCACCGCCGCGAACGCTTTCCCTTCGTCAAAGCGTGAGGCCGCCATATGCGTCACCTTGCTCCACGGCGTCAATTCCGGGGGCGTAACATCCTTCCAAGTTTTCCCTTCATCGCGCGTGAGTTGAACCAGCCCGTCATCTGTTCCTACCCAAATCTCGCCGGCGCGCATGGGCGACGGCGCAATCGTATAAATCACCCCGCGCCGCTTCGAAACTGGAGCATCCGCTGCTGTGGCTGCGTCGAGGTTCGCCGGCACACCCGGATCCTCTCGCGTCAAATCAGGGCTGATCTTTTGCCACGAATTTCCCCCATCCGCCGTTCGAAACAAAACTTGCGCGCTGAAGTACAGCACATGCGGCTCGATCTCCGAAAAAACCAGCGGCAAAGTCCACGTCCGGCGATAGTCGCCGGGATACATCAGCGTCGGCGGTATCTGCTGGACTTCCTCGTTGTGAAAATCCTGCCGCACGACAGATCCGCCATAAATAATTTCGGAATTCACCGGGTCGGGCGCGACATAATCGCTTTCGCCTCCCGCTTGCATAGGCCGCCAGTCTTGAGCATTCAGCGCCCGCGAATTGCTGCGGCTCGGTGTTGCCGCGGCTCCGCTGTCCTGCTGCGCCCCATACACCCAGTAAGGAAATCGATTGTCTGTCGCTACGTGATAAAATTGTCCCGTCGGCTGGTTGTACCAGGAACTCCACGTCTCTCCGCCGTTGCGAGTCACGATCACCCCTTGATCGCATCCGAGTACCATGCGTTGTGGGTTGTCAGGATCGATCCACAGTTGATGATAGT
>Ga0074044_10000954_pt1 | contig 26631 bp, 24 predicted proteins | sample BogForMeECP23OM1_FD_94443 | JGI IMG/M metagenome (GOLD analysis project Ga0074044, IMG submission 94443) | Bog forest soil microbial communities from Calvert Island, British Columbia, Canada - Bog Forest MetaG ECP23OM1 | ecosystem: Environmental > Terrestrial > Soil > Wetlands ... | reverse complement strand
GTATCCCGGTCAGCGGGGTTTTGAAAGACAAGAGTTACACTACGGTGACCAAGACACGGATCCTAGCCGGATTCGCGCACACCGCCGGACAACAGGTCGTGCGTCTTGACCGTGAGCCGTCCGAGGGCCCTAATTCACATTTGCGTCGCGAGCTTGTGCTTGCCGCCCGCGAATACGCCCAGGCTTCCGATGCGCTGCTGGTGTCCGACTATGGATACGGCGCGGCAACGCCAGCCCTGCTGAATGTGATTCGGGAAAAACGCGGGCTCGACAAGGTTCCCGTGACCCTCGATTCGCGCCATCGCCTGCTCGAATTTACCGGCGTCACGGCGGCAACGCCGAATGAGTCCGAGGTGGAAGAAGTACTCGGCATCCGCATCGGCAACGAGTGGGAGCGCCTTGTGGCCGCCGGGGACCAGATCGCAGGCACGATGAACCTGGAGTCGCTGCTGATCACCCGCGGCAAGGATGGCCTGGTGGTTTTTCCGCGCCGTCACAAGCCGGTGGATATTCCGATCTATGGCAGCGACGAAGTCACCGATGTGACCGGCGCGGGCGATACTGTCATCGCGACTTTTACCGCTGCTCTGGCTGCGGGCGCAACCGCCGAAGAGGCCGCCCACTTGGCGAACTGCGCGGGCGGCATCGTGGTCATGAAGCGCGGGACGGCCACGGTCAGCCAGCAGGAATTGCTGGAGGCGCTGGATAAGACGCCGCCGGTCGCTCGAGAACATTAGTGGCACGCGTCGCAAGTGCGGTTCGTATCAGGGCACGCCTTCAGGCGTGCCGAAAGTGTTGCGCTAGGAACGCGCCTTCAGGCGCTGAGGCATCGGCCCTAAAGGGGCGTCTATTCCGAGGAACCTTCGGCATCGCTAGAGCGATGCCCTGATACGAAACATGAGTCTTACGGTAGCCTGATAGATCGAGATCACTAACACATCATCATTGACCACATCACTACATCGGAAGGTTGTTTCGCGCAAGGAACTTCAGCAGCGGGTGGCGGATTGGCGCCGCGCCGGCGAACGTGTCACGCTGGCCAACGGATGCTTCGATCTGTTGCATGTCGGCCACGTCCGCTACCTGCATGCCGCCCGGGAACTCGGCGGCAAGCTGATTGTCGCGGTGAACAGCGATGCTTCGGTGCGCGCGTTGAAGGGTGAAGGGCGGCCCGTGATGCCGGCCGAGGAACGCGCGGAAATTCTGGCCTCGCTCGAAGATGTGGACGCCGTCGTAGTCTTTCCAGAAGAAGACGTGCGTGCCATCATTCGAGAAGTTCGTCCTGATTTTCATGCCAAGGGCACCGATTACACTATGGAGAGCGTCCCCGAGCGCGACGCCGTCGAAGCCTGCGGAGGGCGCGTCGTGATCGTCGGTGATCCCAAGAATCACTCGGCCACGGAGATCATTCGTTCGCGGCTGGGGCCGCGTGAATCGTGAAGCGGTGCGGATGGCAATAGAAATGACCGGCTCTTTTTCTCTCCCCGCCCGCGCGCCGCGATTCGACAGCCTGCTCGTCGTGCGCCTCAGCGCCATGGGAGACATCATCCACACTTTGCCTGCGGCAGCCGCGCTGCGCCAAGCTTTTCCTTACGCCACCTTGGGATGGCTCGTCGAAGAGCGCTGGGCGGAACTGCTGTGCACGCTGCGCCATCCGCGATCGGGACGGCGTTCTCCGCAGCGCCCGCTGGTCGACCGTGTCCATTCCGTCAACACGACGGAATGGCGCCACGCGCCGTTTTCCTTCAACAGCTGGCAGCAAATGGCCGTGAGCTTGAGCGAGTTGCGCGGAATTCACTACGACGCGGCGATTGATTTTCAGGGCGCGGTGCGTTCGGCGCTGTTGGCACGGTGGTCGGGCGCGCCCGTTGTGTACGGCAGCACAGAGCCGCGCGAGAATGCCGCCAGCATGTTTTACACGCGACAAATATTTTTGAAGACGAACGGCACTCATGTCGTCGAACAGGCGCTGGCGCTGGCGGGCGCGGTCGTTGCAAGGGCAAGCATTTCACCGGCCGAAGCCCATGCCGAGCTTCCCGTGGACCCGGATGCGGAGGGAAAAATTGCCGGCCTGACGGCGGATGGGAACGACTTCGCGATTCTCAATCCTGGCGCGGGCTGGGGAGCGAAGAGGTGGCCGGCCGAGCGTTACGGACAGGTTGCCAAGGAACTCGCGAAAGATGGATTATGTTCGCTCGTAAACTACGGGCCCGGAGAAGAAGAGCTAGCCGTCGCCGTGGAAGCCGCTGGCGCAGGGGCGGCGCGAAAAATCTCCTGCTCGGTGTCTGAGTTGATCGCCCTCACCCGCCGGGCTCGCCTGCTCATCGGAGGCGATACCGGGCCGATGCACTTGGCGGCTGCTTTGAAAATTCCGGTGGTGGCAATTTTTGGTCCGACAAATCCCGTGCGCAACGGGCCATTCGGGACGCGATCGATTGTGCTGCGAAGCGCGAGCAGTATGACCGATCACGCCCGCCGCCGCGAACCGGAACCAGGGCTGCTCGAAATCACTGTCGGTGAAGTCATCGCCGCAACTCGGACGCTGTTGCAGAATTAAAGTGAATGACGTTGCACAATCCGGAGCGCAACCCGCACCCGCCGCCGGCGGCGCCTGGTCGCGCGTGGCCCGCCGCATCCGCGTGCCGCTGGGATTTATTTTTGCGGTTGTTTATGTCTGGCTGGCGCGGCCTACAAAGATTTCGCTCATCGCGGGAACCTTGGTACTGCTTCCCGGTCTGCTTTTGCGCGGACTCGCTTCCGGCCACGTGCAAAAAGACCAACAGCTCACCACCAGCGGCCCCTACGCTTACACTCGCAACCCTCTGTACCTCGGGTCGCTGATGCTGGCGGCGGGCTTCGCCATTGCGGCGCGCAGTTGGTGGATCGTCGCAATCATGCTCTTGATGTTCGCCGTAATTTATATCCCGGTCATCGCCGGCGAAGAGCGCTACCTGCGCCAGACTTTCGCCGAATACGACGACTACGCTCACCGCGTGCCCCGCTTCTTGCCACGGCTTACACGCTACGGCAGCCAGCAGAGCGCGTACTCTTCCGAACGCTACTGGAAGCACCGCGAATACGAGGCCAGCATTGGCTGCGTGGTCGTGCTGGCCGTCCTCGTCGCCAAGCTGGTGTGGTAGTCTGCCGGGAGCATGAGCCGATTATCTCAGGGGCTAAACCCCATCTTTCCAGGTTCGGATTGCGGCGCGGCTGAAGCCGCGCCCTTTCAAAGACCTTCTATTTATGCGGCGCTGATAGCCTCGCCAAAGCGACGCCCCGATACGAAGCGGAATTGTTCTCGTTACCTGCCGACACTCGTTGTGCGGTTTTTCCCGATTCTGCTGATCGCGGCCTTGTCCGCGCAGCAGGCCCCGCCCACGGCATCGATCGGCCCCGCTCCTGTTCAAATCGCGCCTCCGCCTCCTAACTATCCTTTCCCCGACGGGCGGAGCTATGTGTATTCAGCGGAATGGCATCTGATTACGGCCGGGACCGCTGTCGTGAAGATGGAGGCCGACGGGAACGAACGTAAAGTCACGGCCTCCGCCGAATCTTCGGGAGTCGTCAACATCATCTTTCCCGTGCACGACCGCTTCGAATCGCGCTTCGCCCCCCGGACGTTCTGCTCGCTCTCGATCTTCAAGCACAGCGAGGAAGGCTCGCACAAACGCGAGACTTCCATCCACTTCGATTACGCGCGAAAAATAAGCGCGCTCGATGAAAAGAACCTGAAGACGGGCGAGACCAAGCACGTCGAAAACGATCTCGCCGCCTGCGCCACCGACGTCATCACCGGCTTCTACTACTTGCAGTCGCTGCCCTTGCAACCGGGCGCCAGCTACGAGTTCCCGATCAGTGACGGGAAGACGACGATCGTCCGCGCCACGGTGGAGAAGCGCGAGCAGATCAAAGTGCCGGCCGGAACGTTCCCGGCGGTTCTGGTTACGGCCGAAGCCATCTCCGGCTCGCTGCAGTCCAAGGGCAAAGTGTGGGTATGGTATTCGGAGGATGTGAACCACACGCCGGTGCAAATGCGCGCCAAGTTAGGATGGGGCACGCTGCTGTTTCGCCTGCAGCGGGTCGAGAAATAGAACCTCACTTCATCGCGGCCACGAGCGCCTCAGCCACCAGTTTCTTCGTCTGCTCATCCATCTCCGACGGCCCAGTCTTCAGGCTGACCTCTTCGTTGAGATGCTTGTTCTTGATCCCGATGTAGACGGCGTTGTAGGAAGTCGCGCCGAGGTTTTCCACCTTGTGCTTGAAGGGCGGAAACCACCGGGACTCGCCGGGCTTGGCAAACACCTCTTGTGTTTTGCCATTCTCATCGGTGAACTTGAGGTGCCCGGCAGTGAGAACGACGACCACGCCTCCAGGATGCGCGTGCAGGTTCGACTTCTCATGTGGCCCATAGTGGACGTTTACCACCTGCACGTACTCATTCTCAAAAGCCAGCTTGTAATGCGCGGGTTCGACCTTGGTGGGATCTTGGGCGAATGCCACAGCGCAGAAAAACAAGACCGGCAACGCGACGCAGAACGACCTGCTGCACACCAGTTTCCTCATGAGACGACCTCTGGGCTCCCGTTGTTGAGCTGTCCTCCAGCTTATCTCGCCCCGAGCAACTGTCAACGACGGAAACGCGGCTTAGGACCAAACTGGTAAGCGAGCAAGTGCGCTCCGAGGTTTCTACTGGAGCCGGAAGCGTTCATTGATCAGCCGCTGCAACCGCGGCCGGTAGATAATATCGTAGGCGAGTTCTTTGTCGGGGAACATGCTGAGCGCGGCGCGGCGGGCGTTCGCGGCCATTTCCGCCGCCTCGTCCACCGTCAGACCGGGATCCTGGCTGATCACCGACATCACCATGCTCATCATTACCTGCAGGCGCCGCAGTCTTCGAGCCTCCTCCCTGCGCTCATTAAGTTCTCCGCCTGGCGGTTTGGCCCGTTGCACTTCCATACTGCCCCCGTCTTCTTTGGAATTGGATGTTGACCCGGCCCCTCGCGTTGCGCCCCAGTTGCCATTGTGCCAGTTTCCGCCCGCGAATCAAGGTTCACCTGGGCGCACACCTTTGTGTACCCACGAGACAGAGATAGAGTGACTGCCGTAATCTGTTGGCAGACAGTCTTACGGAGGACGCATGCCCGAGCCGACTAGCTCTGAGCCTCAACCCGAGCCCAACGAAAAACTCATCAAGATTTTCGACACCGAGCAGGAAAACGAAGCCATCGTTGTGCAGGGCTTGCTTGAATCCGCCGGCATCGACTCGGACTTGAAATCCATTGACGCGGTCCAGAACGCGTTTCCCGGCGTTGGTGGAACGGTCATTCTTGTGCGTGAGGAAGACGCACCCGAAGCGGAAAAGATTATCGATGCGTATCGTAAATTGCCGCCCCTCGATGACGAAACCGCCGATATCGGTGGATGAGAGCGTCGAGTAGGGCACGGCTTCACGTCGAAGCAAAGCACCACCAAGAAGCCGCGCTTAACTCAAAGCGGAGAACTGGGAACCGAGAACTGGGAACTGGGAACTGCGCCTTCAATCTCCCGCAGATTCAACCGCGGGAAGTTCTTCCACCGCACTCCGAGTCGAGACCTTCGCGCTGGTCACCAGCACCACCGAAGCCACAATGATCGCGCTCCCCATCAGAATGTAGCGGTCGATGCGCTCGTGCAGAACCAGCCATCCCAAGAACACCGCGACCACGGGATTGACGTAGGCGTAAGTAGAAACCTTCGAAGTCGGAACGTGCTGCAGCAGCCAGATGTAGGCGGTGTAGCCGATCCAGGAACCGAACACGATCAAAAACAGAATCGCGGCCACTCCGCGGAGGGTCCACGCGACGTTGGCAGGTTTCTCGACGAGCAGCGCGAAAATCAAATTCCCAATCCCCGCGAAAGTCACTTGCCACGCCGTGGCGCTGAACGGATCGGTAGCCGCGGTCTGCCACTTTTTCGAAAGCACCGAACCGAGTGCCCAACTGAACGATCCAAGCTGCAACCCGAGCGACCACCAGAGTTCGCGATGGCCAAGGGAATTGGAGTGCTGAAGGTCAGGCCAGATGAGCACAACCACGCCAGCGATCCCGATCGCGAGTCCGATCTTGCCGCGCTGCGAGATGTGATGGTCGCCCAGCAACAGGCTGTCAAGCACCAGAAACCAGAGCGGGGTAACCGCAACCAGCAACGCTGAAAGGCCGGTGGGGACGATCTGCTCCGCATAAGAAAGCGTGAGATTGCCGCCCATCAGAAGCAGAATCCCGACGGCCGCGAGATGGCCAAGCTGCCGCACCGAAAAACGAATGCGGCGTCCAGTCAGCGCGCAGTAAGCAATCATCACCGTGCCCGCGACCAGGAAGCGCGCGGCACACATGACGCCCGGAGGAATCTGTTCCACCGCGATGCCGATGCCGAGATAAGTCGATCCCCAGAAGACGTAGACCAGCCCGAAGGCAAGAATGATCTTCCATCGACCCGCGGACGCAGTCATTGCCATGAGATGAGAGTAGGAGCCGGAAAAATTCAGAATATCAGAGCGAGCGCAGGGAAATCGGGTCATCTGATGATCGGGCCATCGGGCCATCGAAAGTCAAAGGCAGTTGAACTCAGAGGAGCCGATGACCCGATCTTATTTTGAAGCGCCGCTCAGCAGATTCCTCAGCACCGCGACTTCCGCCTTGATGCCCGTGTGCAGCGCCGGATCAACGTCCGGCGCGAAATAAGGCGAGTGATTGGACGGCAGGGTCGTGCCCGCGCTCTTGCTCTCAGCAAACTTCTGCGGGTCAGCGCCTCCCAGGCTGAAGTACAGGGAGGGAACGCCCTGCTGAATGAAAAGGGAGTAGTCCTCGGAAGGCGCGATCGGGCCTTCCGTGATCACGTTCTCCTTACCCACCGCAGCCTCGAGCGGAGTTCGCAAGCGTTCGGCGAGAGCGGGGTCGTTGTAGACCAAGTCGGTGGCCTCGTTGTGCTCGATGAGAGGTTCCTGCTGTGCTCCTCCAGCCAGCGCTTCCGCCTTGGCGATGCGTGTGATTGCCGCCAAGACCTGTTTTCGCACCTCTGCCTTAAAGGTGCGCACCGTAAGGCCAAGTTCCGCCTGATCGGGAATGATGTTGTTTTTTGTGCCTGCCCGGATATAACCGACTGTCACCACAGCCATCTCTCCCGGCTTCACTTCGCGCGAAACGATGGTTTGCAGAGCGAGGATCGTTCGGGCAGCGATCACGATGGGATCGATGGTCGACTGCGGCAAAGCACCGTGCCCGCCTTTGCCGTAGATTGTGATCCGCAAAGAATCGGCATTCGTGTTGTAGATGCCGGGAGTGATCCCCACCTGGCCGGCAGGAAGATCGTTGCTCACATGAAGAGCGACGCCCACCGCCGGTTTGGGAAAGCGCGTGAACAGGCCATCGTCGATCATTCTCCTGGCCCCGGAAATGGTCTCCTCGGCCGGCTGGCCGATTAGCATCAATGTGCCGTGCCAGCTTGGTTTGCTGTGCGCCATGATGGCCGCGGTCCCGACCAGCGCTGCCATGTGGAGATCGTGCCCGCAGGCATGCATTACCGCGACGTCACGTCCGGAGTCATCCTTGGCGTGCACTTTGCTGGCATAGGGAAGTCCCGTTTTTTCCTCGACCGGAAGCGCGTCGAGTTCCGTGCGCAGCATGACCGTGGGCCCGGCGCCGTTCTTGAGAATGGCCACGACCCCGGTGCCACCGACTCCTTCCGTGACTTCATGGCCCAGGCTCCGCAAACGAGCGGCGAGTTTGGAAGCGGTCTGGGTTTCGTGCGAGGAGAGTTCGGGATTCTGATGAATATCAAGATACAGATCGTGAGCCGCGGAATAGACGGCCTCCACTTCTTTGGACGTCGCCGCAGTCTGCGCATAACCGGGAACAGCCAGCGCGAAAAACAAGAACAGCCATGCCGTTTTCATGATGCACGCATGATATCCACCGATGCTGGGCACGGCAACCCAAGGGCGTATGACAGGGCTAAGCAGCTGACCACATCCCCATCTCGGCGAGGATTTTGCTCGCCGCTTCCGCGCCGGAGCGAACGCAATCGGGGACCCCGATGCCGTTATAGCCGTTGCCCGCGAGCGCCAGGCCGGGAAGTTTCTGGCGCAGCGCTTCGATGCGCTGCAAGCGTTCGAGGTGGCCGACCGAATACTGCGCCATCGCGGACTTCCACTTATAGACGCGCGCAAATAGAGGTTCGGCATCAAAGGCATTTCCAACGATCTGCCGCAGTTCGCGACGCGCGATTGCGAGAATTTCTTCTTCGCTCGATTCGAGGATCTGCTCGTCGCGCGCACCGCCGAGAAAGCAGCGGACGATGGCACGATTTTCCGGCGCGCGGTGAGGAAATTTATTGTGCACGAAAGTGGCCGCAAGCATGCGGTGACCTGCGCTGCGCGGCACCAGAAATCCGAAGCCTGGTGGAAGGGAGCGGCGTACCTTTTCGTCGTAACCAAGCGTGACCGTCACCGAAGAACTGTACTTGATCTCGCCCAGATCGCGAGACAAGTTCTCATCCGCAGCTTGCAACACGGCCGCAGCGGCGTGAGTTGGAGCGGCAACGATCACGGCGTCGAAGCTGTCGCTCTGGTAGCCGGCGGAAACCGTCCAGCCGTCATCTTGCCTGATCACCGACTGCACGGGCGTAGAGCTCTTGAGTGCGTTCGCATCCAGACGCGCGACCAGGGCATCGACCATCTGCTGCATGCCTTCTGTGAGCGAAGTAAACAGCGGCCGGGCGGGGACATTCGGCGCTACGCTCATTTTCTTACGGGCGTCGAGCATGGCGCGGCCCAGACTGCCGTGTTTCGCTTCCATGTCAACGAAGCGCGGCAACACGGCACGCACGCTCAACTGCGAAGCTTCGCCCCCATAAACTCCCGAGAGCAGCGGATCGGCAAGCAGGTCGACCATCTCCGAACCGTAGTGGCGTTCCACCATCTCGGCAACGGTTTCGTCTTCGGAGGTCTGGTTCGACTGATAAGAGGTCGGCGGATGGAACCACTCGGCCGCCATGCGCATTTTTGTGTGCCAGGAAAAAAGCGGCGAGAACACGGTAGGCAAGATCTTAGTGGGCACCATGAACATGAGCCCATCGGGCATCACTACCAGCTTGCCCTTAGCCAGAATATAGGTCTTGCGGCTGGAGTCGTTCGAGCCGATGAGTTGGTCGCCCAACCCGATCTTGCGGCAGAGGTCGGCAGCCCAGGGTTTCTCGGTAAGGAACGAATCGGGTCCGGCTTCGACCAGGCAACCATCGACGAGGTCGGTGACGAGCACTCCGCCCAGACGCGGGCTGGACTCGAACAGGACATACTCGACGGGTGCGCCGGACCGGCGTTTTTCTTCGATCGTGTACGCGGCCGCGAGACCGGAGATTCCGCCGCCGATGATGGCAATGCGTTTCATGGGAATCAGCTACTGGCTTCTAGCTGCTAGCTAGAAGCCCGGCGCTCTCAATCGACTCCTTACTACTTCCGCCAGGGCTGCCGTTAAGGTCTTTGAGCCGTTCAACGATTCGGCTCGCCACAAGCGCATGCCTTCTTTTTCCGCAAATTGTTTGAAGGCAATGTCGATATCGTAAAGGACCTCAACGTGATCGCACAGAAATCCGATGGGATGCAGAAAGACACCGCGATGGCCCTTCGCCTTTAAGTTCCTGATCGTGTCCTCAACCGTTGGACCGATCCACGTACCGCCGGACATGCCCTGGCTTTGGAAAGCAAAAGTCCAGTCGTCGGCTGCCAAGCCTGCTTCTTTTGCCACCAACTGAGCGGTTTCCTTGGATTGCCTCTCATAGGGATCGCCTTCGGTAATCGTTCGCTGCGGAACACTGTGCGCGGTGAATATCACCGGGAGTTTCGTTCCATGTTTGGTGCATGCCTTCTCCAGACCAGCGCGCAGTTTTTCAGAGAAGGCCTTGGCAAGCAGCGGCTGGTCGTGCCACTCGTCGACAAAATCCAAATCGAAAGGAACAGTGCTTTCGCCAACCACGGCGCTGCGGTAAAGGCCAACGCTAGTGCGCGAATTCTGCGGCGCGAGACAGATGGCGATGACGCGCTCGTATCCCTGGCTCGTAATCGCCTTCACCGCATCGGTGATAAAGGGTTTCCAGTTGCGCATGCCGACGAAGACCGGCATCTGCACCGACTGCGAAAGTTGATCGGCTTGCAAGAGAGTCCAGCAGGGGAGCGGCGAAAAACCGATCAGGGAATAGCGATGGCGAATCTCTTCGACGACTGGTGGCGGCAAGGGCCGTCCGCCGGTGACATAGCTCAGAAACTCGGGAACCTGGCTGGGGTTCTCGGGGCTGCCATGGGCCAGCAAAAGTACGACGTTTCTTGCGGGCAGTTCTGAAGATTGCTCTGAGACGGCAAACGAACGCACCCGATTGGCGCAATAGCACTGGCCAGCAAGGCCCAGCGGGCAGGGCGTCATTCGTGAGCTCCCCTCAGCGCCTGAAGGCGCGTCTATGCCAGTGCACTTGCGGCACCGCTAAAGCGATGCCCTGATACAAACCTCACTTGCGCTTCGTTTTGAACTCCGCCGAGTGCTCGCGGATGAAATCGCAGAGCGCTTTCACATTGTCCACCGGAGTTTCGGGAAGAATGCCGTGGCCGAGATTGAAAATGTGGCCAGCTCGTCCGGCGGCTTGGCGCAAAATGTCCTCGGCCCGCGATTTGAGTTCCTTCCAATCGGCGAAGAGCAGCACCGGATCGAGATTGCCCTGCACCGCGCCTTTGAAACCAAGGCTCTGCCAGCCGGTGTCGAGCGGAATGCGCCAGTCGAGACCAATGACTTCGGCACCACTTTCTTGCATCGATGGAAGCAGAGTCGAGCTGTCGGTACCAAAATAAATGACGGGCGCACCGCACTTTTGCAGGCGTTTCACCAGGTCGCTCACATGCGGCAGAACATAGCGGCGATAATCTTCAACGCTCAGGCAGCCCACCCAGCTGTCGAAAATCTGGATGGTGTCGGCGCCGGCGCGCACCTGCTCGGCGGAATACTCGGCCGTCACCGCGACCAACTTCCTCATTAGTTCGTTCCACGCGGCGGGGGCGGAGTACATCATCTTCTTGGTGAAAAGATAATTGCGCGAGCCTCCGCCTTCGATCATGTAGCTGGCGAGCGTAAAGGGCGCACCGCAGAACCCGATGACCGGGAGCCGGCCGCCGAAGTGCTTGCACACCAGCTTCACGGCTTCAGAAACGTAGCCCAGATCGGCGGCGCGATCGGTGCGAAGGTGGGCAACGTCTTCGGGAGTGCGCACCGGCCGCTCGATCTTCGGCCCCTCGCCGGCCGAGAAGTGAAAGGGAAGTCCCATGACTTCGAGGGGAAGCAGGAGATCGGCGAAGATGATGGCCGCATCGACTCTGAGGATCTCGGCAGCTTCAATCGTGACCCGGGCCGCGACCTCCGGCTTCTTGCAAATCTCGATCAGGGAATATTCCTTGCGGACGGCGCGGTACTCCGCCATGTAGCGTCCCGCCTGGCGCATGAACCAGACGGGAGTCCGTTCGGTGGGCTGGGCCTTGGCGGCGCGGATAAAGAGAGAGTTTGGGGCAGACATGAAACTTCTAATTTAGCATCTTCGAGTGAACTGTGGCCGGATCGGGCATTCCTGGGTGGCGCACTTGATTTTGGGTGGCGCAGCGCTTCAGCGCTGCGATAACTGGCTTATCTTCAGCACCGGCTTTAGCCGCCGAGGTGAAACTGTCACGCGGAAGGCCCTCTTTCCGCAGCCGCTATTGCCCGGCGCGCATCGGCGAGACCATCAGTTGGCCGGCGGCGCGTTTCTTGCCATCGCCCTTGTCGTGCTGATAGAGCAGCGAGAGGGCGCCTTCGGCGGATGCAGTCGCGCCCGCGAGTTCCGCGGCTAATCCTTGATAGGAGCGGCTGATTTCGTGATTCCCCTGCGCCGCGACCGGGGAGCCCTTGTCAATCGCGGGTCCGATGAGCTGGTAGGCGTTGGGCACCTTCCAGAGCACCTTGCAATTCGTGGCTTTCTCCACGTCCTCGTCGGTAAAGCCGGGAATCTTCTTGTAGCGGTTGAGCACGATCCGCAGGCGATCGCGGCCGGCGCCTTCCTGCAGAAACGCGTGAATCCGGCCCGCGCTCCAGAGGGAAACCACGTCAGTCTGCGCGACCAGCAACACGGCGTTCGAGAGGTCGCAAATCATCTGCATCGTGGCATCCATCCGGCCCGAGCCATCGAGTACGACGAAGTGATACTGGTTGACCAGCAGATCGAAGAGGCGAGCCAGTTCCGACGCGGTCGGGACTCCGCTGTGCGGTTGCTGTGCGCCCGCCAGCAGATGAAGGCCATTGCGATAAGGCGTCATCAGGCCGTCGAGCAGGGAACCGTCCATGCGATGCAGGTTCTGCAAAGCATCGACCAGCGTGAATTGCGGCCGCAGATTGAGTTGCAGGGCGGTGTGGCCGATAGGAGCGAAATCGACCAGCACCACGCGCCCGTGAGCCTCTTGCAACGCCACGGCGGTATTCACCGCGGTGGTGGTGGCGCCGGCGCCGCCCTTGGCGTTGAGAAAAGTGAAGACGCGGGCCTTGCTGGAGCTGCGCTGCGCGCGGCTCAACGTGGCCGAGAAGCGAGTGAAGGCTTCGATCAAGGCTTCGCGGCTGGCGGCATGATCCAAAAACTCACGCGCGCCGGCGCGCATGGCGGAAACAATGTTCGTGGGCTGATTCATTTCGCCCACCGCGAAAATTGTGACTTCGGGAATGCTGCCGTGGATCAGTTCGATGGCGCGGATGGCGCGCTGCGGATTCTGGGGATCAATACTCACCAGAACGACTTCAGCGCGCTGATCCTGCAATTGGCGCAAAATGGCGTCGCTCGGTCCTGCCGGGAAACCAACATGGCTCAATACCGTACGGGCCAGGTTGGTACTCTCCACCCGGCTGTGCATGGTGACGGATTGTTCGCGGTCCTCAGTGAGGAGGGCGACGGCGATCCCGGGCATGACTCGATTCTCAGTGCTCATTGCCATGCTACGAACTTCCAGCGTCGAGGCCAAATGACCTTCGTAATCGAAATTGACCTCAGACGATGCGGCAGGTTGACAGCGGGTTTTCCATCCGTGGAAACAACCCACCGGACTGCTGGTTTCCCTGATTGTAAGGCAAAGGCCCGGTGCTTGAAAAGACGGGAGGGGTGCAGTGGGTCAGCTTCCGAGCCGACGGAGACACGGGAGTTGTTCTGTGGTGGTTCGCGACCGCGAGTTCAGCGGAAAAGAGCAGGTTCTATTTCTTGAGTTCCTGCGGCCAGTTCACCACCAGGGTCAGGCTGGGCGAATCCTGCATCGGCGGTTGCATCATCAGCAAGCGCTTGCCGTCGGGACTGGCCTCGAACTGGTTGGTTCCCACGGACTGGGTGGAAAACAGAATCTGCGGCTTGCCCAGATCCACACTGTCGCCGTGAGCAGTGACTTCCACCGACGCCATGCGCGAGTGGTCATCGATGTAGAGGATTTCTTTGCCCTTTTGGCTCCATACTGCCAGCTGACCTTCCCCCACCAGGAACCTGCCGGCGGGCTTGGGGAAGGCCACGACATAGACCTGGGGGTGCCCGGCCTCGAACGATGTAAAAAGCATCCATTTTGTATCTGGCGAAAACGCGGGGTAACGGGTGTTGTACTTTTCCTGCAGGAAGGCGAAGGGCTTGCGGTCGCCGAACATGGGCATGACCGATATCGCAAGGTGGTTATTGGCTATGGTTTCGTAGGCGATGTATTTTCCGTCCAGGGACCAACTGGTGGGGTACTTGTCAAAATCGTCGTGATAGAGTAATTCCTCCTGGCGCGAGCCGTTGGCCGGCCTGGTATAGAGGTCAATCCTTCCGTTGCGCGCCGAGTCGAAAACAATGGTGTTCCCGTCCGCAGACCAGACCGGATCGTCATCTCTGGACTGCGAGAAACTGAATTGTGACTTGGTGCCGCGGACCAGGTCATAGGTGTAGATCTCCAGGTGGCCTGCGGCGTCGGCTCGCGCCGCTGACACCTTCTTTCCATCGGGCGAGATGTGGGCGTCCTGGAAGGTTCCAGTGTCAATGGTGTCGCCCTTCTTTCCACTGCGGTCGTACCACGCCAAGTCGAGAGCGGTCGCCTGCCCGCCGGCGAAGATCAGCTTGCCCTCACTCGAGAGTGAGAACGCCGCCGCTCCCCGGGTCTCACCGCGGACCTGCTCGGCGATGGGCACAGGATTCCCGCTCAATTTCAGTTTCTTTTCATCGAAGGTCTGGGTCATCAGATTCCCGCCCCGGACAAACACCAGGTGTCCGCTGGCGTATTGGCCACGGTAATCCGAATCCACCAAAAGTGTGTCCTGCTGCGAATCGAGCGCGCCCAGATGAATGGTTCCCCCTCCCTGGGTGTCGGGAGCGAATTGAAAGAAGATAAAGTGCTTTCCATCCGGCAGGAATGACGGCCAGCGCGGGGAACCCAACGTGGACGCTACCTTCTCATCGCCGACCGCGTGTGACGGGGTTCCGCCAGCCGCCGGGATGCGGAACATGGCGGATGCGGCGTCGGGGGTGTACAGAATGGTGCCGTCGGATCCCCAGGCGCCGCCCCGAGGCTGGGAAGCGTCGGCCAGGGTTTGCACCGCGCCTCCGCTCGAATCAATGATCCTCAGTTTTCCTTGCGCAAAAAATCCCAGGCTGCGGCTGTCCGGCGACCAGAAGGGGAACGAGGCATCGTCGGTCCCGGCCAACGGTTGTGCCGCGGTCGAATCCAGGGAGCGCACCCAGAGTTGCGGCGCTCCTCCGGCGGCCGCCGCCACAAACGCCAGCTTGGCGCCATCGGGCGAAAGGGCGATGCTCAGCGGATCGAAGGAGTGTTGCTCCGGGGGCAGAATGCTGACTCGCAATGGGTGCGCGGGCGCGGGAGTGCGCAACACAAAGCCAATGGCAAATGCGATGGCGGCTGCGGCGGCCACGGCTGCCACCGTCCAAGCCACTTTCTGCGAGATCCGCCGTCGTGCCGCCACGGGCGCTGGAATGCCCGCCTTCGAGCCGGCTTCGGCAATCCATTGCAGTTGCAGCTTGACGTCGTGTGCTGTTTGCCAGCGCTCGTCGGGATCCTTCGCCATACAAGTCCTGACCACGCGATCGAGCGCGGGTGGCGACATGGGCTGTACCGCCGAAATCGGCTGCGGGTCGGAAGCCAGAATCGCGGCCACTATGCTGGCCTGGCTCTTGCCCGTGAAGGCGCGCCGGCCCGAGGCCATTTCGTATAACACCGCTCCCAAGCCGAAAATGTCGGAGCGCGCGTCGGCCTCCTTGCCTTCCAACTGCTCGGGCGACATGTATTGGAACGTGCCCAACACCATGCCCTGCGCGGTCAAGGGCTGACCCGCCGAAGGCCCCGATATCGTCATCGTCAAACTGGATGACGGAGGCGGCTCGTGGGCGGGCGTTGCTTTGGCCAAACCGAAGTCCATCAGCTTAGCGCCCGACTTGGTCAGCATGATGTTGCCCGGCTTCAGGTCACGGTGGATCACACCGTTCTTATGGGCTTTCTCCAGACCCTCGCAGATCTCGATCCCGTACCTCAGTACCAGTTCGGACGGCAGCGGGCCCTTCACCAGGCGATCGGCCAGGGTCTCGCCTTCGAGATATTCCATGACCAGGAAATCCGTTCCGTCCTGGTGGCCGACGTCATGCAGGGTGCAGATGTTGGGGTGGTTCAGCGACGAAATGGCGCGGGCTTCGCGCTCCAGGCGCTGTTTGGCCTCGAGATTGGAAGAAAGATGCGCGGGCAGGATCTTGACCGCGACGGTGCGATCGAGGCGCGTGTCGCGGGCGCGGTACACCTCGCCCATGCCGCCAGCGCCCAAAGGGGATTGAATTTCGTAAGGACCAAGTTTCGTGCCAGAGGTTAGGGCCATCGGTGGACGGGATTATAGCCCATGAGAATCGAGTTTGTGATTTCGAGTGACGGCGCGCTTGGAAACTGACCCACTACCGAGTGTCGAAGAATAGACCTCAGCGCGGCGCCGGGCGGGAAGTTGCTCCGTCGGCACTTGCGGACGAAACTCGCACGAATTGACCGATTGGCTCGTCGGAGGCCAAGTACTCGTAGGAATCGAGTTGCACGGCGAACCCGTTTCGCTGTCCCGCCGGGGAAGCCGAGGCGCGCAACACGCGCCCGCGGCACCGAACCGGCATGTTTTCTGTCAAGGTGATCTCGGACGGCATGGTAAAGGTCAATTCCACGGCTGCCCCTAGCGGGAGCGCCGTCTCGGCGTAAAAGAAAACTCCGCGGCCACTCAAGTCCTGCGTAAAACCGGGCACAGTCCGTCCGTCGAAATGAACCGACAACGGCAGTTGCACTTCAAAACGCTGCGCGCCCCGGCGTTCCAGACGATTGAGATCTGTGCTCATCGCTCATCCTTTCCCGACCCGGCTCTCTCGAAGCGGCGGACCTTAACTCTATCGCGAATCGAGGCGGCGGGGAAGTTCCAAGTCGGTGGCCGAGCTGTGGAAATCTGTCTGATGGAGAGACGGGCGCCTCGCCCGTCCCAATGCGCCCTCCGGATGGGCGAGGACGCCCGTCGCTCCACTAGCATCGCCCGGCGGCGGACTGAATCATGCCTTGGGTTTCTCGCTGCATCTTCCCGGTTGCCGTCATCCGAAAGATGTGAAAAAGTTCTAGAAGAGTGACTGACGGGCAAAATTCTGCCGTGGCTGAAGAAGCGGCTGGGAGAACGGCGCGCCTGCCGAAATGGGCCATCACCCTGCGCGCCCTGCGCCACCGCAACTTCCAGCTCTTCTTCAGCGGACAGCTGATCTCTCTTATCGGCACCTGGATGCAGACCGTGGCCCAGGCGTGGCTCGTCTACAGCATGACGAAATCTGCCCTGCTACTGGGAAGCGTCGGCTTTGCCAGCCAGATTCCCGTCTTCCTGGTTGCGCCTTTCGGAGGCATCACCGCCGACCGCGTGAATCGCCAGCGCCTGGTGATCGCTACCCAGGCGGCGTCCATGATTCTCGCCGGAATTCTGGCTTTCCTCACGCTGAGCGGGCGCGTCCATGTGTGGCATATCTTCGTGCTGGCGGCCCTGCTCGGGGTGGTGAATGCGTTCGATATTCCCGGCCGCCAGTCCTTCCTCATTGACATGGTCGGCAAGGAGGATCTGATGAACGCCATTGCGCTGAATTCATCGATGTTCAATGGCGCGCGCATCATCGGCCCAGCCGTAGCCGGAATTCTGGTGGCGAAAATTGGCGAGGGCTGGTGCTTTGCCGCCAACGCCATCAGCTACATCGCCGTGATCGTCGGACTGTCGCTGATGCGCGTGCGTTGCGCTCCGCGTGCCGGCAAGCATTCTCCGATCGAAGACATCATCGAAGGCTTTCGCTGGGTCAACCAGACGCGCGTTATTCGCGCGCTGCTCTTGCTGCTTGGCCTGATCAGCCTGGTTGGCATGCCCTACACCGTGCTGATGCCGGTCTTCGCCGACAAAATCCTGCACGGCGGAGCGCGCGGCCTCGGCATCCTGATGGGCGCGACCGGCGTAGGCGCTCTGTTCGGTGCCTTGACGCTAGCCGCCAAAACTGGAGTGAAAGGCCTCGGGCGCTGGGTGGCATTCGCCTGTGGAAGCTTCGGGATCAGCCTGTTTCTTTTTTCGTTCTCGCATTCATTCTGGTTGTCAGTCGCGCTCTTGTTGCCCGCCGGTTATTCGATGATGCTGCAGATGGCCTGCTCGAACACGCTGGTTCAGACCATGGTTCCCGACCAACTGCGCGGCCGCGTCATGTCCGTTTACTCGATGATGTTCATGGGCATGGCTCCCTTCGGAGCTTTCTTTGGCGGAGCCTTGGCCCACCGCATCGGCGCGCCCATCACGGTCGCCATGGGAGGCGTGGCCTGCGTCCTCGGCGCCATCTGGTTCGGACGCGCCCTGCCTGAACTTCGCATCGAAGCCCGCCGCCTGATCATCGCCCAGGGCATGGCCGGAGGCGAACCCGCTCAGGAACTGAACGCGCAGCCGGTGGAAGAATAGTCCCCGCTCGTGTGGGGACGGGCACCCTCGCGAGCCTGCCCTGAGCGGAGTCGAAGGGTCCAAGCCAAGCGCAGCTCGGCAGCTTCCCCTGCCCGCCGCCCCACGCGTTACTTGATCCGCTGCCCCGTTTCCTTGTCAAACACCGCGTTGCGCAGGAACTGTTCCGTGGTCCAGGTTGGCGCATCTCCTCCCAGATACTGATGGAACCACTCCAGGTGCGCCGTGTAGTACAGAGCCATCTCATACCAGCTGGGCCAGTGCCCGGCGTTGGAATAGACGATCAGTTTCGAAGGAACTTTCATCTCTTGCAGTGACGTGAACATCTGCAGCGACTGGGTGTAGGGAACGCGATAATCGCGCTCGCCGGAGATCACCAGGCAAGGCGTTTTGAAGTTCTTCACGAAGTAAGAGGGCGAAAACTTCTCGTACTGATCGGAGTTCCACGGCTGACCTTTGTAGTCCCACTTGGGGAACCATAGTTCTTCGGTCGCGCCGTAAAAAGAACGCAGGTCGAAAAGACCCATCATCGAAGCGATGGCCTTGAAGCGGGTGGTGTGGCCCTCAAACCAGTCCATCATGTAGCCGCCGTAGGACCAGCCCATGGCTCCCATGCGGTCGGGATCGACGTAAGGGAGCTTGCTCAGTTCGTCAGTGACCTTCATCAGGTCTTCAAACACCTTGCCCCCATGGTCCCCGGAAATTTCCGCCGTGAAATCCTGGCCGTAACCCGTGGATCCATGCGGGTTGGCGAAAGCAACAACGTAGCCAGCCCCGGGATAAACCTGCCAATCGCCGCGAAACGAATCCTGCCACTGCTGTTGCGGCCCACCATGCACGTTGAGGAGGAGCGGATATTTCTTGGACGGATCGAAGTTGTGGGGCTTGACGATGAAGACTTCGATCTTCGTTCCGTCGGCTCCCTTAACCCAAATGCGCTCGGCGGGACGGACGTCCACTTCATTGGCGACTTCGTCGTTGAATTGAGACAGGCGTTGCGGCGTCGAGGATTTTCCGTCAGCCAAGTCCACCGCAAAAATTTCGGCCGGGTCGCTGACGGAACGCCGGGTGTAAACGATGCGGCGGTTGTCAGGGGAAAGCTCGAATGAGTCGATGGTCCGGTCCAGCAATACCTGCTGAATGGAGCCGGAGTCGAGAGGCACGCGAAAGATGGGATTGTCGCCTTCAACGGGAGCGGTGAAATAGAGAGATTTCGAGTCCGAGGCCCATTGGAAGTCGTCAACCCAGTTGCGGAAGGACTCGGTGAGCACGCGCGATGTGCCGGCGGAACGATCATAGATGGCCAGACGAAAGAGGTCAGACTCATAGCCGGGCTGCTTTTGCAGTTGATAGGCGATGTATTTTCCGTCCGGCGAGTATTTTGGATGCCCGTCGAAGGCAGGATTCGCAGCGGTGATGTTACGCGGCGGCTGATTGCCAGAGAGCGCGACGATCCACACGTCGTTGTTGGTGGACGACGCGAGGTCGCGGTCATGATTGGAATCGAAGGCGAGTTCCGCGCTATCCGGGGAGAAATCGTATTGCAAGGCACCGCCGAGCTGGAAGGGAGGCGAGTCGAAGTCGCCCGGCGTCAGGTCGCGCACGGCGCCGCTCGAAACATCGGCCAGCAGGACGTGCGTTCGCTTACCGTCTTTCCATTCTGTCCAGTGCCGGTAGAGCAGCGCATCAGCCATGTGGGCGTGGAGCGGGCCTTTGCTCCAGCGCTCGCCGATCTTCTTGTTACAAGCATCGTCGGCGCCGCATTCCGGATAGACGTCGCTAGAAAACGCGATCCATTTGCCGTCCGGAGACCAGAGCGGATCGGAAACTCCCGTGGAAAGGTTGGTGAGTCGACGGGCTTCGCCACCGCTGGCGGAGATAACGTAGAGATTGTCGTTGTCATTGTCCTTGCCATCCCGTGAGCTGATGAAGGCGATCCACTTGCCGTCGGGCGAGAAAACGGGCGACGATTCACCCTTTTCGCCAAACGTAAACTGGCGCGCGTTCTTGCCGTCGGCGTCCATAAGCCAGACGTGCCCGATGCGCTTCGCCTTCGCCAGGTCGCTCGTGTGCAGGGTGAATAGGACCGTTTTGCCGTCGGGAGATGCGTGCAAATCTTCGATTCCACGAATGCGGTAAAGGTCCTCGATGGTGAAGGCGCGTTTGGCGGCAGCGCTGGGGATGGCCAGCAGCAGTAAGCAGAATAAGAACGAGAACAGTTTCCGGTGCATGAAGTCCCTCGTGGTGAAGTGAAATGGGAAGTGAACTATATGGACGACTGAAAAGTTAAACACAATCCGACCCTGTTGCGCTACGGGCGTGTCTTGTCGCAGGAGGTGAGATAATTCACACGAATGAAGAACCGTGACGCAAGTCGGCACCCGGGCATTATGCGGGTCATGAAAGTCGACTCGGAGTTCGCCGGACTTCTTCTCGCAGTTGCCTTCCTGGTGATGGGCGCGGTCGGTCTCGACATCGGGAAATGGTTCGTGCTCGGAGCCCTTGTGCTTGGCATCGGGGTCGCTTTACTCCTCCGTTTCACCCGCAAAAGCGACTGACCTCGCGCTGTCAACCAAGAAGCAGGTCCTTCTCCTTACACAAGCTCAGGGTCAGGATGACAAATCTTAGTTTGATTATCTATTGTGTAGCAAGCTCACCTTGTACGCGCCGTCGGGCAAGCCCGTGATCCGTATTCCGCTGTGGCCTTTGTGCCGGAGGTTGAGACCGATCAGCAGCGCGGTGATCTGCTCGACAATGCGCGCATTCTCAAGCTTCCCGCCATCGATCGCTCGCACGCCCGCGATCTTCGCTGCCAGTTCCATCGTAACCTGCGTGGCGCCGGGATCGTCGCTGCACACGATCACGTCGCAATCCAAGTCTGCATCGCCGTTGAGTTGTTCTGCTGACGCGTTTTGGAATGCCGCCGCGACCGAAACGCCCTTCGGAACAAGCTCTGCTGCCTGTTGTGCCGCCGAGCCCTGCCACACGCCAAGGGTGCGGCTGGCGCGTCCGCCCACGCTTGCAGCCAATGGGACCGTGGCATCAATCAGAACGCTTCCTGCACGCATCGCGGGCTTCAACTGCTTCAGCAGCGCCGCCTGCCCTTCGAAGGGCACGGTAAGCACCAGCAGATCGCTGGCGGCACAGGCAGCCGAATTTTCCAGCCCGGAAACCTGAGCATTCGCGCCCGCGCGCTGGCGGATTGTCTCCGCCGTTTGCTGCGCTCGGGCCGCGTCGCGCGAGCCGATGATGACGGTTTCTCCCGCGCGCGCCCAACGCAGCGCGAGGCCCGTACCCGCCGGGCCGGTGCCTCCGATGACTGAGATGGCGCGTCTCATGCAAACTCTGCAATCTGCGCATGTTCTATGGCGGGTCCAGAGTTGTTGTAGCTGTCCACATCGGCCGAGTTGCGCTCGGCAGGACAGCCGGGGGCGGCTGTCCCTACGCGGACGGGCGAGGGCGCCCGTCCCCACACGAGCGGCAGCTTGATCTGCATTCGTGAATACTTTGTATTGCGCTCCGCCGGAATGCGCCCGATTTCCAGAATCATGGCCTGAAAATCCTCCGGACTGGTGTACTGGCCCGCGTCGGCTCCAGCCTCACGCGAGATATTTTCTTCCATCAGAGTTCCGCCGTAGTCGTTGGCGCCGGCGTGCAGGCAAAGTTGCGAAAGCTTGCGGTTGAGCTTCACCCACGAGACTTGGATGTTATGAATCGAGCCGGCGAGCAGGATTCTGGCGAGGGCATGAATCTTGAGGTGTTCGGCGAGTGTCGGCCCCGTGCGCGCGAGGCCTTGCTGGAAGAGAATCGTGTTCTGGTACACAAAGCCCAGCGGCACGAACTCAGTGAAGCCGCCGGTCTCCGCCTGTATCTGCCGGAACAAAGACAACTGCCGTACCCAATGGCCAGGCGTTTCCCTGTGCCCGTACATCAGCGTCGACGTGCTCGGAATTCCGCAGGCGTGCGCCGTGCGGATCACCTCTTGCCATTGGGCGGACGAAAGTTTGTTGCGGGACAGCACGTGGCGCACTTCGTCGTCAAGAATCTCGGCGGCGGTGCCGGGCAGCGTGTCCAATCCGTTATCGCGCAGCATCGTAAGATAGTCGCCGAGCTTCATGCCGGTCAGTTCCACGCCGTACACAATTTCCATCGGAGAAAACGCGTGGATGTGCATCTCCGGCACGGCATTCTTCACGGCGCGCAGAATGTCGCGGTAATAAAACGGCGGCAGATCGCGCGGCAGCCCGCCTTGAATGCAGACTTCGGTCGCTCCCAGGTCCCACGCTTCTTTCGCTCTGCGGCCCATCTCTTCCAGCGAATGAAAATAGGTGTCGGCCTCTCGCGGTCCGCGGCTGAACGCGCAAAACTTGCACCCCACGAAACAGATGTTTGTGAAATTGATATTGCGGTTCACCACGTAGCTGACGATGTTTCCGACCAAGTCGCGACGAAGCGTATCCGCGGCGACGAGCAACGCGAGTAAATCCGCGTCATTGCAGTTTGCCCCATCGCAGTTCGCCAGGGCGTAGCGCTCTTCGTCCGTCAGACATGCCCCGTCTTGCGTTTCCAGCGCTCGTTCCAGGGCGCTGCGAATCGTCCCGGAAGCTTGTGGCGCGATCTGCTCCCAAGTCAGCGCTGGGAATTGCTCGAGTTCTGACGCTTGCAATGCCATAGTTCTCCTATCAGTCTGTGACAAAACTCAACCGCCCAAATCCAGCGCCTAAAGGCGCACTCCTAACGCAGCATTTACGGCATCGCTAAAGCGATGCCCTGATACGAATCGGCCCGCAGGACGGGTTGCTATCGAAAAAGATCCTTGTGCGCGGGCCGGATCAGTTCCCGCGCCCCATTGCTTCCCCGGTGGTAAGCATAACCTCGGATGATGCACGCGGGCGTGCCTGCCAGCTTGCCGCAGACCAGGCCCGCCGCACAAGCCAGTTCGTCCGCGACGGCGTCGACCGTCGCGTGCAGCGGGTAGCCATGTGGATCGCGGCAGCCGCGGTAATCAACCAGCGGCCGTATCCCGGCGACGCCAATCGCCACTTCCGTCAAGCCTTCCCGCCACGGACGCCCGAAACTATCGCTGACAATGACCGCGATCTCGATCCCTGTCTGCTTCTTCAGTTCCCGCCGCAACCTTGCCGCGGAACGGTCCGGATTCGCCGGCAGCAATACCGCATGCCGCCCACCATCCACGTTCGACACGTCCACGCCACTGTTGGCGCAAACGAAACCGTGCTTGGTCTCAGTGATCAGCACCTTGCGCTTACGCCGCACGATTCGCCGACTCTCGCGCATCGCCAGTTCACGGATGCGCGCATCGAGCCCGTAGCGTCGCGCCCAAACGCGTGACGCCGCCGAGGGCCGTATTTCATCCAGCGCGACCAGCGCGCCTTCGGCCTTCGAAACAACCTTATGCTTTACCACCAGGATGTCGCCATCCTGCCAGCGCAGCCCCAAACTTTTCGCGGCCGCCAACACCCTCGCGCCGAGCGAGTCTCCGGCGCGAATTTCTCCGCTGACAGCGATGGGAAGAATGCGAACCTCTCCAGCCGCGCGCTTGCCGGTGTGCCTGGCAACCTTCGATCCCATGCTAAACCTGATTCCGCCTGCCGAGGTTCCAGGATCGCACCAGCCTCTGCGCGCGCCGTTCTCCGCTGGCGCCAGCGAGTTCACGGACGTCTTCAGGACGGTCGACATCCCGCGCAATCCCCGGCAGTTCGAGCACCACACAAGGCAGACCCGTTGCCTTTGCCGCGGCCAGGTGAGGCAAGAAACTGTCGTTTCCGAAGCGCAGCGGGAACAGGTTACTCGGAGACCGCCAGGCTGCGTTCGTGCCCCGCCGAGCCGCATCCGGCACCAGCACCGCGCCACCGGGGGGAGCGCAATCCACGATCTTCTGCAATTCCGAGCTCTCGATCAAAGGAATATCGGCTGGCACAACCAAGGTACTGTTCGCTCCACGCTCACGGCAAACCGCCGTGGCCATCTCGATGGCGCTGGTTTCTCCGGAGTTATCGTCGGCAACGAGTTCAAAATTGAATCGCGCCGCCAACTCGCGCGCAAACGAATCACTGGTCACCACCGCAACGGGAGGCCGACGATGCCAGCGTGCCAGCGCTTCCAGCACGTCTTCGCACATCGCCTGCGCCAGAGCGAGACGTTCTTCTGGACTCAAGATAGAAGACAGCCGCTGCTTAGCCTGGGCGAGGTTTTTTACTGGAACGAGAATCATGCGCGCTCCACTGCGCCGGACGGAGGTTGCATCGCCGCGTCCAGTACGCTCTTGGCCAGCGCGATTCTATCTTCATTCCTGCGCATGATGGTCGGAGTGCAATGCACACGCATGCCGGTCTTGCGCAACTCTTCGGCAGCCGATGCGTCCTCGGAGTCAACCACCAGCAGATCGAGGAAGTCGCGATAATAATCGGCAACGCCGGCAATTGAAACCGCGAAGCCCTGGGCCGCCATGAGTGTTCCCGCGGGCCCGCTGACCGCGGCTCCCCCGACAATCGGGCTTACGGCCGCAATGCGGGCGCGGCTCTCGAGCAGCGCTTCGCGGATTCCTGGCACGGCGAGAATCGGCGCGATGCTGGTCACCGGACTACTCGGAGCGAGAATCACAAGGTCGGCCGAGCGGATCGCCTCGATCACTCCCGGTGCCGGCTCGGCATCCGAGGCGCCCGCGAAGCGCACCGATTCCACGGGATCCTGGTACCAGCGCTGAACGAAATATTCTTCAAAGCTCAAGTCACCCACCGGAGTCAAAACCCGCGTCTCCACGCGCGAATTGCTCATCGGCAGGACACGCGCCTTGACTCCAAGCCTGGCCGCGATCTCAGACGTGGCTTCGGTAAGCGTCTTGCCATCGGCCAGCAGCCTCGAACGGAAAATGTGGGTTGCCAGATCGCGATCGCCGGCGTGAAACCAGATCGGTTGTCCCAACTGCCCCATGGCATTCAGGCAAAAAAAAGTGTCGCCCTTCACGCCCCAACCGCGTTCCTGACTCAGTCTCCCAGCCAGCATGTAGGTAATCGAATCCAGATCGGGCGAAACGTACAGTCCCCACCACAGCATGTCGTCGCCGGTGTTCACGATAATGGTCAGCTCTTCCGGACGAACGATTTGGCGGAGTCCATCCACGAACTTGGCGCCGCCCGTGCCGCCCGTGAGAACCGTGATCATGCCGCCCTCTTTTCTTAAGCGTAGCCCGCAGCGTCGGCAGCGGAGCTTAGACGCTCGGCCAGCAAATCGCTGTGGGCCGCTGCTTGTTCCACGAATTCAGGATAAACCGGCAAGCGTTGGCGCAACGCAAATCCTTTCGCTTCCGTCCGCTGCCGCAATTCCTCCAGATGGGGCCAGGGCTTTTCCGGATTGATGAAATCCGGCGTCAGCGGCGAAACTCCGCCCCAGTCGTTGACTCCGGCATCGAGCAGATCGGCATAGTGCCCGGTATGTTGCGGATCGGAGAGATTCGGCGGGGCTTGAATATTCATTTGCGGCATCAGGAGCCGCGCCACGGCCAGCGTGCGCAGCATTTCCCCGCGGCCGGGTTCGGGCCAGTGGGCCATCGGCGTCGCAGGCTTGGCGCGGAAGTTTTGCACGATCACTTCCTGAATGTGCCCGTACCTCTCCTGCAGGTCGCGGATCGCAATCAGCGAATCCACGCGCTCTTCCCGCGTCTCGCCAATTCCAATCAGAATTCCCGTGGTAAAAGGAATCTTCTGCCGCCCCGCATCTTCCATCACACGCAGGCGCTTCGCTGGTTCCTTGTCGGGAGCATTATCATGCGCGGCGTCTTTCGCGAGCAGCCGCGTGCTGGTCGTTTCCAGCATGAGCCCAAGGCTCGGAGCCACGCGCGACAGCCGTTCCAGCCATTCCGCGCTCATCAATCCAGGATTCGGATGCGGCAGCAAGCTCGATTCGCGAAGTACCTTCTCGCACATCGCTTCCAGATAATGCAGCGTGGATTTATATCCAAACCGCCGCAGCGTATCGCGCATCTGGGGGAATAGCAGCTCCGGCTTGTCGCCTAAACTGAACAGCGCCTCGGTGCATCCCATGCGTTCGCCCGCGCGCACAACTTCCATCACCTCGTCGGGCGTCATGGTGTGCGCGCCGGGATCGCCGGGATCGCGCCGAAACGTGCAGTAGCCGCAGTAGTCGCGACAAAGATTCGTCAGGGGAAGAAACACCTTGCGGGAATAGGTGATGACTCCCGGCTTGAACCTCGCACCGGCAAGTCGTGCCGCCGAGAGCAGGGAAGGCAGCATGTCGCCGTCGGCTCGCAGCAGCCGACAGGCCGCTTCACGAGAGATCGGCTTTGCGCCGGCATCCGTTAACTCGGCAGCCGCCGCGGACAGCGCATCTGGGGAAAAGGTGGCCATACGTCCTTACTACGAAATTCGTTTCCTTCGAATCCGCCGCAGATTCGGGCGGGCGCTGACAACGGTCACACTGGTAACGATCATAGCGGACCCAGCGAATCCCTGTCCCTTCGTGGTTCTCAAGGGTACTTGACATTCTTAGCGCGCCGCAGCAAAATATCGCCAATTCAGGGCAGAACGGACATTTCCTCTCGCGAGATGAATATTCG
>Ga0074044_10000953_pt1 | contig 26646 bp, 23 predicted proteins | sample BogForMeECP23OM1_FD_94443 | JGI IMG/M metagenome (GOLD analysis project Ga0074044, IMG submission 94443) | Bog forest soil microbial communities from Calvert Island, British Columbia, Canada - Bog Forest MetaG ECP23OM1 | ecosystem: Environmental > Terrestrial > Soil > Wetlands ... | reverse complement strand
CTAGTAAGGCGCGGATAGCGCGCCTGCGGGACGCCGTCCATGAACCTAGAAAACGAGGACCAGAAAAATCCTGGCCCTCCTTAGTTAAGACTCCCTTAGTAAGACTCTCTCAGTAAGACTCCCTCGCCAAAGAGCCCAGGGCACAGTCCGGGGTCAGGAAGTTCACCTGCCTTACAGTTACTTCAGATTCAAGGTGGCGCCGAACATGACGCCGGAAAAGGCGACATTGATGTAGGGAGCAGCTTCGGTGCTCAATCTTGCGTAATCGAAATACAGATAGCGATAGCCGGCCTGAAGGGTCAGGTTTGGTTTGACCTTGTATCCGAGAAAGCCGAAGGCCTGGTATTCGATCTGAGAGCCAGTCCCCCATCCGCCGACGTCTCCGCCAATGATGGCCGAGACTTTCGGTGCGAGGGCAGCCTCAATTCTTCCGCCCACGAGTGGATCCACCCAATTCTGCGACCTGGAGAAATTCAGCCCGAGTGTTGATGGATTGAACGACAGGCTCTCGCCGAAATACCAGTACCGGAAACCGGTCAAGAAATCGGCTTTTATCTTGTCCTGATTGATGATGCGGTAGCCGACTTTGGGGGTGAGAATGACGACATTCGCGGTAATGTTCGCGTACGTGGCCTCTAATTCTGGCGGGAAGGGGATGGCGTTGTCTTTGCTCAGTCTCATCCACATAAAATCGAGCGTCGCCAGCACCCGGTTGCGACGAGCTTCGCCGGTACCCATCAAGCCAAATTTGAAATGGGAGAGAAGATCAGTAGCGCTGGCTTTAAAGCCGGCCTCGCGGCCAAAGGCGCCGATAGTTCCGTGGACGCCGGGGAACCAGAGATAAGGGCTTGCGGAGAAATGCCACTGGTCATCGTTGGCGGTACTGAGGATGGAGGTGCCACCACCCGCGCCCGCGCCGCCGGCGCCAGCAGAGCCAGATCCTTCCGGGGTGGTCGGCTCCGGGGTCATGGCGTCTGGAGCGACGTTGAGGTTGGCGTAGTTGACTCCAGAGTCGGAGGCCAAGCTGGCATTGAGGCCAGAATGGCTCGGTACCCATTGGCCTAGCTGTTGTGCGAGGGCATGCGATCCGCAGGTCAGGATGAGGCAGGTGAACAGTAAGACCGAATTAATGGTTTTCATTGCTTTCCTTTCGAATTGGCATCGGAGGCCATTGTTTTCGCGATCTCACGGAGCGAAAGCCGAGATGAGTGAGCCCTGCTGGAGACCCAACTCTGCTCCGTGTACTGCTTCGTTTTCTCTTTGCCCGACTGGGCAAACGCATCTTTAATATGCCGGATACGGACGAATAGTACGGGAGTTGTATGCGGGCGAGAACTGTCAAAGCTGACAGGGATGTAAATCGAGGGTTAGAGGGAAAATAGGTCGAGAGCGGGCGATTATGTCCCAGCCTGTAACAAGTGACAGTAGGCAGTGAGGCAGTCTCGTGATGCACTTGCGCAGGGGCGAAACGCGAGCGCGTGGGATCGCGCGAATTTGCCCGGCGGTGCGGCGCCCATTGGGGAAAAGATGTTCGATTGCGGGCTAATTCCCTAAGGGTGTGCAGAGCAAGATCGGTTGAAGGCATAGTGAAAGGTCACTTGTGAAAAATACAGCACGTCGCATTGTTTTGAAGGGCACACTCTTGAGCGTGGCCGGACTCCTGGCCGCAGCAGGGCTCCTGCGGATGGCAAACGCGCAGGGCATGGATCTGCAACAGCGGCTGGCGGAGGTCAAGGAATCGAACGCGCAAAACAAGCGGATGCTGGCTTCCTATACGTGGGTGGAACAGGACACGATCAGCCTGAAGGGCGACGTGAAGAAGGTGCTGCACTATCAAGTACGGCTGGGGCCGGACTTGACGCCGCAGAAGACGTCGCTGGATCCGCCGCCGGCACCGCCCTCAGGGGGGAGGCTGAAACAGCGCGCTGTTGCCAACAAGAAGGCAGAGTACGAAGACTACGCGGACCAGATGAAGGCGCTGGCCGAACAGTATGTGCCACCGGCGGGGGAGTTGCTGCAGAAGGCGTTCGCGAGCGGCAATATCATGATGGGTCCAACGGCGGGCGCACCTAATTTGATCCAAATGGTGATCAAGAACTATCTGAAGCCGCAGGATTCGATGACGATCATTTTCGACCGGACGCAGAAGCAGGTGCAACAGCTTCAGATTGCTTCGTACTTGAGCGATCCGAAGGATGCAGTGACGGTGACGGTGCAATTCAGCCGGCTGCCGGACGGGACGAACCACGTCTCAAATATGGTTCTCAACGGTTCGGGCAAGCAATTGAACATCGCGATTGCGAACTCGAATTATCAGCATGTGTGAGATCGCGTGGAGCGCAAAGTAAGGAAGGCGATCCATCGATGAAGTGCGGTGCAGGGCGGTTGGCCAGCGCCAAGCTTAATTTCGTCAAAGCTTGACTTGGTCAAAGCTTAACTTCGTCCAAGGAAGAGTGGCGGCAGCGGCCGTTTTTCCGGCATGACGGTACGGCCAATGTAGGTGAACTCGACCGAAGGGACAGCGGGAGGTCGCGGTCCAGCGTCGGCGAGGTTGGGGAGTCTCTTATGAATACCCGCTTTCCACATCCCACGGTACAGGCAATGTTCCTGCTGGACGAGACCGACGATGATCTGCAGATTGCGAAGGCCTTAGCGCTGATGAATGCGCGGAAGGATGAGATGGAGGGTGACAGGTACTGGGCCGCGGTCCTGGATGCTCTGATGCAGAAGGAGCCCGGAAATTGATTCTGGAGCTGACGGAGGGTATTTCAATCGGAGGCGCGGGCTGGGCCCTGGGCCAGCAGGTTAATGTCCCAGTGTCGTGGAGCGCCGATTGGGCCTGGGGTCTGCCGCTACTGGTAGTAACCGTGGTGGTCCATGTTTTGGGGCTGGCGTTCATCAACCAGAAGGCGGTGGCCGCGTTTGTTCGCAAGAAGGATCGCCGGCATCCCATGGCCCGGTTCGCGTGGGTGATGAGCACCGTGATCTTGCTAGCCACCCTTTTGCACGCAATCGAGGCAGGCGCATGGGCTATGACCTATCAGTTTCTGGGTGCTCGCCCGGACTTCAAGTCGGCGATGCTCTATTCGCTGGGCGCGATGACGACTTACGGGTCAGGACTATTTCTGGCAGAGCACTGGCGCCTGATGGGAGCCATCGAGGCGTTGAGCGGGTGGCTGTTGTTCGGACTGACAACCGCTTTTTTGTTCAGCACGATTCAAGTTTGTTTTCAAATTGTGACGCGGAGCAATTCCGCGCGATTGCAGGAAGAGAGGCACGAGTGATGGCAGATACGTCGAACGCGGGACGTGTGGCCTCTTCGTGATCAGAAAAGCTTTAAGACAGCATGGACCCAGATCAAACTGAACTCGAAGGGCGCTATTGCAGCAGAGGGAAGATTGGGATGAGAAGAAATACTTTAATTTGGGCTTTTTTGTTTTACGGAGTGCTGGCGATCGGCCAGGAGCAAGGTTCGCAATCAGTCGTCAATATCAATATCAGCATTTCGCGGTCAGTAGCGGCGGTGAATTACCTGACGAATTCTTCGACGCGGATCGACTTCTAGGGGACGCCGTTGTTGCCATTTTCGCAGGGCAATGCAAGGGTGGATAACAAGAAGGGCCTGATGTCGGTGGCGGCCAGCTTCTCGAAGATGTCGCCGGCGACGCAAATCGGGCCTGAGTTCCTGACGTATGTGGTTTGGGCGATCACTCCCGAGGGTCGAGCGAGCAATCTGGGAGAATTGCAGCTGACGGGAGATAAGGGCAAGCTGAATGTGACGACCCGGCTGCCGAACTTTGCCATGATTGTTACGGCGGAGCCGTATTTTTCGGTCTCGGCGCCGAGTGAAATGGTGGTTCTGCAGAATGTGCCGCGCGCAGATACGCAGGGATCGACGACCCCGGTGACGGCGACTTTGTTGAGCCGTGGAACCTACAGCGGAGCGAACCTCACGCCTTTCACCATCAACCCCAAGGTTCCTTTGGCGGTTTACGAAGCGCGCAATGCGCTGCGCATCGCGCAGGTGGAAGGGGCGGCGAAGTACGCTCCCGATGCATGGGCGCGGGCCAGCCAAACGGCGGCGCAGATGGAACAGTATCTGGCCAGCAAGCAGAAGGATCCCACGATAACGGCGGCACGGAATACGGCGCAGCAAGCGGAAGACGCGCGCTCGATCGCGGTGAGGCGAGCGGCGGAGGAAAAGGTTGCGGCGGAGAAGCAGGCGGCGGCGGATAAGGCCGCGGCCGAGCAACGCGCGGCGGCAGAAAAATTGGCGCAGGAGCAGCAACAAGCGGCATTGCGTGAAGCGCAACTGACGGCGCAGAAGGAAGCGGCGGCGGCGCGGGCGGTGCAAGCTGCCGCTCTGGCGGCACAGGAGGCGCAAGCGCGAGCACAGGCGCAAGCAGCGCAGCAGAAAGCCCAGGACGAGGCGGCAAAGTCTGCTGCGGCTGCGGCTCAGGCGGAGCAAGAACAGCGGCAACTCCGCGCTCAGTTGCTGGCCCAGCTCAATGCGGTGCTGCAAACGGTGGATACGCCACGCGGACTGGTGGTCACGATGGCGGATGTTTTATTTGCTTCGGGCAAGTTTCAACTATCGCAGGATGCAATGCTGAAACTAGCGAGACTTTCCGGCGTCATTCTGGCGCATCCCGGGTTGAAACTGCGTATTGAAGGGTACACCGACAGCACGGGGAGCGCGGCCTTCAATCTGACGCTGTCGAGTCAGCGGGCAGATGCGGTGCGAACGTTCCTGGTACAACAGGGATTGCAACCGGGGGACGTGACGTCGGCAGGGATGGGGCAGGACAATCCAGTAGCCAGTAATGACACGGCCGCGGGCCGACAGCAAAACCGGCGGGTGGAGATTATTGTTTCGGGCGAGGCGATCGGCGCAAAAATCGGGGGTTAGGAAACTGCGCGGCCTGAGGTCGAGAAACTGCCGACCGCAAAGCGCGTCTTCTGGCCAGGCGGGCTGTCAGTTTTGCCAGTATGCCCGCTGGCGATGCTTTCTTATTATTTAACCGAAACAACCGGCGTCATCAGCCGAACGAAATCGGCTCCCGCAAGTTCGAGGAACGACAAACGAAAGGAAAATCTTATGAAACAGAATCGCAGATGGATCGTTGCATGTGCCGCACTGCTGTGTATTTTTTGTGTCGGAGTCGCGAATGCCGCGTCGAACGGCCAAAAAGTTAAGCTCAACGGATTGATTACCGGGCGAGTCGGAGACACTCTGACAGTGAAGAATCTTAAGGGGTCAACCAATGTCACGGTGGTTTTGACCGATACCACGAAGGTTGCGATACCGAAGGGGGTGCTGGGACTTCGGAAGGCGGAGCAGGGAGTGACGGCGCTGATCCCGGGGTTGAAGGTTCAGGTCGAGGGCACCGGGACCGACACCCGCGTCGTTGCCAAGAGCATCATGCTGACCCAGGACGATCTGTTACTGGCGGAGACGATTCAGGCTGGATTGACTCCAACGCAGCAGCAGCAGGCGATCAATAAGTCGAACATTGCCGCCAATCAACAGGGTGTCGCAGCCAACAAGGCGGGAGTTGAAGCCAATCAGCAACAGGGCCAGGCCAACGCAGCGGCGATTGGGACTAACCAGGAAGCGATTGCAGCGAATCAGATGGAGATTCAAAGTACGACGCAGCGCTTTAACGAACTTTCAGAGTATGACACGACGGCCAAAGCAACCGTGTATTTCGCGAGCGGAAGTTATGTAATTTCAGACAGCGACAAAGAGGCGTTGAGGCTGCTGGCTGGAAGCGCAATTGGAACTCCGGGCTACATTATCCAGATCAAAGGCTTCGCGGATTCATCGGGCAATGCCGCGATGAACGAGAAATTGAGCATGGATCGAGCGCAGGCGGTGGTCGCGTATCTCATCCAGAAGTGCAGCGTTCCTCTGCGGCACATCGTGGCGCCGGGAGCGATGGGAATCGTTGATCCTAAAGCACCTAACGAGGCACCGGAAGGACGCGCCGAGAACCGGCGGGTTGAAGTGAAGGTGCTGGTGAATCGCGGCATAGCGGGCTCGGGCAATTAGAGAGCTCGTTTGCCGCAAACCGTTTGTCGTAAACAAAACTTGCGGAACTGCGCTGCTCGGCGCCGCTGGGCACAACTCTAAGGGGGTGTGCTCAGTGGCTCGGGTACTGTGGCAGGTGGAGGGGGAACGGGCCCAGATCATTCAGGTTGAGACTTGGCCGCGACCAAGCTGCGATCAGGCTGCAACCATGTGGTTTCTGACGGCGTACTTAATGAGTTCGGCATTGCTCTTGGCGCCGAGCACATCCATCATGCGGTACTTGTGATAGGCCACGGTGCGAGTGGTCATGTGGAGAATGTCGCCAATTTCTTTCATGACCTTGCCTTCGGCCAGCAATTGCAGGACTTCCCGCTGGCGCTCGGTGAGGCGTTCGCATTCATCGACGAGTTTCGTATCCTGCCGGCGCAAGAAACTGACCGTGTCTCGCGAGAGGGCTGACGAAAGGAAAGTCTTGCCTCGCAGCACCTGGCGAACGGCGGTCACCAGTTCAGCCGCAGCGCAGGTTTTGAGCAGGTAGCCGGAAGCTCCGCGCCGGAATGCTTCGGCGGCCACATCGGGATCGAGATTCATGGTCAGGAAAACAAGTTTGACGGCGGGGAGAGTTTCCTTGACCTGGCGGCCGGCGTCCAGACCGTTGAGGATGGGCATGCCGATGTCGAGCACAATGACGTCCGGTTTTAACTCGCTTGCGGAGCGAACCAGGGCATGGCCGTCACTCACGACTCCGACAACATTAAACTCCGATTCCAACAGTTTTTTGCAGAGCTCAGCTATCAGATTGTGGTCGTCCGCAATCAGGATACGAGAACGGTTGGTCATGGGACGTGCCTTTCCACCAGATTATGATAGTCAACGCCAGTTTTCCGCGCTGTGATGTTTGTCACGAGGGGATTTTCAAGACCTCGGGACAGCGCAAGTAATTTATCACATCATGATCAGGTAAGGGCTTTGTTCTGAATGAGATTATCGCCTCTGCTCTGCCGCAATCACTTCGCCGGAGGTGGTTCTTTTCCCACTGAGAAGAAGAGGTAGAGGGCCAAGCCGACATAGTTGTCCTGGGTATTCCCCTTCTTGCTGCCGGTGTTGTTCGCATGTTCATAGTAGGGATTGAATTCCACGTGCTGGCCTACCGGAAGCAGGCAGCCAGCATAGACTTCGGTGGTGCTCCATTTGTCGTACTGGCTCTCATAGTAAGACTCCTCGGCGAAATAAGGTATTAAGTGATAGGAGTGAATGGCGAAGGTTCTTTCCAGCGTGGTTTTGTTGCGATAGCGCCACTTGAAGGTGTTGGCCTTCCAATCGAGGTCGGCGCGATTCCTGTTGGTGATAAGAAAGTCGGCCTTTAGCGGGAAATGGAAAGTGACAGAGGTCAGGAAGCGGTTATCAACGGGGGCATCCGGAGCAGTAATGTAGCGGTAGCCGGCTTCGAGCACGAGCGGTCGTTTCTTGGCGTCATCCAGATCGAAGGCGGTGACTCGCTTCAGTTTGAGGATCGGCGGGAGGAACATCTGAATGCTGGGCCCGTTCGTAACCTGGGTCGAATCGCCGCCGTCGCGGTCGTCTTTCACCTGGGAATAGGCGCGGAACATGGAGTTGAGCTTGAGGTAGGTGTCAACTTCGGGCAGAAACTGAAGGTCAGAGTTTTGCGCAGCGGCAAAGAGCGGGGCGCAAAGACAAAGCGATATCGTCAGGCATAATTTGCGAATGATGGACATAGTTCCTGTCTTCGTTCCTGTTTTTGTTGTAGAGGCTAGCCGAGCTTTCGGGTTCTGCCACCTGCCAGTTCTGACAGGTGGCATGGTGCCGCTCGGTCGCGTAGTTTATTGCGGGAGTGTGGGCAAAGGGTTGCGTGTGCCGCGAGGAGGAACGCAGTGACGGTTCAGCGAGTTTTCCGAATCAGGCTGCGAGCAGATTCAGGCTACGATCATTCGAGCCCAGAGTGGGCGCACCGGGGTGATCGCCGGCACCACAAAACCACAGGTTGAGGCCGGGCAATGTTCACGGTCCGGCCAACCGTCTTTTACGAAGCCCATGAGAATCGAGTTCCGGACCCGTTGAATGTCATCAGAGGTGGAAGAATGCAAGAGACGAGTGCCCGCCATCGTTACCGGTTATTTCATTGCGACACCCTGCTATGGTTGGTCTTGCTCCCGTTTTTCTTAGGTGGAGTTTGTTCTGCCCGACCGAGGAAAGACGTGATCCAGTTCGTGAATGGCGACCGCATCACCTGCGAGATCATCAAGCTGGAGAAGGGCTATTTGTATGTAAAGCTGGAGTATGCGGATGGGACGGTGGCGCTCGATTGGTCCAGGATTGCGCGGGTGGAGAGTCCGCAGACTTTTGTGGTTGGGGATACGTCGGGAAAGCGATTTACGGGCAGCCTGCAGAGCCCGGTGGAGGGGAAAACTCCGGAAGAACTGCAAGAGCTGCAGGTGCATGTGGCGGGAAGTTCGACCAGCGAAGATGTTCCGGCGAAGGATATCGTGCTGATTCATCAAACCGACAACACCTTCTGGCAGAACCTGCACGGCGGATTGGATGCAGGACTCAACTACGCGAAACAGCAAAATCGCACGCAATATAATTTTCAGTCGAACGCCAAGTTTGAGCGGACAAAGTGGTCGAGCAGCGCAAATTATCAATCGAGTTTCAGTGGAGGAGGTAACCTCTCGGATCTGCGTAACGATTTGGGACTAGATGTTGTCCGACAATTGATATCGCCGCGTAATTTCTATATGGGGATGGCGAATTTTCTGCAGAGCAACGAGCAGCAACTGGACCTGCGTACAACCTTTGGCGGCGCGGTGGGACGTCTGTTCAAGTACACGAACAACAGTTTTATAGGCGGGTACGGAGGAGTGGATTGGAACCGCGAGAAGTATTCGTCGGAAGCGACAGTGGGCCGGACGGGGAATAGCGCGGAGGCGGTCCTGGGCACGCAGATCAATTTCTTTCGGTTCAAAACGACGAATATCCTGGCTGACGCTCGCCTTTATCCCAGCCTGAGCGACCTGGGACGCGTGCGCTTTGACCTGACGACTTCGTTGAAATTGAAGCTGGCGAAGGATCTGTACTGGAGGGCAGGGTTCTACCTCAACTCGGACAGTCGTCCGCCGCAAAACCTGCCCAAGACTGACTACGGATCAACTTCCAGCCTAGGATGGACATTTTAGAGAGAAGTGACGGGAAATTCCCGGAGTGGCAAAACTGACAGTTGCCAGACGAAGGCGAGACACCGAGGATATTGTGGAAGCGGTTGTCTTCCGCCGCTATGTCCGGAGGATTTTTCAGGAAAGGACAACAACATGCCACGCATCGCAACGCTAAAACCTTACAAAGTTGTCATTGGAAGCTTGACGCTGGTGGGTCTACTGATCCTCGCAAGTACTCTCGCCTTTTCCCGGGGGCCGAAGACGGAGACGTTAGAGGCGACGGCGATGGGTACTGGCACGCAGATGGGACAGTCGATCGGGGTAACTCTGGATATTTACGAATGGTCAACACAGGCAGACAGGCAGATTCTGGTCGACGCTTTCACGAAAGGGCAAAATCAAGGACTGGTGAATGCGCTTACCAAGATGAAGGCGGTGGGTCACTGCTCGATTACGGGCACACTCGGCTATGACGTCAGCTACATACGGATGACGAACACGCCGACCGGCAGAAAGATCGTGTTTGTCACTAATCGTCAGATCCGATTCGGAGAGGCATTTTTTGATACGCAGTCGCAGAACTTTAATTTGACGGCGGGCGAATTCGACATCAACGACAGCAACAAGAATCAGAGCACGGGGAGCGTGTATCCGGCAGCTCAACTCATCATCGACAAGCAAGGTCAGTTGCAGTTGGACCTGACTCAGAATCCATGGAAACTCGTGGACGTTCTCGATTGGCAGGGGACGCCTGGAGTGAACTAGGCGAGAGGAACGATATGAAGACTCGACGTATGTTTGCAATCCAGTGTTTTGCAATCCAGTGTGTTGTGGTGGGGGTAGCGTTTCTGTCACTGACGTCTTGGATGGCGGCCCAGGATCAGCAACGTGGCCGCGAGATGTACGTTTGCTCGGAGGCGAACCCGGCGAGTGCGTGTACTGCCGAGAACACGTGCGGGTCCGGTTCCACTGCCTGCACGGTGGAGATTAAACGAAGTTCGTATGCGGCTTCGGTGACTCCGGGTATTGCGAACGCTAAATCGAACATGCCTTTCTGCGTGAAGGTCGGGACCACGATGATCTGGAAGAGCCCGTCGAAGAATACGGGGTTTGTGATCGATTTTGGGCCGGATAATCCATTTGCCCAGGAGGCAATCGTTGGCGGGTCGGATCGTCCAGTTTCGGTGGTAACGAAGAAGAAGGGCTGCTACAAGTATTCGTCGGGAGCCTGCTATTCAGGGGGGCTTGACGGAATGTGCGGATCGGTGGAAACAGAACTCATCATCACCGACGGCAAGTAAGACGTTTTTGCATGGGAGAGAAGAAAATGACGAGAACCTTCGCGAAACAGCTTTTGTCGACAGCGTTATCCTTGCTGCTGGTGGTTGCCACGACGCCGTTGGACGCTGTGGCTCAGGCGGCGCCCGACGGGTATTCGGGACAAGGCGCGCCTCTGACCCCAGACGAACTGCAAGCGTTGGTGGCGCCCATCGCTCTATACCCGGACGCGCTGGTGGCACAGGTTCTTGCGGCCTCGACGTTTCCTGACCAGATTGCCGCGGCCGCGAGCTGGCTGCAACAGAACCAGAGTCTGACGGGCAGCGCGCTGATGCAGGCAGTCGATTATCAATCGTGGGATCCGAGTGTGAAGGCGCTCACGCAATTTCCGTCGGTGCTGGCCAACATGGCGACGAACCTGAGCTGGACATCGTCGCTGGGAGAGGCGTATCACACGCAGGCAGCCGACGTGATGGCGGCCGTGCAATTCCTGCGTGCGAAAGCGCTGGCGGCGGGCAACCTGAAAACAAGCCAGCAGATTGTCGTGCAGCAACAGTCGCCGCAGGTCATCGTGATTCAGTCGGCGAATCCCCAGGTGGTGTATGTACCGGTGTATAACCCGGCGGTGGTTTATGGCTATCCTTACGTCGTACCGGCATACGTAGCTCCGCCGGTGGCGGCGACCGCGGTGATTGCCTTTGGAGTCGGTATTGCAGTTGGCGCCATGATGAGTGGCGGCTGTTGTGGCTGGGGATACAGCAGTTGGAACTGCGGCTGGCACGGCACCACGACCGTGGTCTATCGCGGCGGTGCCTACTACGGAAACAGCGCCTGGCACGGCGGCTACTATGGCTCCAGCGGATCGGCTTATGGTCCCAATGGCTCGGCGCACTATAGCAATGGCTACAACCCATCCACGGGAACTTATGCGCGAGGTGGCACGGTCTCGAACGGCTACGGCAGCGTCAGTGCCGGGCAAGCCTACAACCCAAGGACGGGGGCGTCTGCCTCGACTGTGCAAGGGTCTAACGCCTATGGCAGCTATGGCGCCTCGACGGCCTCAAAAAATGGCACGACCGTGAATAGCCAGCATCAAACCAACGCTAATGGAACAACCGGCCAGATCCACAGTTCGAACGGCGGGTCGGCTTATGGCGCGTCGGGCAAGTATGGCAACAGCGCGGCGGTGGGTCAGACTGCCAACGGTAACAAGTATGCGACCGCGAATGGCAACACCTACAAGAACACGGGGAGCGGGTGGTCCAACACGAATGGAAGCTCGAGCAAGCCGAGTTCGAGTTCTTACTCTGACGCTTCAAAGGGTTGGGGAGGGCAGGATAAGAGCAGCGGGTCATCGGCCTTTGGCGGCAGCAGCGGCGGTTGGGGGTCGAGATCCGAAAGCGCCCGTGGCTCGTCCAGTATGGGCGGCGGCGGGGGTTGGGGCGGCCGCAGATGACCGAACGATTGTTTCGCTGGTGACGCGGTATTGCGCATTGGACAGGCGAGGTTCCTAACAGTAAATATCTTGGAGGATGGTATGTCGCTCTACAGCCGCAAAATGATGGTTACGACGCAGTTGTCGCTTGTGGCACTGATGCTTTTTCTTGCTGCCTGCAGCAAGCCGGCTCAACCTTCGGCGAAAACGTTCGCGTCGCCGGATGACGCGGGCAGCGCACTGCTAGCGGCCGCGAAGTCTGGAGATCAAAACGCACTGCTGGCAATTTTCGGACCGGGATCGAAAGAGATAATTTTCTCCGGCGATTCGGTGCAAGACAAGAATGTGGTCGATGCATTCGTAGCGGCTTATGGCACAATGCACCGCTACCGGAAGATGCCGGATAACGCTCAGATCCTGATTGTGGGAGCTGACAACTTCCCATTCCCAATTCCGCTGAAGAAGAACAACGCGGGGCAGTGGTACTTCGACACGGCCGCGGGAAAAGATGAGATACTGGCACGCCGTATCGGCCGGAACGAACTGGCGGTGATCGACGTTTGCGGAGCTCTGGCCGATGCCCAGGCGGAGTACTTCTTCATGCCGCACAGCGACGGAACCACGAAGCAATTTGCGGTCAAGTTCATCAGTGATACGGGAAAGCAAAACGGCTTGTACTGGGAGCCGGCGGACGGCCAGCCGAAGAGTCCGCTTGGGCCCCTGGCGGCATTCGCTACGGACGAGGGATATAACGTAAAGCAAAGCTCGCACACTCCTTTTCATGGATATTATTTTCATATGCTGAAGAAGCAAGGCAGTCACGCGCCGGGCGGCGCGAAAGACTACGTGGTCGACGGGAAGATGTCCGGTGGATTCGCCTTCGTGGCCTATCCGGCGGAGTACGGCAATTCGGGAGTGATGACCTTCATCATCAACCAGGATGGCGTACTGCTACAAAAGGATCTGGGGAAGACCACTACCGAAACAGCAATCGCCATGACCGAGTTCGATCCGGGTGAGGGTTGGACCCCGGTACAATGAGGGATGGGTTTCGGCGACGCCAGGTTGTACCGGAGGAAGGCGGGCTCTGCAGCGGGGTGTGATCAGGACTCGCGCCCGCGATCGCTTCCGAGACATTGTCTTTGGTCGGCTGTCGTCGACTGTGTCCTATGAATAACATCGTGGACTACCCACTCGTGCTTCTCACGGTGTCGTTCCTGGGGCTTTGGCTCTCCGCCATGGTCGGCGATCTACTTCGCAGGCGGATGGGGCCGGTGGAAAAAGATGAGCGACAGGAGTTTGGTATCGTCCAAGGCGCAGCTCTAACCTTACTGGGCCTGCTTATCGGGTTTACTTTTTCGATGGCCATCAACCGGTTTGAACAGCGTAAGAACTACGAAGAAGACGAGACGAACGCGATTGGCACGGAGTACGTGCGCGCAGGTCTGCTGCCGGCCGAGGACGCGACGAGGGTGCGTGGGCTGCTGAAAAGGTATCTCGATCAGCGCGTGCAGTTCTACAGCACCCGCGACCCGCAACGCCTGCAGCAAATCAACAGCGATACTGCCGAACTGCAGAATGAGATGTGGTCTGTGGTCGAGGCGCGTGCTGCGATTCAGGCGACGCCCGTGATCGCGCTCACGGTTTCCGGTATGAACGACGTATTGAACTCGCAGGGATACACGCAGGCCGCCTGGTGGAACCGAATTCCGTTTGAGGCCTGGGTGTTGCTGGCTGTGATTGCCACGGGCTGTAATCTGCTAATCGGTTACGGCGCACATCGATCAAGCCTTCTTTTTGTGGTCTTGCCCCTGGCTGTATCTCTCTCGTTTTTTCTCATCGCGGATATTGAGAGCCCACGTGGAGGGCTGATCCGGGTGCAGCCGCGTAACCTGTTAAGCCTCTCTCAGAGCCTAGGTTCGCGATAAGCGACCATCTCCATCCAATCATCGCGTCCCGTCAATACGAGGAACGTTTGGGCGGGTAACTCTTGAGCAGCTTGACGATTGCTTTTTCTATGCGGGGGAGGGCCTTGGCCATCTCGGGATCGACGTTTTCGGTGACAGTTCCTCTCCAGATCATTTTGTTCTGAGTGCGGTCAATGAATTCCAGAATGAGGGACCCTTCCGCAACCAGCGGGTCCATGAGGACGGAGGGATCATCCTGCCCGCTCCAGTTCGTAGTGTTCATATTGGGCGGCGGAGGCATATTGACTCCCATGCCAATTCCGCCGGCGGCGATGAGGGTGAGATCGCCATTCTTATCAATCCTCGTGAGGCCCTTGGACTTGAGAGCGTCGTCGATGGTGCCCTGGACGGATGCATAGAGAATAGGCCGGGTTACAGGGGTATCCGGCTGAGCCCAGGTGTAGGTCTTATATTTCGAAAAGTCGGCGGTTTTGTCATAGCCAACCTTTATTTTCTGCGCGAAACCCAGGGTTGAGAAAGAAGGGGTTGTGAGAACCAAAATGATGAGAGCCCAAGACCAGTGACGGCTATTTTTCATTTCTGCGTTCCTCCGGGGACGGGGTGAACTGGCACGTCGATAACGGCGAAAAACGGGGGATAATGTGTTCCACGTTAGGCTAAGACGGGCGTCTGAAGAACTGTCATTACTTACAGGTTGCGGAGCGGTCGAGGGGGGCTATTTTTCATAGGGTGGAGGGCGACCGGCAGAACGGGAGAGAATCAGCAGATGGTAGCAAAGGCTGTCCCGAAAATGTTCAAGCAGCGGCCAAAGTCATGAAGCGATAAAGGATGCGGCGGCGGCGGGGGAATTCCGATGTTGAGTCTAATCCGAAGTCTGGTTCGCCCCTACCGGGGCACGCTGCTGATCATCCTGACGGCCATGCTCGTGGAAACGGGGATGAGCGTGGCCGGACCATGGCCGCTGAAGGTTATCCTCGACAATGTAGTCGGTTCGCATAAACTCGCACCGTGGCTGGCGGATTTGCTGCGGCCGTTGTTGGATGGCACGAGCAAAATGCAGATCGCGGCAGCGGCAGCGATCGCGGTGGTGATCATCGCGGTGGTGGGAGCGATCGCGTCCTATATCGCGAACTACTACACGACCAGCGTGGGCCAGTGGGTAGCGAATGATTTGCGGCTGCGAACTTATCACCATCTTCAGCAACTCTCGCTGAGCTATTACGACTCACACGAAACGGGAACCCTCCTGAGCACGATCACGTCCGATGTGCAGACGATACAGGGTTTCGCGTCTTCGTCGACGCTCGGGATGGTTGTCGATCTTTTTACCATCGTAGCCATGCTGTTCATCATGTTCCGGCTGAATTGGGATTTCACGCTGATTGTGGTGTCGGTGACGCCATTCATGCTTCTGCTGGTGTCGAGATTCAAGAAAGCGGTGAAGAAGGCGACGCATGAGGTACGCAAGGAACAAAGCCGGATCGTGGCGGTGGTGGATCAGGGATTGCAGTCGATGAGAGTGGTGAAGGCCTTTGGCAGGCAGGATCTGGCGGAGAAAGAGCTGGCAGAGGTGAGCCAGGCAACGGTGACGGCGTCGCTCAAGGCGCGGCGGGTGAAGGCGCTGCTGTCTCCGATTGTTGCGGTTACGGTTGCGCTGTGCACGGCGGTCGTGCTGTGGCGAGGGTCAGCGCTGATCATTGCGGGAGCGATGACGGCGGGAGCATTGACGGTGTTTCTCTCGTATCTGAACAAGTTCTTCAAGCCGGTGCAGGATCTGGCGACGATGACGAATGCGATCGCACAGGCGGCGGTCGGGGTGGAACGAATCCGGGGAATTCTGGATGCGGATGCGATCATTCCCGAACGACAGGGCGCGCGGGAACCGGAGGTTATCAAGGGAGAGATCGAGTTCGATCATGTAGCTTTTGCCTATAGCGCGGATGCTCCGGTGCTGACCGATGTAAGTTTCCACATCAAGCCGGGGCAGATGGTGGGAGTGGTGGGGCCGACGGGGTGCGGCAAGTCGACCGTGGTGAGCCTGATACCGCGCTTTTACGATCCGGTTGCCGGGGCGGTGCGAATCGACGGGGCGGATATCCGCGACTATAAGCATCTTGCCCTACGGGACCAGATTGGCTACGTGCTGCAAGAACCAGGGCTCTTCGAGGGGTCGGTGCGCGACAATATCGCCTTCGGCAAAAAGGGTGTGACGGAGGAGCAAATTCTGGAGGCGGGAAAACTTGCGAATGCAGACGAGTTCATCGCGAAGATGCCGCACGGCTATGACACCATGATCGGCGAGCGCGGTGAAACCTTGTCAGGCGGCCAACGGCAGCGTATCGGGATCGCCCGCGCCATCATTCGTGATAACCCGATCCTCATTCTGGATGAGCCGACGGCGGCTCTGGACACGGAGTCGGAGCAACTGGTGATGGAGGCTCTGGAGCGGCTGATGAAGGGACGAACGGTGATTACGATCGCGCACCGGCTGAGCACGATTCGCGATGCCGACAAAATTATCGTCCTGAAGGGCGGAGTGGTAGCGGAGGAGGGCTCCCATGACGAATTGCTGGCGCGTGACGGCGTGTATGCGGAGCTCTATCGCATACAGTTCAACACGGCACCGGTGGCTCCTGTTAGCGCGTGACGGCCTGTGGTTCTACAGGTCGACCGGCGCCAGGAAGATTTTACGGAGGATGTATGTCACGTTCCTTAATTGTTCTGCCCGATGATTCAGCGAAGCCGATTCTGGATGCCATTGACGGTGCCAAGAAATCGCTGCGCGTCAAGATGTTCCTTTTCTCGGACCCGTCGCTCATGAAGGCGGTCATAGCGGCTCAAAAGCGGGGCGTAAAAGTGCGGATTATGCTGAATCCAGCGCGCCGCGACGGGGAATCGGAAAACAAGGAATCGAGCAAGAAGCTCAGAGCGGGTGGGATCGAGGTGATCGACAGCAATCCTGAGTATGACGTCACCCACGAGAAATCGATGGTGGTGGATGATACGACGGCGTTCGTAAAGTCCCTGAACTGGGAAACCAAGAATCTGACGGAGACGCGCGATTACGCGATTGTCACCTCGCATGCTCACGAAGTAGGCGAAATTATCGAATGCTTCGAAGCGGACTGGGCCCGCAAGCCATTCAATGGGAATGAACATTCTCACATGATCTGGTGCTGCGGCAACGGCCGCGACCGGATTGCTAATTTCATTGACGATGCGAAGGAGTCCATTTTTCTGCAAAACGAGCGTTACCAGGACGCAGTGATCGTCGAGCGGCTCGTTCGTGCGGCGCGCCGAGGAGTGAAGATCCATGTCATGGCCCGTCCGCCGCACAAGCTTAAGAAGGACAAGCTGGTGGAGGCGGTGGGGGGGATGCGCATCATGGAGGATGTCGGAATCAAGGTGCACAAGCTAAAACATCTGAAACTGCACGCGAAGATGCTTCTCGCCGACCATGCGCGCGCTATCGTGGGGTCGATCAATCTGGCGCCGGGGAGTTTTGACAGCCGGAGGGAGCTGGCGATCGAGGTGCGAGACGAGGATGTGGTGGCGAGGCTGGGTAAGATCGCTCATCACGACTGGGAACACTCTCATCCTCTCGACCTGTCAGATGCTGGACTACTGGCTGAGTTCGAGGATCATAACGCGAAGGGCGCGGACGAACTGGCGTTGCACGACGATCACGAGAAACATTAAGCAGGGCGGTTCGCCGGTCGCTGGCCGGCGTCTGGGCGGGGAACGGTCAACACTAACAGTACAGACAACACGGGCGCCGACGTAGCCTAGAGTGGCCAGATTTCGGGGCGCGAGCAAAATCACGATCTGAGGTGGACCACAGCGCGCCAGTGCGGGGGAGCCGGAACTCAAGCGGTGTACATGTTCTGGCAACGGCTTTCCCTCAGTTCGTGGTCTTGATCGAACGAAAGTAGATCGATACGTCAACCCTTCAAAATCATCGATGGTACAAGCGCGGGATGAGCCGGTTCCGGTTTGTGTTGGGGCTCTGTCTGGGGAGCGTTGTTGGGCTGGCCATCTTTCTGCCGAGCGCGGCGGCAAAGGGAAATCCTGCGCAAGAGCCGCGGCGACCGGATACCGAGGTGCTGGTTCTTTCCTCTGAAGATCCGGACTTGCCCGACGTCGCGGCGATGATTGAACAGACCGAGACGCGTATTCTGAATGGATCGGACAGGCCGGTGCACTTCAGTTTTGAGTACCTCGATTTTTCCACCTCTTTTGCAGACGCGTCTCGCAAACAGGCAACAGCTTCGTACCTTCTGCGTAAGTATCAGGGACAGACCCTGGACCTGGTGATAGCGATTAACGAAGACACGGTCATGTTTGCGGAACAGATTCGGCCGAAGTTGTTTCCAGACGCGGCGCTTTTGTTCTTTGTGACCGATCCGGAGAATCCATCAAGGTGGACTACCCCGGAGCCGGGCACAACAGGGGTGGTGCGAACGCTGGATTACTTGTCCACCCTGCAATTAGCTTTGCGGCAAAATCCGGGCACGGCGCACGTGATCGTTGTTTCGGGCTCATCCGATGGTGAGAAACGCGCGGCCCAGACAGCGCGCGATCAGCTTCGCGAATATGAAACAAACCTGGATTTTCAATACCTAGGGGATCTGGGGTTTTCAGAACTGGGGCCGCGGCTGGCGAAATTGCCTGCGAAAAGTGTCATTTTGTTTCTGGACTTCGTTACCGACTCGCGGGGTGAGCAACTGATTCCGGCACGCATCCTGCCGGCGATTTCGAAGACGGCAAATTGTCCGATCTACGGAACCTTCTCGTCGTTGGTGGGCGCGGGGGTCGTGGGGGGCAGCGTAGCTGATCTGGCGCAAGTGGGGCGGGTGCTGGGCAATGATGGGGTGCATATTCTGAAGGGGGAAGTACCGGAGAAAATTCCGGTGATTACCGGCGATTTTCAGCACTATGTGATGGATTGGCGGGAACTGCACCGCTGGAAAATTTCAGCGACCGAGCTTCCGAAGGAAGGCGAGGTTCGCTACTTTCAACCTTCCCCATGGGAGATTTACCGGTGGAGAATTCTGGGGCTGGCCGGAGTGCTGCTGCTGGAGACGGCGCTGATTATTTTGTTGCTGCGCAATATTGCCCGGCGCAAGCGGACGCAGGAGATGCTGCTGCGAAAAGAGGAGGATCTGGCCGAAGCCCAAGGGTTGGCGCGAGTGGGCAACTGGCTTTGGGATCCAAAGAAGAAGGTCCTTACGTGCTCAAAGGAGCTTTATCACATCCACGGACTGGATCCGGGCTTGCCGCTGCCGCCTTACGAAACCTGGGGACAGTTTTTTGCGCCGGGGGGCTGGGAACGATTCAATGCGGTGATGGAAGAGGCATTGCGATCGGGCTCAATCCGGGAGGTCGATGTGGAATTGATACGCCCGGACGGCAGTCACAGGTGGCTCACGGTTCGTGGTATGGGAGTGAGAGATGAAAGCAACCGTGCGAGCTACCTTCGCGGCACAACGCAGGACATTACCGAGCGCAGGCAAGCGGAGGAAGCGCGATCAAGGCTGGCTGCGATTGTGGAGTCCTCGGACGATGCCATCATCTCCAAGAACCTGGAGGGGATCATTCTGAGTTGGAACCGCGGTGCGGAGAATCTTTTTGGCTTTAGCGAAGCGGAGGCGGTAGGGCAAACGATTACAAGTATCATTCCCCCCGAAAATCCAGAGGAAGAGGAGACAATTCTGGCAAAGATAAGAGCGGGGGGGAAAGTTGAACACTCCGAAACGGTAAGAGTGACGAAGGAGGGGAAGAAAATTGATGTTTCGTTGACCATATCCCCGATGAGAGATGCGACCGGCAAAGTTGTAGGGGCCTCGAAGGTCGCGCGGGACATTTCCGAGCGCAAACGAGCGGAAGCGGAGCTGAGAAAATCTGAAGAAAGATTTTCCAAGGCGTTTCGGCAAAGCCCGATGGCGCTGTCGCTGGTGAGCGCGAGGACCCATTGTTATCTGGATATCAGCGAAACGTTTGAGCGGACCTGGGGATACACGCGGGACGATGTTAAAGGGAGGACTGCGGTTGAGCTGGGACTTTGGGTGCATCCGGAGGAAAGGGCGCGGCTGACCCGGAAGATGGAGGCGGAGGGTTCTCTGCGTGGAGCGGAATGTGAGTGGCGGACGAGAGATGGCCGGATTCTAATCGCTTGGGCATCGGTTGAGATGGTTGAAATTGGGGGCGAGCGGTGCTTCCTAGGAGTATCGGTAGACATCACGGATCGCAAGCGAGCGGAACAGGCGGTACTGGAGAGCGAGCAGCGCTTCCGGTTGATGGCGAACACGGCTCCGGTGATGATCTGGACTTCGGGCACGGACAAACTGTGCGATTACTTTAATCAGCCCTGGCTGGATTTCACCGGGCGGCCGCTGGCGGCGGAGTTGGGAAACGGCTGGGCAGAGGGAGTGCACCCAGAGGACCTGCAGGGTTGCCTCGACACCTACACGCAGGCATTCAATGCACGCCAACCGTTTGAGATGCAGTATCGGCTGCGGCGGCATGACGGTGAATACCGCTGGATTCTGGACAAAGGGGTGGCGAGATTCAGCGGTGACAAGATGTTTGAAGGCTACATCGGCTCGTGTCTCGATATTACGGAACGAAAGATCGCGGAAGAGGCGCTTTCGACGGTGGGCCAGAGGCTGATGGAGGCGCAAGAAGCGGAGCGCAGCCGGGTTGCGCGTGAATTGCATGACGATATCAACCAGAGGCTGGCGCTTTTGGCCAACCGGATTCAGGAGTGTGATCAGGCGACATCAGCGAGTACCGACACATTGCAGAAGAAAGAACTGGGCGAGATCTGGCGGCTGACGAACGAGATTTCCACCGACATCCAGCAAATGTCGCATCAGTTGCATCCGTCGAAGTTGCATTATCTAGGGCTGGCGGCCACGGTTCGTGATCTCTGCCGGGAGTTTTCTCGCCTGCACAAGATCAGGGTGGAATTTGTGGTGGGGGATCTGCCCCTGAGCCTGGACGAGAATGTCTCCCTTAGTTTGTTCCGGGTCGTCCAGGAATCGTTGCGAAATGCGGTGAAACACAGTCAGGCGCGGCAGGTAAAAGTCGAACTGACGGGTCAGCCGGGGGTCATCCGATTGCGGATTTCCGACGATGGGAATGGATTCGATCCGGAGCATGAACGGGGTACGCACGGTCTGGGGTTAATCAGCATGCGGGAACGACTGCGGGCAGTAGGCGGGGAATTCTCGATCTGTTCGAAGCCTAAGGTGGGCACCCAGGTGGAAGGGAGTGTTCCGGTCCCCACAAAGCCGGTTCGCGGGGGCGAAGATTCCCGAAACGGAAACGAGCAAAACCAGCCCTTGCCGAACGTCAGTTCTGACAGTAGCAGGGCCGGGTGACACCGAATAGCATCTTTCGTGAAGGTTGGCTATTTAACACATCTTTTTTACCAACCATGGCGGAGTCCATGCCGGTAGCCAAGTGCGATTCCGCAGCCTCGACTCTCGAAGGAGGGTTTGTGTCGAGAACGACTATACTCCTTGCCGACGACAATTCCTCGGTCCTTCTGCATGTCAGCAAGATGCTGGAAAGACAGAAAAACTATGAGGTTGTCGGCGCAATCTCCGAAGGAGGAGAGGTAGTCAGCGAAGCGCTACGGTTGAGACCCGATGTGATTATCCTGGACATTTCGATGGGGAATTTAAGCGGGATCGATGTGGCGCGGAAACTGCGCGACGCGGGGAGTGATGCCAAGATTATCTTCCTCACGGTGCACGAAGACCATGACTATATGAACGCCGCCATCGGAGCGGGCGGATCGGCTTATGTCATTAAGTCACGATTGAGTCTGGACCTGCTTCCCGCGATTAGCGCAGTCCTTTCCAACAAGCTGTTTGTATCGGGGAGCTTGTTGAACGAAGCGGACGGCGAACCGCTGCGGTAGCATTTCAAAACTGGAGTCCAATCCTGGAGTCAAATCAATGAGACAGAAGTTGTCGATGGCAGGGATGATGTTGGCGGCCATTGTTGCGATGGCGGGATCAGGCGTCGCACAAACTGTTCCGCAGAGCAAGGTGCTCATGGTGAGCGGTCAGGCGGGGCAGGCGCCGGTCGTGCAAGCCAACGGCAAGTCGTATGTGAATATCGAAGATCTGGCGCAACTGACGAACGGGTCGCTCAGCTTCAAGGGGAATCAAATTACATTGACGTTACCGGGTTCGGCTGCGCCTGCGGCTGCGAGCCAGCCTGTGAGTGCAGGATTTTCGAAGGATTTCATGAAGGCAGGCATCGAAGCCGGGTCGACGATCCGGGAATGGCGCACGGCGCTGACGAGCCTGATTCAAAATGGATATCCGGTGACGGAGGACTTCGTGGCTGGTTACCGCGGTCAGGCGATGACGAACCTTAGATTGGCATCGGTAGCAGCGTCGACCGATTCCGACCGAAATGCTTTTCAATTGCTGAGCAACGAGTTCGACAACATGCAAAAGTTGAGCACTAAGATTGTCGCAGCCCGCGAAAACATGACCTCCATCGACATCAACACACTGAAGGACGATTCCCTCTATCAACAGATTTTGACCTGTGCGCGTTCGCTGGCTGCCATGGCTTCCAGCGGACAGTTTCAGGATGATGGGTCGTGCCATTGAAGTAGTTTTTGAAGCCTAGGCAAGACGGCTGCCGCGATGCGGATCGCCAACGGAACTCAGGGAAGGGCTCACTGAAGTGACGGGCACGGATGCATGGATAATCGTGCCGCGGCCGGGCTGAGACTCGATAGAAAAAGTTCCGTTCAGCAATTTGAGACGTTCCTCCATACTCACCAGGCCAAGGCCGGGGCCTTGTTTCACCGCTTGGGGGTCAAAGCCGACGCCGGAGTCGCGAACCGTGAGATGAATCTGATCCAAGGTTCCGCACAGCTCCACCTGAAAGTGCCGAACTCCGCTGTGTTTCGCAGAATTGTGAAGGGCTTCCTGCAGCACGCGGAAAAGGCAGAGAGAAAGGTCGGGGGGCAAAGGAGTCGGAACATCATGATTTTGAAAGTCAATCAAGGCGTCCTGCTGTTCCCCGTACTCACGGCAGAAGCTTTTCATGGCGGTGGCAATACCGAGATATTGCAGCTTTGACGAGTGCAAAGTGTGAGACAAAGATTGGATATCGGCGGCGATGTCGGAGATCTGCTGCAAGAGATCGTCGACGCGGCCGCGAGCTTCAGCAGGCAAATCAGGAAAGTCTTGCGGCAGGAGGCCGAGATCGATACTCAACATGGCGAGGCGCTGGCCGATGTCGTCGTGAAGCTCGCGGGCGATGCGAGAGCGTTCTCGTTCCTGTGCTTCGATGAGCCTGCGGCTCACGCCGGCGAGCGCGGCCTGGGATTGCTTGCGTTCGGTAATGTCTACAAATGCGACCACGGCGCCGACAATGGTGTGCTCCCGGCGCTGGGGATAGGACCAATATTCAGCAGGGAAACTGGTTCCATCGGCTTTCCATAGCACCTCATCTTCGGCGTGGATTCCTTCGCCGGTGATGGCGACGCGGTGAATGCGGCACTCGTCTTCGGGGAGCATGGTCCCATCCGGACGAGAGTGGTGGATCAGATGATGCATGTTTCGGCCGAGCACTTCGTCAATGCGCTCATATCCCAGAATGCGAAGGCAGGCAGGATTGCAGAACGTGCACCGGTGTTCGAGATCGATGCCATAGATGGCTTCGGCAGCCGAATCGAGAAGCAGGCGAAGTTTTTCCTCACTTTCGCGTTGTGCTTGTTCGGCCTGTTTGAGCTCAGTCAGATCGATGGAGGTGCCTACAGCGCCGCGGGGATTGCCGGCCTCATCGAGCAGGGGGACAGCGCTTTCGACAGTTTGCCGCTCCGTGCCGTCTTCATAAACGACGGTCAGGGCGCGTCCTAGAACCGGTTTACCCGTGGCTGCGGCTTGCTGCATGGGCAGCGAATCGGGCGCGACCCAGGCACCATTCTCCATCAGACGGTAGCGGGGTCCCTGGCCGGGGGGAGCGCTCGACGAAAGATTCTGGCCGGGTGGCACACGGGCTTGTTCGCAGGCCGCCAAGTTGCCAGTCATGCGGCGACAGGCGGCGTCGTGTGCGATGCGAACCGGCACGGGCACAGCGTCCAGTATGGTTTCCAGCTCCTTGGCTCGGGTGCGCTCCCGCGCCTCGCTTTCCGCTAGCGCCTGCTCGGCTTGCTTGCGCTCGGTGATGTCGGCTGTCATGCCGACGAGCCGGATCATTTTCCCATTCTCGTCAAAGGTGGCGCGGCCGCTTTCTTCCAGCCACAAAAGCGCACCGTCGGGGCGAAACCTGCGGTATTGGGTTCGATAGACCGGATTTTCGGAGGTCAATGAATCTACCGCGCTCCACAACTTAGCGCGATCGTCAGGATGGATAAGATTGAAGTATTCCTTTGCCGTGTCTGGACTGGTGACATCACTCAGACCGAGGATGCCGACGCATTCCGCGGATCGCCGCACGGCGTCGGAGGAGGGATCCCACTCCCAAGCGTACATCCTGCCGACCTCGGCGGCGATGCGCAGGCGTTCTTCGCTCTCGCGCAAGGTGGCCTCCTGAGACTTGTGTTCGGTGATGTCGACGGCCATGCCCAGCATCTGCACCGGTTCGCCATTGGTTCCGTAATAGAACTGTCCGGAGGCGGCGACCCAGCGCACGGTGCCATCGAGCCGAACAACGCGGAATTCGGCTGTATACAGGGTATGGTTTTGTTTGGCATCGGCGACTGCTTTCGACACCAGCGTCCGGTCTTCCGGGTGTATGTAGCGATAGAAATCCTTGGTGGGACCGATGAATGTGTCGGAGGGAATGGCGAACATGGTCTGCAGGTCGCCAAACCAGGAATACCGTCCAGCCTTGATATCCCATTCCCATCCCACGGACTTACCAGCTTCGACTGCCAAACGAAGGCGCTGATTCGCCAATCCGAGGTCGGAAGCCAGTTTGCTCTTGGCGAGATATTCCTTTATGTAGGCGGCAAAAGACAGGCAGACGATGGCGGCGAGGGCGACCAGCAGGCGGAATGTACGCAAACCGCTAGGTTCATCTCGCTGAAACAGCTCCGACACAATGGGGATGGAGATCAACAAGACGACGAACATCGCCCATGCGGAAGCCTGGGAACCGGCACGGTGATGAGGCTGAATCGTTTGTTCTTCAGCGCAGGTCAGTTCCCGGGCACGGAGCGGTATCCAGACAAACCAGCAAACAGCGGCGATGAGACCGAGACCGTAGAGCTTTCCGTTGACGTAACCTCCGGCGTCAATTTCGAAGTTGGCGACGGCGGAGCTTAAGGCGTAGAGGGTGGAGGCGCCGAGGAGATGAATATAGATCGGCTTCCAGGGGCCGCGCACGCGGAGAATCAAAATGCCTAAAGCCAGAACCAGCGCCCAATTTTCGAGCAGGTAGAGAATATCGAAGCGCAGAGCGTAGCCGGACGCGTTGGAGAACAAGTACTGGTAGGGAACGACGGCGTAGCCATAGAGAAAACTCCAGAAGAACAATAAGAGGAGAGAATTCGAGATCGTCCGATACAGCTTGCGGTCGGTCAGGTTGCGGTGCGGAAGAGTTGCCACAGCCGCCATGAAGGGTACGAGATGGAGAAAGAGGGCAGGATCTGCGATCGAAGTGTCGGGGACGTCAACGTGGCGAATCAGTTCGTAATAGAGGAAGATCCACTGGTCTAAAGCCCAGAGGCCATAGCCGATGGCGAGGAAGAGCCAGAAGGGCCGGCCACCGAGTGTGTTATGAATTCCGTTGCGGATGGCGAAAACAGTGGCTAACAGCAGGAGAAGGAAGTAACTGATTCCGCTGTAGGAAAAGAGGGAAGAACCAGGCTTTACGGCAAAAGAAAGGGCGACTTTAATGACGACAATAGCGATGAGCGCGGTCGGCCAGGAAGAAAATCTCAGCCTGATTCCGAGATTCGAGGAGAGCCGATGTCTCATCGATTTCAGAATCACGCCCGCCATGGAACCGCCGATCCGTTGCGGGACAGATACCAATCCGCTCCGTAAAGGACGGTGGAAACACTAGTTCCCGCGAACAAAAACATCACAGGAGTTTATACGCGAGTTCCGGCGGCGGGGCAACCCGATCTCGTGGCTGATCCGGTTGCAAACCCCTGTCAGATGTGACAGTTGTTGCGGCAGAACGGCTTCGCTACTCTCCAGCTTAGCGGAAAGCTCTCTGTGGCTGGGGTGAGTCCAGCGTCGAGCAGGGCGCGTAGAACTGTCGCGGCGTCCTATTTGGGTCACGAGATGGGGTCAACAGAATGCGTCAATGGATTGAATTGTCGTCGGAGGGAATTCAGGACCTGGCGGTGGTGATTATCGTGGTTTCGATCCTGTTCGGTTCGGTGCGTTTTGTTGTAGACCTGGCGAAACGAGTCGCGGACCCGTATCCCGCGTATAAGAAACTGCTGGGCCGCGCACTGTTGCTGTCGCTGGAGTTCCTGATCGCGGCGGATGTCATTCGCACGATCCTGCTGGACGAAACGGCAAAGAGCATCGGGATACTCGGAGGATTGGTGGTGGTTCGAACATTCCTTAGCTGGTCGGTGGTGGTCGAAATCGAAGGCCATTGGCCATGGGCGCTCGGCAGCAGCAAGAACCAGGAGTGAACGAAAAGGAGCAGGAAACAGATGCTGGAAATTATCGCGACTACTATTATCGCTGATGGTTATGACTGAATATGGGACGGCACCGCTTGGTGGACCGGTGGCGAGCCGATCTGAGGAGAACCTGAAATGACTCTGCCAAATTTCCCACAACTCGACATGTTCTCTGCCGG